>Ga0209536_100004703_pt1 | contig 21512 bp, 13 predicted proteins | sample DeeMarSeWOR28_12_FD_187461 | JGI IMG/M metagenome (GOLD analysis project Ga0209536, IMG submission 187461) | Marine sediment microbial communities from White Oak River estuary, North Carolina - WOR-2-8_12 (SPAdes) (version 2) | ecosystem: Environmental > Aquatic > Marine > Intertidal zone >... | reverse complement strand
TATTGGCAGTGGCGTAATAAATTGGAAATTCTGGAACAAAACCTGGGCTCTTTACAGGATTCTCGAGCTGAACGAGCCGCGCAACTGGGCAGATTGGACGCCGATCTAACGGATCGATCCAGTCAGATGCACGAATTGGAGGAGAATCTCCAGCAGCGGAGAGAAGCGCTTTTTCAGCTAAAAAACTCAATCAGTAGCGACGAGAGCAGCCTACTCTATTTGCGGCGTCAAACAATAGAATTGGAGGAGAGACAGCAGCGTTTGTTTCAAGATATCCAGGAGCAAGAGGAACGTCAGGCGCAACTCACCCAGGAAAGGGAGCATATCGTTGACGGGCAACGAGAGTTGGCAGAAGCTTGCTCCCAGGCTGAAATCCTCGCCAGAGAGCTGGAGACTGAATTAAATCGAGAGAAAGCACGTTACAATCAGCTGAGCGATCGACTGGATGTAGAAAAGAGTGATCTGGTAGATCTGTTGGGAGAAATAGCGCGGGTTCGCAATGATCAGTTGTCCTTGCGAAAACGGCTCGAGGATCTCCAGCGTCGCCAAAACCGGCGTAGGCTTGAATATGAGGGCCTCGAGGAAAAGTCGAGCGAGTTGCAGCCACTGAGGCTGAGGTTGGAAAAGGAAAAATCAGCCATTGAAGCCGAGAATGAGAAACTGTCAGACGAGTTAGATTCTCTAAATCAAAAGAAACAAGAGCTTATACAGGCCCGAAATGAGTGCGCTGAGGAAATAAGCGGCTTGGAAAGTATATACAACCAGCAACAATCTCAGCTTCAGGTGCTCCTGGAGATGGAAAGTTCCTACGCCTGGTTCAGCGACGCGGTTAGAGCGCTGATGACCGCCAGGGATGAGGATCAACTCAAGTGCAGCATCCGTGGTGCAGTGGCCGAAATGTTGGAAGTGGATCCCAGTCATCGCCAGGCGGTTGAGGCAGTGCTCGGTGGCCGCTTGCAGGCTTTAGTTGTGGATTCGCTGAGCGATGCATGTACAGCCCTTGAACACTTGAAAAGCACCGGGAGCGGCCGGAATCATTTCATTCCTCTATCTGTTGCCAATAAGTCGCCTGAACCTGTCGCTAGTGGTGACGGCCCTGTTCCGCTCGTCAGTTTAATTAGGCCTCGTCCGGGTTATGAGGCCATTATTCAACACCTTTTCTCCAAAGTACTCTTTTGCTCCGACCTTCAGCAAGCTCTGTCATGCTGGCAGTCTCATCCTCACACTTTTGTTTTGGTTACCTCTGAAGGTGACTTGGTAGCCCAGGACGGGACACTCTGGGGGGGAAGCCAAGAACAGCAGATAAGCATCTTGGAAAAACAGGAGGAGAGGAAAAATCTCGAAGCCAAGGTTACAGGTTCGGCGGAAAAGCTACAGGCGGGACAAGACAAGTTACGGAAAATTGAAGAGCAGCTTGTTCAGTTTACCTCACGATTCCAGACAATTCAGGACCAGCAGCAGAAGCTCCGTGATCGATTCATGGAACAGGAAAAAGAGCACTTCCGTCTTGAGACCGAACAGCAAAGAATCGCGGAGCGGCTAGCGGTACTTGATATGGAGAAAGATCACGATGAGGAAGAGGGCTCTCAACTCCAGATGGAGCGTGGCCAAAATGAACAGGAACTTGAGGCATTGGAAAAACGCCGCCAGGAATTGGAGGACGAACTAGCAGAAGCTCAACACCAACGCCAAGAACTGGAAGAAGTAGTGGACAACCTCCGGGAAAGAACAACCGCTCAGCAGGTCACAGTTGGCGCGCTTGTAGAGAAAAAAGAGGCAGCCCGCTCCAGTCATCAGCGGCTGGAGGAATACTCTGCGGAAGGCGACAGACGGCTCCAGCTGCTTCGGAGAGAGCGAGAAACCTGTCAGCAGCAGATAGAGCAGCTAAAAGTCGAGCAAAGCGAGACCCAAAAGCGACTTGAGGAGGCGCAGGGACAACTGCAGGAGCGAGAAAAGCTTCTTAGGAGTGAAGAGGACCACTGGCGTAAATTTGAAGATCAGCAGCATGCACTGGAATCGCGCAGGACGAAGATCCTTCAGCAAGACAAAGAACAGGAGCAGGAGGTTCAAAATCTGCGCCAAGAAATCACTGAACTCAACTTAAAAATCCAGTACCTCTTGCATCAGACCCAGGAACGCTACTATCTGGATCTCACCACCGAAAGCCCGCCTGACATGGAAGAGCCCATCGACCTCGACAGATTCGAGGAGAAAGTGCAGCGGCTCCGCGATCGAGTAGCGCGCATCGGTGAGGTCAACCTAACAGCCATAGAAGAGTACGAAGAGCAGCAGCAACGTCATGACTTCCTCACCGCTCAACGGGACGATCTAGTTCAGTCACTGGATGGTCTAAAAAAAGCAATTTCACGCATCAACCGAACCACCCGCAGGCGGTTTCTCAAAACCCTTGAAGCGGTAAATCGCAAGCTTTCTGAGGTCTTTCCCCTTCTCTTCAATGGAGGCAGTGGCCATTTGCAGTTGATGAACGACCGTGATCCACTGGAGGCTGGAATCGAAATTTTGGTGCATCCCCCTGGCAAACGGCTGACCAGCATGAGTCTGCTTTCGGGTGGAGAGAAGGCCCTGGCCGCGGCCGCACTCCTTTTTTCTCTTTATATGATAAAACCGAGTCCATTTTGCGTTCTGGATGAGGTAGACGCCCCGTTGGATGAAGCCAATATTGACCGCTTTATTGAAGTGCTTAGGAGAATTAGCCAAGAATCACAGATTATTATGGTCACCCACAACAAGAGAACCATGGAGATCTCAGATGTTCTTCTGGGTGTAACCATGGAAGAGCCGGGTATTTCCAAGATCATATCAGTTAACTTTCAGGGTATTCCTGAGACCCATGGTCAAATGGTTTAAGCGACAAAAGGAAGGCGACCCAGCCGAGAGCGCTGGTGAAAATAGAAGCGAAAGCCACCAGCCTCAGGAGAGCAACACGGCAACCGATGATCACTCCGTTGAAAATTCGGTGGAGGCTGCCTCGGAAACTCCTTCAGGGTTTTTCAGATACATGCGCCAGCGTCTCCAGAAGACGCGCCAGACGCTGGTAGGCCAAATCGACCGTCTGGTCCTCGGCAAGAAAGAAATTGACGAGCAAGTACTGGAAGAACTGGAAGAAGTGCTCATCACGTCTGATCTGGGGGTTGATACCACTCAGAAACTAGTTGCTTCCCTGGAGGAAAAACTGCATCGCAGGGAACTCACCCATGCTGATCGGTTGCTCATCCACTTGAAAGAGGAAATCCACCGCTTCCTCAAGGTTGTGGCGCCAGCCCTGGATGTCTCCGCTCACACACCATTTGTGATTATGGCCGTTGGTGTCAACGGTGCCGGTAAAACCACCACCCTTGCAAAAATGGCTTTTCAGTATCAAAAGGCGGGCTTGCGATCGATGCTGGTCGCTGCTGATACCTTCAGAGCTGCCGCTATCGAACAACTAACGCACTGGGCGGAACGTGTGGGAGCCGATCTGATCAGACAGAGCAGTGGTGCCGATCCAGCCGCCGTGGTCTACGATGCCATGGTTGCCGCTCAGGCCCGTGAGGTGGACGTGGTGCTGATAGACACGGCCGGTCGACTCCACACCAAGGTAAATCTCATGGAGGAACTCAAAAAGGTGAAGCGGGTAATTTCGAGCCAGATGGACACTGCTCCCCATGAGATTCTGCTAATTCTGGATGCCACAACTGGGCAGAATGCACTTTCTCAGGCACGGTTCTTCCATCAGGAGTTGGCGGTGTCTGGACTGGTACTAACCAAACTAGATGGCACGGCAAAGGGAGGTATCGTAGTGGGGGTGTGCCAGGAGTTCCAAATCCCAATCCGCTTTATTGGTTTAGGCGAGGGTCTGGATGACCTCAAGGAGTTCGACCCCGAACAATTCGTCGAAGCGCTTTTCTAATCCGTGTCTCTTCTTATATTACCCTTCAAACGCTTATTGCCTTAACTCTGCACGAACGATTGAGGCTGAGGTATTCCCGAAGTCCCGCCCGTGGCGGGATTGTCAGCCTATGCAAGCTTCGATGGTTAGGCCGTCCTAAATGTTGCTGCAGAGGGTGGCAATCCCGCGTCTCGCGGGACTCGGGCTGCCACTGCCTCCGCTCCAAAGGAATTTACCCCGCAGCGGTAGCAGAGCGAGCGTAAGTGGAGGGGATGGCTGAGCCTTCAAGCGCAACTTATGCAAAGATATGCGTATTCCTCTATCGTGCTAATTTCGGGAACCAATCCGTTTTGCGGAAGCATCCGACCAAAAGCCATGTGTAAAAAAAAGAACCATAGACAGCACGAACGGCAATGATTAGTTTGACATTTCGTCTCCACTCAGGGACCATAAGGTTAGCTGCCCTTTTAGTAAAACCCTTAGCGTAATAGGATATAAGCATGAAAGACATCCTCGCCTTCGTTATGGCTGGTGGGAGGGGCGAAAGGCTAATGCCACTCACCCGAGACCGCACCAAGCCTGCTGTCCCCTTTGGAGGCATTTATAGACTTATCGACCTGCCTCTGAGCAACTGCATCAACTCGCAGATATACAAGATCATCGTGTTGCCCCAATACAAGTCCCAGTCCCTCAATGACCATCTGGAAGACGGCTGGAATATCTTCAACCGGAAGCTCGGCCATTTCTTGAAGATCGTGCCACCCCAACAACGAATAGGCCTAGACTGGTACCGGGGCACAGCCGATTCCATTCGCCAAAACCTCTATCTCCTTGAGCGTTACAAACCAAGCCACGTCCTGATTCTCTCCGGTGATCACATATACAAAATGGACTACAGCTTATTTCATCGCTATCATATGGCTAACGAGGCAGACGTCACCATCTCGCTCCTGGAGGTTGGAACAGAACTGGCTCATCAGTTCGGTGTGGCTGAAGTGGACGAAGAGTTTCGCATTCTTGGTTTCCAGGAAAAGCCCAAGGAGGATCCCAAGACCATTCCTGGCAATCCCAACCACATACTCGCCTCTATGGGAATTTACCTCTTCCGGACAGAGACTCTCGTGGAAATCCTCCGATCAGGTAGTGAGGATGACTTCGGCCGCGACATCATTCCTCAGCTGTTGGATTCCCATCGAATCTACGCCTATCCCTATCGGAAACAAAACCAGATCGTAGACTACATATATGTCACCTTGGAGGACGGTGAACGCAAGTTGCAATTGGAATCCCATACCCGGGATTCCGGCTATTGGCGGGATGTAGGAAACTTGGATGCTTACTGGAACGCCAACATGGATCTCACCGGAGTGGATCCCTATTTTAATCTCTACGGCCGAAAGTGGCCCATTCACACCTACCAGGCAGCTGTACCGCCTGCCAAATTTGTCTTTGCTACCGAACGGCCTCAGGGCTATCGTGTGGGCAAGGCTCTGGATTCCCTGGTGGCTCCCGGCTGTATCATCAGTGGTGTGGTGCGGAATTCTGTGCTGGCCTATAACGTAATTGTACGGAGTTGGGCCACAGTTGATGAGTCAGTCATCATGGATGGTGTGGTAATAGGGCGTCACTGTAAGATTAAGAAGGCCATTATAGATAAGGAAAACGTAATACCTCCTAACACCGAAATCGGCTACAGCCCTAGCGAGGACCGGAAAAACTTCACCGTGACATCCAGGGGTATCGTGGCGGTTCCCAAAGGATATTTCAAAGGGGAAGAATAGTAAATCAACAGATAGCTGACAGCTGGCACATCTATCATCTCACCCCATGCTCTGTGCTCCATGCTTCATAGCGGTGGCCGTTTCTGGTGAAATTCGGTGTTCTTCTCGAAATTATAACCCACTTGCAAGGCCAACCCCTCGTGGAAATGTGGCGCCAGGATCTGAAGTCCAATTGGTAAGCCTTGACTGGTAAAGCCACAGGGTATTGACAATCCTGGAATTCCAGCCAGGCTGGCGGGCAGAGTGAAGACGTCTGAGAGGTACATTTGCAGAGGATCATCCACCTTCTCCCCCAAACCGAATGCTGCAGTCGGTGCCACCGGGGCAGCGAGCACTTGACACTGTTTGAAAGCCTGGAGAAAGTCATCGCGGATCAGGGTGCGCACTTGGGAGGCCTTTTTATAGTAAGCGTCGTAGTACCCGGCTGACAGGGCATAGGTTCCTAGCATTATCCTCCTTTTCACTTCAGCACCAAAACCCTCCGACCTGCTCTTTCGATACATCTCCATCAGGGTTTTTCTCTCCCGGCTACGTAAACCGTACTTCACCCCGTCGTAACGCGCTAAATTAGAGCTGGCCTCGGCCGGAGCAATGATGTAGTAGGCTGCTACACCATATTCTGTATGAGGGAGGGAGACTTCGATAGCTCTGGCACCCAAGGCCTCAAGCACCCCAACGGCCTCCTTTACCGACCGTTCCACCTCCGGGTCCAACCCTTCAATAAAATACTCCCGGGGTATTCCCACAGTGATGCCTTCCAGCCCCTCCACCAGACTCTGCTGATAGTCAGGAACCTCCGTCGGTACTGAAGTTGAATCACGATGGTCGTAGCCTGCAATTACATTCAGCAATAGGGCAGCATCTCTTACATCTTTGGCAATTGGGCCGATTTGATCGAGGGAGGAGGCAAAAGCTACCAGACCGTAGCGAGAAACGCGCCCGTAAGTTGGCTTCAGGCCAACAACACCGCAATGTGCAGCTGGCTGGCGAATTGAGCCCCCTGTATCTGAGCCGATGGCTGCGATGCTCTCGTCGGTGGCCACCGCAGCTGCCGAACCGCCACTTGAGCCACCGGGTATGTGGTTAAGATCCCAAGGATTGTGAGTGGGCCCAAAAGCTGAGTTCTCACATGAAGATCCCATGGCAAACTCATCCATATTCGTCTTACCCAAAAGAATACCGCCAGCTTCTTTTATCTTTCGGGCGACGGTGGCGTCAAAAGGCGGCACAAAATTGGCAAGGATCTTTGAGCCACAGGTAGTCCGAATCCCTTTGGTACAAAGCACATCTTTAATCGCTATGGGCACTCCGGCAATAACCGCTGTGGTGTCCTGGTAGCCGCGCTGATCCCAGCTTCGCGCCTGTTCCATTGCAGTTTCTTCTGATAGAGAAATATAGGCAGCCACCTTGGGCTCCAACTTCCGAATTCTTTCAAACAGGGAACTCGTAACCTCTTCGGCAGTAACCTCTCCTCGAACCAGCAAGCTTTTCAACTCGTGTATGGTCAGTTCGTAAAGCTCCATCATCTGCCTCTTCTGTACCTAAGGCGCAAAACCCTCCGCATATTATTCATGCCCTCCGACAGAACACTAAGGACTAGGCACTATGCACTACCAAAAAAATAGTTCTCTAGCTCAAAATTCCAGGTTCGAAGTATACAGTTTGAGTCTCAAAATTACGAAAATTAAATTTAAAGTTATTTCTCAGAAAAATATTATTTAGCATTTTTTTTCAAATACTTAAATCTATCTAATAAAACTGCTTAGTGCCTAGTGCCTAGTGCTTAGTGCTTAGTGCCTAGTGCTTAGTGCCTAGTGCTTAGTGCCTAGTGCTTAGTGCCTCCTCCGTGCTAAATGACTTTTGGCACAATGAACTCGGCGTCGTTCGCCTCTGGGGCGTTTTCCAAAGACTCTTTCCGTGATAAGGATTCCTCTACCAGATCCTCCCGAAAAGCGTTATGCAGATCAATGGCATGTGAAGTGGGTACAACCTCGGTAGTGTCCAACTCATTGAGTTTCTCCATGTACAACAAGATCCGGTTCATCTGCTCTGTTAGGTGCTGTTTATCATCAGCACTAACCTCCAGACGAGCCAATCGTGCCACGTGTTCTACCTCATCCAGGGTGATTTTCATTCTTCGACCCCCAAAATAGTATTAGCTTTCAGCGTTCAGCTCCACAGTTTTTGGTGCCTACTGCTTAGTGCCTAGTGCCTACTGATCACCAGCCGGTCTTTGATGATGCTGACTCTGATGCAACCGGACGTTCCGGGGATGAAACTTGGTGTTCAGTGATAATATCCAAAGTGGATTGCTGCTGCCGTAAATACTCAAAATCCACCTGAATTTCTGCCATTCGCCTTCTTTCAATAGCAATGAGAAAAGGCGGTTTGCTTACATCTCCCTCTGGATCTACAGATGCAGTCCCCGCTACTCCGGGCAAATCCTGTATTGCCAAGATGGCATCACGGAGCATTGGACGCGATGTCACTCCCGGGTGCTGCAGAGCCTTCACCAGCAAGCGCATCGTATCGTAGGCTTGAGCCTCCGGATAGCCGGGCTTTTCACCAAAGGTGTCCTCATACCTTCGGACAAATTGACGGGTAAGAGGCAAACTGCTCTCAGGAAAGAAACCATCTACAAAAACAGCGCCCTGCAGATAGGGAGCTGCCATCTCGATAAGCTTGGGAGAGTTCCACAGATTGGTCCCCATCAGTTTGATTCCGGTAACGTCATAATATGCAAGTTGGGGTGCGATGAGACCCACTTTTCCGTAACCGTCAGGGATAAATATCGCCTCGAAGTCTAAGATTGGCAAGGGCTCCTCTTCCGGTAGTTCAGAGGCTTCTTCTGCCGGCTTCGCTGACAACCTCTCGGCAGCAGAAATCTGCCCGGTTTCGTACATGAGTTCGCTTTCAAGTCTAGGATAATAGAGCCCCACAAGTTTCTTGATCTGATCGGCAAAATCGGTCTGGGACGGCTCATAGGCTTCCACTCCTCGTACCTGACCCCCAAGTCGATCAAGTTCGTCCCAAAATAGGTTCATCAGTCTTGTACCGTAGCCGTCATTGGGGTAGAGAATGGCAAAGCGTCTGTAGCCGAGTCCGAGCACTGCGTATTCCACCAGTGCCTTTGTTTGTTGCTCATTGCTGAGAAAGTTACGAAACACAAAATTGCCAAGCTCGCTGACTCCCTCCTTCTGGGTAAGAGTAATGATAGGCACCCAGAGCTTCTGTGCTTCCTCAGCGACCGCCTCGGCAGCCACGCGGCTTAGAGGCCCAATAATTGCGGCAACTCTATGGTTAAGCACCAGATCCCTTACTGCTGCCACAGCCAAGTCTGCGTTGCCCCCACTATCCTTTATGACCAGCTTAATATCCGGACTTCCAGTAATCTGAACTTTAAGGTCCTGGGCGGCCATCACCAATCCACGAAGCACCCTATCGCCATATGCTTGATAACGGCCACTGAGAGGCAGAACACAACCCACAGTGGTCATATCCACTTTGAGCCATTCCTCGACTCTTTCGGCCATTGTCCGCCAAGTTTCGGCCAGCGGATGCTCCGGCTGTTTCTCGATAAGTGCTTGAAGCTGTTGCTGAGCCATGACCAACTGCCCACTATCCATATCGATCTCCACCATGCGGGTCTGCAGTTGAAGACTTGGAAAACCAACTGGATAATGGGCAAGTAAGGCGAGCACCTGCTCCCGATCAACTTGATCGAGCGCGCCGTCCACTTTTTCTGTTAGGGCAGAATGTTTATCATCCCCGGCGAGCGAGTATGCCTTAACATACCACTTTACGGCCTCAGCGTATTTTTCCTGCGCCCCTTGGGCGTCACCTACAACTTCGGCCGCCTCGGCTCTCTGAGACTTTTTGGGCAAATAGGCCATGAGTGATCTTCCGGTCTCTACTGCGTCATTGTAACGCTCTAGCTTAACGTAGCACCGAAGCAGCCAGAGCCGGGCCTCGTCTCCCTCTGGTCTGATCGGAAACCGATTCATAACCTCTTCGAACCAGGACACAGCCTCGCCGTAACGTTCCATACGAAAGGCAATTTCGCCCTGCCGTAATAGCGCCTTTGCCGCCTCTGGACTTCTGGGAAATGCCATAGCCAGTTCACGATATTGCTGGGAGGCCTCCTCCAGATTACCTTGCTGGAAAGCTGCTTCCGCCCTTGCCAGCTGCTGTGGTGCTACCTTCCCATCCGCAGTGGACGGTGGTTCCGCCGCGATCTCTTTTTTAGCAGGTAACAAAGCGCAGCCAGCCAAAAGGAAAAGGATCAACCAGAGAGCAAATCCCCATATAATCTGTCTCCTTAACCTCATGCCGTCTTTCCTTTTTGAAGTCGTTGCTTGTAAAGCGCAGGAAACCATTTTTTATTTGTCATCTCGCATTGCGCATTCAGCATTCAGCATTTTTTATTTTGGTGAGATGCCATCCCGACTCTCATCCTTCAATCTGTAATGATCAATGTGAAATGAGAGATGAAAAATGAGAAATGAAAAAGGGTGCTAATTTCTCCCGTAAGAGAGTATTTTTAGCACCCTTTCGTGGAATTAAGCAAGTCCCGATTGGCGGTTATTTTTTGTCCTCATCAACCTCTTCAAACTCAGCTTCCACCACCTCTTCGTCACTGCCGGCACCCTCGGCGGCAGCTTCTCCGGTTTGCTGCTGAGCATCCCCAGCCTGGGAAGCCTGCTGGTACATGGCCTCTGCTACCTTATGTGAGGCCTGCATCAGTTCTTCAGAAGCGCTTTTTATGGCTTCCACATCATCGCCCTCCATGGCAGTTTTCAGCCGCTGCGTGTGTTCTTCGATGTTCTGCTTGGTTCCAGCATCAACCTTATCACCCATCTCTGCCAGGGTTTTTTCAGTGTGGTATATCAGCGAGTCAGCGTTGTTTTTGGCCTCCACAAGATCCCTTTTCTTCTTGTCTTCTTCAGCGTGCATCTCCGCTTCCTTAATAGCTTCCTCAATCTCCTTTTCGCTCAAACCACTGGAAGCGGTGATCCGGATGGACTGCTCTTTACCAGTGCCGAGATCCTTGGCCGATACGTTCACAATACCATTAGCATCGATGTCGAAGGTCACCTCGATCTGCGGAACTCCCCTCGGCGCCGGGGGAATACCCACTAACTCGAAGCGCCCCAGGGTCTTGTTGTTGGCAGCCATCTCCCTTTCACCCTGCAGCACGTGGATGGATACCGCCGGCTGATTATCGGCAGCGGTTGAGAAAATTTGACTCTTACGTGTAGGTATGGTGGTGTTCTTTTCGATGAGTTTAGTCAGTACCCCGCCCAAAGTCTCGATCCCCAAAGAGAGTGGGGTCACATCCAGCAGGAGCACGTCTTTAACGTCACCTTTGAGCACTCCAGCCTGTATTGCAGCACCCACAGCAACCACCTCATCAGGGTTGACGCCCTTGTGAAGCTCTTTGCCAAAAATCTCCTTTACCTTTTCTTGCACCCGAGGCATCCGGGTCATGCCACCCACCAAAATGACTTCATCAATGTCTGAAGGTGCCAGGCCCGCATCCTTGAGGGCGGTCTGCACAGGCGGTACCAATTTGTCGACTAGATCCGACACCAATGACTCCAATTTGGACCGAGACAACTTTATATTAAGATGTTTTGGACCACTAGCATCAGCCGTGATGAATGGTAGATTAACATCCGTCTCCATGGAGGTGGAAAGCTCCATTTTCGCTTTTTCTGCTGCCTCCTTGAGCCGCTGCAAGGCCATTTTATCCCCGCGCAGATCAATTCCCTGGTCTTTGCGAAACTCGTCCGCAAGCCAATCAATGACTCGCTGGTCAAAGTCCTCGCCACCCAAGTGGGTGTCACCGTTAGTAGCTTTCACCTCAAAGACGCCATCGCCTATCTCGAGTATGGAAATATCATAAGTGCCGCCGCCCAGGTCAAAGACGGCAATTTTCTCGTCCGCCTTTTTGTCGAGGCCATAAGCAAGCGAAGCTGCCGTGGGCTCATTAATGATTCTCATGACGTTCAGTCCGGCAATACGACCAGCATCTTTCGTGGCCTGCCGCTGACTGTCATTAAAGTAAGCTGGTACAGTTATTACAGCGTCCGTAACTTTTTCACCCAGATAGTCCTCTGCTGTTTGCTTCATCTTTTGCAGCACCATGGCCGAAATCTCTGCTGGGCTGTATTCTTTACCACGAATCTTAATGTGTGCATCGCCATTGTCCGCCTTTACGATCTCAAAGGGACAAATGGATATGTCGTGCTTTACCTCTGCAGATTCAAACTTCCTGCCGATTAATCGTTTCACCGCATAGACAGTATTCTCAGGATTTGTGATGGCCTGCCGTTTGGCCACCTGCCCCAATAGCCGTTCGCCGCCCTCGGTGAATGCGACAATTGAAGGGGTTGTGCGGCTCCCCTCGGCATTCGTGAGGACCTTGGCCTCTTTACCTTCCATCACCGCAACCACTGAGTTGGTGGTCCCCAGATCAATGCCGATTATCTTTCCCATGCTTTCCTCCTTAATCTTTCACCCGAATAGGGTTTATTATCCTTACCGTTCTTATCATGCCTTTTTGACTTTTATTTTTACCTCGCTTTTGTCAGCCTTATCCTCACCACCCGATTGTTTCCTTTCGGCAGTACCCGACATGGGTCCTGAGGGCTTGGAAACCACCACCATTGCCGGACGGAGCAGTCGGTCTTTTAGAGTGTAGCCCTTCTGTAGCTCCCTCACAACGATATTGCTGTCATAATCCGCTGTTTCCTCCTGCGAAACTGCCTCGTGATAGTTAGGATCAAAGGGTTGGCCCACTGCCTCTACTGCAGTGCAGCCGAATCTGGCCAGGGTATCGACGAAGCCCTTGAGCGTCATGTTCAGCCCCTCAAGAAGGCTGCCCTGATTGGACTCGGCTTGCGAATGGTCCAGGGCTCTCTCCAAATTGTCAATGACTGGTAAGAGCTCCCTAATGAAGGATTCATTGGCATAGCGGGTCTGTTCTTCTTTTTCGCGTTGAAGTCGCTTCTTAAAGTTTTCCGCATCCGCAGCGGTGCGCAGCAGCCGTGCTTCAGCGTCATTGAGCTGTTCTTCCAAATCTTTATATTTAGCTAGTAGAGCGTCCCTGGTAGCAGAATCAGGGTTAAATTCCTCATCTTCGACAAATTCAACCTGTTGCTTGTCAACCCCATTCGCATTGCCGACCGAAATCTCTCGACTTTCTTTTCGTTGTTCTTCTTGGTTCTCCTCAGGCTTGTTTGTTTGATCCTTCTTTAAAACCACCCGAGTTCCTCCCCTACTTTCATCACTTTTGTTAATAACGATTTGCGCTCAGTCAAGCCCCCAGCTACCGCTTAATAGCGAAACTCCCAAAAAACCAGGGAGTGCATCCATTTCTCGACCATCTAGACATTCTCGCTAGAAAGCCTCCTCCAACATTTTGCTCAGAAGCTTGGCGGTGTAGTCCACCAAGGGAATAATCCGAGAGTAATCCATTCTGGTCGGTCCCATCACGCCAAGAGTACCCAGAATTTCATTGCCGCTGGTGTATGGTGAGGTGATGAAGCTCACATTCTCCATATCCAGCAGTTCGCTCTCAGAGCCGATGAAAATGTTAACACCCTTACCCGCCATGCTCTTGTCCAGAAGGTCTATAATCTTACTCTTTTCCTCAAAGGCATTGAATATTCGCCGCATCTGCTCGACATCAGCAAATTCGGGATTATCCAACAGATTGGTTCTGCCGCCAATGTAAAGCTCGCTCTCTTCTATATTTTCGATTAGAGCCTGCTGACTCAATTCCAAGGCCTTAGCCAGCAATCTGTCGAAGAGCACCTTCTCTTTTTTCATCTCCTCCAACAACCGCATCTTTACCTGTTGCAGGGTAAGATCCTGCAGTAATCCATTGAGGTAACGGCTATATTTGTCCAATTCGTCTTGGGTAATACTCTCTTCCACATCGACGATTGTATTGTGGACAATGCCGGCCTTGGAAACCAGTATGGTTATGACGATATTTGGACGAAGCCGAATGAACTCTATCCTCTTAAAACCTATTTTCGACAATCGAGGAGTAAGTACGACACCGGCTTGTTTGGAAAAGGATGAAAGAACTTTGGAGGTCTCCTTTAGCAGGTCTTCCACTCGGGGCACCCCACCCTGGTAGGAACGCTTGATACGCTCTCGATCGGCTCCACTTAGTTGCTGGATTTTTACAATGGAGTCTATGTAAACTCGGAGTCCGAGATCGGTTGGCACCCTTCCCGCCGAAGTATGCGGCTGGAAAAGAAGCCCTAGTTCTTCCAGGTCTGCCATTACGTTGCGAACCGTTGCCGGGCTAACATTTAAACCATATCTTTTCGCTATAGCTCGAGAACCAACCGGTACGCCGCCCTGAATGTACTCAAGGATGACCGCCTCTAGTACACGCCGGGTTCTTTCTCCCTTTACCAATCCTGCCATGGCTTCCCTCTTATTAGCACTCATCGTCATCGAGTGCTAAAGAAAGTTAGCAACGGTGTTCCCCTTTGTCAAGACTTAATTAATAGCAGGAGTTACCAATTTTGTTGGTCTTTTTGAATTTGCTGAGATCATTATCCTCATAGCCGCTCGGGAAGGAATTGACCCAGAGGCAAAAAAAAAACCGGCTGGACGGGGCCGCATCCAGCCGGTCATAATAAAGGAGAAAAAGAGTTGAAGAGTCAAGAAGGCAGGGTAGCCTATTATCATGCTGTCCTTACCGTCCTAGCTCACCATTGCTTTTAAGCAAATTTCTTGCCACATCTACCCCGCGCCCAGCAAATTTATATATTGTTGAAATAATTAATATTATTCTAAGTAGCTATATACTGCGGCACAGTCAAAATTGCCTTGTGAGGACTAATCCGGACATAATCCGGACATAATCCGGACATAATCCGACCTATTTCAGGACGTATCTGGTACTCCTACCCTTACCGATTCTTGCTACCAGATCCATATTCACCAATTCACTTAGATCGCGGCGTGCATGACGATCAGAAATTTGATTAATTTTGATATAGTAATCGTTAGTTATATATCCGTTTTTCTTTATAAAATTAATTGCCTTTACTTGGCGTTTGTTTAAGCCGAAATAGGGCAGCAGACCATCATCTTCAGTCAGATCTGAACCACTTTCGCTTGCCGTGGTTTGTTCACTAATGCCTGGAAGTTTTGTCTGAAATAGCTCCTCAGGCAAATCCTGAGGCCTGATTTCATCGCCGTCGCAGAGAATTACCGCGCGTTCGATGACATTTTCCAGTTCTCGGACATTACCTACCCAATCATACTGGTACATGTGCTTGAGCGCCTCTTGGCTGACACTTTTGACTTCCATTCCGTTGGCCTCGGCCACTTTTTCCAAAAAGTGGTGAACCAGTAGGGGTATGTCATCTCGCCTTTCCCTGAGAGGTGGAACCTTGATTTGAACGACTTTTAGACGATAATAAAGATCCTCCCTGAAGCGTCCGATCTCCACCTCACGGTGGAGATCACGGTTGGAGGCGGTTACCAACCTGGCGTCAACCTGTAAGGTAACGTTACCCCCTACCCTCTCAAATCGCATCTCCTGCAGTACTCTTAGCAACTTAACCTGAAGAGCGGGCGACATCTCCCCCACTTCGTCTAGAAACAGAGTTCCACCATGGGCCAATTCAAACCGTCCTTTCCGTTGGGTGACAGCCCCGGTAAAAGCGCCCCGTTCATGACCGAATAACTCGCTCTCCAAAAGTGATTCGGGTAAGGCCGAACAACTCACTGAAATGAATCGCTTATCACGTCTGGGGCTGTTAAAGTGAATAGCTTTTGCTATGAGTTCCTTGCCTGTTCCTGACTCACCGGTTATCAACACTGAGGCCCGAGTTTGTGCCACCTTCTCAATAACCTCATAAACGTTCCGCATGGCCTTGCTCTTGCCCACAATGTTGCCGAATTGGAAGCGCTCCTGTAATTGCTCACTAAGCAACCGATTTTCTTGCACCAATCTGTGCATTTCTATTGCTTTTCGGATCGTCAGCTTCAATTCTTCGTTCTTGAAAGGCTTGGTAATGTAGTCGAATGCTCCTCGCTTCATGGCCTCCACAGCCTTCTCAATGGTGGCGAACGCTGTCATCATAATCACCGGCAGGTCTGGTTCGCGACTGCGTAACTGGGCAAGAAACTCCATCCCATCCATACCAGGCATCTTCATATCGGTAATCACCAAGTCCAGATCATGGGTTGCCGCAATCTCCAGGGCTTTTCTGGCACTATCACTGGTGATCACTTCATAACCAGAATCGACGAGAAGAGCCTCTAGCACCAGGAGATAGTTCTTTTCATCATCGATGATAAGGATGGTTTCCATCGTATCCTTCTATCTCCCCTGAACTCCGATTACGTCATATCAGGGATTTCCCACATGGCAACGCTGGGGACCGCCAAGGCGGGAGGGTTGTAAGTTATTAGTTATACGTTATTAGTTGTATGTTATTAGATTAATTTTTGATAATTATATCGGGTGAATCTCACTCGGTGTTTTTGGACAGAACGGCAATCCTCTGGTTTATTACTGGGTATCATTCAAGGTTTTCCTTATAAACTAAAGTTGCTCTGGCCGCTGTCTGCTTACAGCTGCGCCATGCGCTCAGCTTTCGGTCGGATCCACCGGCAAGGAAATAATAATAGCCGTTCCTTTGTTCTCAGCCTCTTGTGGTTTTTGCTGCGGTGGACTCTCGATTAAAATCGTGCCACCGTGACTTTCGATAATGTTCCGGACTATGGGAAGTCCCAAGCCCGTGCCCGTCTCACGGGTGGTGAAAAACGGGTCGAATATTTTTCCTATCATTTCCTTGGAAATACCTGAACCGGTGTCAGTGATGATAATCTCCAACGTATCTTCTTTAGGCTCTTTGTAGCGCGTTATCACCCGGATAGTTCCCCCTTCATTTAACGCTTCCATCGCATTAACAAAAATGTTCAAAAATGCACGGTAAAGGAGGTCTCCGTCTGCGTAAACTGGCCTACCATTTTCGGCAACGTGGAGTTCCACTTTGATACCCCGTTTTTCAAGTTCAAATTCCAGAAATTTGAGGTTTCTCTCCAGTACCTTGTCGACCCGGCATTCCGATAAATGTGGCGTAGTGGGTCGAGCAAAATCCAGAAAATCAGTGACAATGGAGTTCAGACGATTTGTCTCCTCCATGATAATTTTGCTGAGCTGCTTTCTTGAATCTCCCTCCTCCGTTTTCTGAATTAGCAGCTCAGCTGTGGAGCCGATGATCCCAAGAGGATTTCGGATCTCATGACTGACACCTGCCACCATCTCCCCCAGAACAGCCATTTTCTCAGCTTGGTGAAGCTGCGCTTCCAAACGCCTGCGTTCTTTGGCTCTCTTGACGATGATCCGCTCACCACGCTTCACAATGAAACGGAGGACGAAAAAGAGTAAGCTCATCACTCCCACAAGGCTTATTGCAATGATATTTTGGAAACGGGTAATGGCCGCATAGTCCTCGGAGATATCCTGGGTAATCTCAAAAACGCCAAGGATCTGGCCGAAATCTCTAGAAAGCGGTTTTTTCATCCGGAGAGGAATATAGGTCTTGAGCTGCCGCTGTTTGGCCAAAGTACCCAGTTCAAAACCCAGAAAGCCCCCGCGCGAAACAAGCCGCGATGAGGATTTGCCCTGACGCGCCAAATTGAAGTCGATACCGCCGAGGCCGGAAAGACCCAATAAGGAACTATCTGTGCTGTAAGTGACCAACTCATTAAGATCATAAACAATGACCCGGTCAATTTTGAAACCGTGAATGGTGTTGCGAACGACCTTATCCAGAAGTTGATATTGTTCAGGATTGCTGAGCCGAACTCGTCCGTACTTGAGCGCCGTCGGTAGCACAAACTGGGTGAAAACTTGATGGTTTAAATTGATCGCCACCAAAAGGGCATACTGTTCACTTTTGCTTAGCAGTTCGTTCTTTGCCCGCTGAGAGATAAATATGGAAAGCAACAGGGTTGGAATGAGAATCACCACTAGGCTGGACAGAGAGAAATACTTGACCAGCCGAAATGGCTTGATACTCTCGCTGGACTCGAGTGCCGTCCGCATTGAATCAGCCCTCGTCTTCTCGTAGTCGTTTCATTATACACTACCTGAGACGACAAACCTTGCCATCACTTCATTTATTAGAAGGTTAACCGTAAGGAGAGTCCTAGCCGATCTAACCCTGGCTCCAAACCAAGGGAAAGCCGATAAGTCTCCTTAAGTTCTTGGCGAAATCTTTTTTCTTCCCTTGCATTTGCCTCACGTGCAGCCTTCACGGCGGTTCGAATTCCTCCAGCATACCAACCTAATTCGAAAAAAACGAGAATTCCGCCAAGAACTGGGCTGTCATTCTTAAAAGCGACTACGGCTCCAGTTATAAAGAGAGCGTTGAGGAAAAACGAGGTCGCAGCCTCACCCGGTCTCCCTGCATAGAGGTGTCCTGAGCCTGGTAATACTGCAGACAGTGCCCCGGCTACTGCTGGCGATTTTCTGCCACCCTCCGGTCGCTGCTGCAGCGCCTGACTGAGCGATTTTGCTCTTGGGTAAAGTCTGCTCTCTGGACTTACCTGCTCCAACGTGGCAACTGCCTGCTCGTAATTACCGTCATCGATCTGTAGCCAGGCCAAACGTAGATATACGGTATCGATCTCTGGGTTTTCAGGATAGCGCGCGATGAAACGTTTAGTCCAATAGATGGCCTCTGGGTAGCGCTTCTGCTCCTCACGAATCGCGACCACCTCCAAGATGGCCTCTCGAGTGATGGGTTCCCCTACTCTGCGATTGATTAGTCTGACAAGGTAATTGACCGCCTTATCAGGTTTTCCTCCGCGGCGGTAACAACGACCAATCTGGAGTTCAGCTTCGGGTGCGCGGCTATCGGTCGGGAAGCGAAAGAGAAAGCGATTGTACTCTGTCGCTGCCCGGTAGAAATACTGCTCTTGGTAAAGATAGTTTGCAAAATTCCACAACAGGTCCGCTTGCTCTTCGGCCATGACCGGCTGAGCCAAAACCTCACAGAGCACGAGCAGCAACAAGCACCAGCCTATCCGGCCTAGTAGTATGGCGCGAACCATTGCTTCATCCGCTTCAGTTTTTCATTGGATTTATCGTCTTCGGCTACCTGTTCTAGAGCCTGCTTTACCTTCTCTTTTCTGTTTTCTTGCCAGTCCCTTTGGTCGACGTAAGCACTGTCCAACTCGCGCGCCTTAAGATAGGCTTTGGCTGCCTCCCCATACCGCTTCTGGTGAAAAAGCGCCACAGCCAGATTATATTGGGCCTTGGTGTAGCGCGAGTTCAGCTTGAGGGCCTGACGAAACTCCTTTTCTGCTTTCTCTGCTCTTCGCTGACGGAGATAAAGAATACCCAGGTTATTGTGTGGGATTGCATAAGCGTCATCCATTTCGATTGCTTTCAGAAAACTCGTCTCCGCTTCTTCATACTTCTCCGCCTTCAGGTAATAGTAGCCAAGTGCATTCTGGTAAGAGGCCTTCCGTGGATGAAGCTTAACCAACTTCTCGTAGCGCTCGATTCCCTTTGCCGGTGACAATTCAGCACCCTTCGCCGGAAACGGACCAGCCACAAAGAAAATCAACACCATTAATGTATTAACTACACTCCTTCGAGTCAGAACTTCTAACTGTTCCGAGCCGCGAAGCATATGGCAAATCCCCCCTAGCGGAATCAGTTTAAATATTCCTCTTGCTAGCGCTTATTGCTTACGCGCTACCCTTTCTGCCCGCTTGTCCCGCGCTTCCTGTCCTGAGCGACAGGACCTCCAGTGAGCCTCAGTCGAACGTCTCGTCGACGGGTTTTATCGAAGGAGTCGCGGGACTGTCTGCTGCTTGCGGATTTTCTTGCTCTGCGCTTTGCACTTTGCGCTTTGCAGCGTTTACCCCTTGGCGCCACTGTTTCAGCCGCTCCCGCAGGCTGGCTTCATAGCCTCGATTCGTTGGCATATAGAAGCGCACATTCTCAATACCCTCGGGGAGATAGCTCAATGGAACGTGACCCTCCGGATAGTCGTGCGGATAAAGGTAGTCGCGGCCGTATCCCAATTGGCGCATCAGCTCAGTCGGTGCATTGCGAAATTCCATGGGGACCGGCAGATTCCCCTTTTCCTCCACTTGCTGCCTTGCTTTGCCGTAAGCTTGGTAGAGCGCGTTACTTTTCGGGGCCGTGGCCATATAGACTGCTGCTTCGGCCAAAGCTAAATCTCCTTCTGGACGTCCCATTAAGTGAAACGCCTGTTGGGCCGCCACCGCCACCATCAGCGCCCTAGGATCAGCAAGACCCACATCCTCTGAAGCAAAGCGCACCATTCTGCGGGCGATGTAGAGAGGGTCTTCTCCAGCGGCAAGCATCCTAGCAAGCCAGTAAAGCGCAGCATCCGGATCGCTTCCACGCAAACTCTTGTGAAGCGCAGAAATCAGATTGTAGTGTTCCTCACCGCCCTTGTCGTAGATGAGCGGCTTTTTCTGGATCGCATCAGCCATTGACTGGAGATTGACCTGCCGCTGCCCTTCTGGGTTTGGCGGTGTTGTCAGTGCTGCAATCTCTAGGCCGTTAAGGGCCAGACGTGCGTCCCCCTTTGACTCCTGAATCAGATACCGCAGCGCCTCTTCATCTATCTCAACATTCAGTCCACCCAGTCCCATTTCCGCATCTTGCAACGCCCGACTGAGAATGACTCCAAGTTCGCCATCACTCAGTGGTTCCAAAACCACCACTGGCGCCCGGGACAGTAATGGCGGAATTACTTCGAAAGAGGGATTCTCGGTGGTTGCTCCGATGAAGGTTACAGTGCCGTCCTCTACATAAGGAAGGAGTAAGTCCTGTTGCGCCTTGTTGAAGCGGTGAATCTCATCCACGAATAGAATCGTGCCTCTACCATGAGTACTTTGTTGGTGTCTGGCTTCATCGACAGCTGCCCGCACATCCTTAACGCCAGCCGTAACTGCAGAGAGATTGATTAGATAAGCTTCACTATCTTGGGCGATTAAACGGGCTAAGGTGGTCTTACCGCATCCCGGCGGACCCCAGAAAATGAGAGATTGTAACCGCCTGTGCCCGAGCAACCTTCCCACCAACTTCTCAGGAGCCATGATTTGCTGCTGGCCGACAAACTCTTGCACGCTTCTGGGACGCAAGCGCTCTGCCAGGGGTGACTCTAGCTTCAAGGCGGTCGATCTAAAAAGATCCTTCTGTTTCAATAGCCCACCCGCCATTGCTAACTGTCAGCTATCAGCAAAATAATTGACTGCACATCGACAAGAGCCCAAGAGAAAAGCCGCATCGCACACTATCGGTTCGTAAGACCCTAGCGACCTTTGTTGACCAAAAAAATCTTGAACCGTTGTCAGCGCTGATCGCTGACCTCTTACCAGTATCACTAGTGATTTCAAGGGATTTGAGCGAAACCTTACCGCAAGCAGTCTGGTTTGTCAATGTAGGTTGATTGCCGAAGGAGGTGAGTATTGGCTAGTGGAGCAGCCGGGTCACTTACGCCAGAAAATTTTGAGCGAAATAGGTTAAAAAACCACCCATACAAGATATCTTGTACTATAAATAACTTTAACTTTATACTATTTAATTAAGTAATAATATCTATTTATTAAATTATATTTTTGGCAAAATGGTTAAGTATTGATGTGATGTTGAACAGATAGGGCTTTGCATTGCGACCATTGTCAGGCCCAACTCGTATGAGCCCCTTGAAAACTTGGTGGCCTACTCCGACCAGCGACGCGCATTTTGTGATCGCATCTGTCAATGCCCCCTTTCGAGCATCTGCGAGGGGTGAGCTGCCTTTCCCGAT
>Ga0209536_100004702_pt1 | contig 21517 bp, 21 predicted proteins | sample DeeMarSeWOR28_12_FD_187461 | JGI IMG/M metagenome (GOLD analysis project Ga0209536, IMG submission 187461) | Marine sediment microbial communities from White Oak River estuary, North Carolina - WOR-2-8_12 (SPAdes) (version 2) | ecosystem: Environmental > Aquatic > Marine > Intertidal zone >... | reverse complement strand
TAGCCCGGAAGAATATTTCATCGTGGCAAAAAAGATCGCTTAACCAATTGCTTTTATTCATGAAAAGCATAACATATTACTGCAGCCGAATTTTGGGCACGGAGGGTTGTTTGTGAGAAAGTCTAGAATAATTTTCACTAAATCAGAGCTTAAAAGTTCTTTGAGAATGATGCCCAAAATCGGCTGAGCAATAGCCGTTAGACTAAAAGATTGAGATATATCATAAGACTGAGGGGCAATATGTCGATTGAATACTATGTTTCCCAGGATGGATTTCGAATAGATACTTTTCCAAAAGGTGTATTGGATATCAAGACAACAGCTGATTACTTTAACAGGATAAAGAATGATGAAAGAATAAAACAAGGTGCAGTTGAAGTTGTCCATTTTAAGCATGTCACAGATTTTAAAATCTCTTACAAGGAAAGTGAAAAGATTACCCAAATTTATCAGGATCCCAAAAATACCCGCTCGATCGATAAAACAGTATTTGTTTGTGAAACCGATCTTGCTTATGGAATTGGAAGGATGTTACAAACATTTCATGATATTACAAATCCTAATCACGAAGTGATTGTCGTAAGATCGGAAAGCGAACTAATAAATATTGAGAAATCAGTCGAACAAAACGTTCAACAAGATTGGGCTGCGCCCACCTGTTAACCTGCGCGTAATGTGAAAAATAGTGGCAAGAAATAATGAATAAAAATAGGTCGCTTGGGATTACCTTATTTAGTATTACCTATGCGTTATTAGGCATCATATTTCTTTGTGTATCGTTGTACCCTGTTTTTTTGTGGGCAATTGATTCACCAAAATTATATGAATTTGTAGGTGATGAAATTAGTTTCAATGATGCCCGATATATATATGCTGCCTTAGCAGTTCCTCCTGTTTTATTACTTGTATCTTCAGTATTGCTGCTTAAACTGAGTCTTTGGGGATCTAGATTATCTCTAATAGCATTGATGATACAAATAATATCAATGGGCATATATGGCACGCTTATTTTACCGGTGGCAGCAGCGCACATTACTTTTTTCACTCGACCCAAAATTAAAGAACAATTTAGACATCAGAATGAATAAGAAAACCACATAACATGACGATGCACCTAACGTTGCTTCGCACCGCCCCAGGGGCTACGCAGGTAAAACCCGTATCCGTTAGGCAGCCCCGCATCCGAAGAGAAGGTATTCGTCAATGACAGACCACGAAAGGCGATTCCACGGCGATGCAGACCGCCTCCGTTCACCTGAGAGGATCAGCCTCCTTGAGGTTGATCATGTCGTCGCTCTCACCACGGAGGGACTGAAGGCCACCCGCTTGATCGACATCGGAACAGGTACCGGCGTCTTTGCCCAGGCCTTCGCAGCGATCGGCCTCTCAGTTGTCGGCATCGATGCCAATCCCTCTCTGCTGACGCTGGCAAGAGAGTTCGTCCCCGGCGTTCGGTTCGACGAGGCCCCCGCAGAGGATATCCCCTTTGCAGGGGGGGCTTTTGATATCGCCTTTCTGGGACATGTGCTCCACGAGACCGACGATCCGGTCAAGGCTCTGATGGAGGCGCGTCGGGTCTCAACCATGCGTGTGGCGGTCCTTGAGTGGCCATATCTGCAGGAGGAACACGGTCCTCCCCTCGCCCACCGTCTCGAGCCGGCAGTGATCGTCGAAATGGCAAAGCGGGCGGGAGTAGAGAGGGTCGAGCGAATGAAACTGACACACATGGACTTGTATCGGATGTCATTAGAACCCCAGCCAAGCTAACCCGTACATGCGCTGCCTCACCACTCGCCGGAGCCGACATGGCCAGCCCGGGTGTTGAGTTCAGCGCGATACTAGCCTTGGGCTGGCCAGGCGGCACAGCTCGAGGCCGTCAGCTTTACTATTTCTTGATATTATTTTTTAGCCCTCTCTTCCTTTACCTTTATTTTTGGTTTTGGCTTCTGTTGTGCTTTTCTCCTGCGATGCTGTAAAATCTGATAGGTTGCGCTGACCCAAAAAAGAAACAGAAACAGAATGGTAAAAAAAGTTGAGAAGGGCCACAATACCATAACCAAACCAATCAAAACAAAAGTTGTCATCAAAGACTGGGAATATTTTGTAATGGTACTTTCATTCTTTTTATACCATCGAACAAGATCATTCAATTTTTCCTTCAGCCACTGCCAGTGACTTGTCAGTTTTTTTCGAAACAGAAAAAGTATCAAAATGATTAATACGAAAATTAGCCATTTTATGAAACTGGAAACCCACAACTGCGCATAAACAACGCTAAAGGTGAGTGGATCCCCGGTCTGAATAACGGTCCTGGCAAATCGATATACCTGACCGCCGGTGGGCACTTTTATCTGAACCGGTAAAACACCTGTACCGACTGCACCTCCGGAGATGACCGACTGAGGAACCTCCTGGCTGGTAAAGCCTTCCAGGCGCCCCCCGAATTCAAGCTCAGCATCAAGCTGGGTGGCTATTTGGTCCTCCGCTAATGGCACATTTCGGAAATTGCTTCCATAATCCTTCCCCCCATAAGCATTCTTCAGCTTATCCAGGCGAGATTCATCCGGATCCATCTTTTTCGATTCAAAGACGCTTCTCATTGCCTCTTCGTTGTAATTCCTTTGAGCACCGCTGAAAACATTTAATCCGCGTATGATTTCCTCTTTCTCGAGGGTGCTCTCAAAATAGATATAGGAATAATCATTGGGAAGATACACAGACCAGATTAATTGACTTATCATCAGATCCACGGCCGGCAAACCGGACTCCAGGGAGCCCATCGAGGAAAATCTATTTTGAGCCAGCGCATAAATAACCTCTACCGGAAAGTCATGGAGACGATTGTCTTCAGAGCGGGACCTTATCAAGGGTACCAATAATTTCCCCTCTCCATTAATGGAGGACTCAACCGGTTGATTGCTCACAAACACACTCCAGACATCCGCTTTTTCGGGAAGCTGAATTTCGAGGAACTGCTTGGCACTGTTTCTTATCTGATAGACTAATCTGTGAACGACCTTGCCGTCTTCGGTAAAAAGAGTCACAGCATTTGCTGAGTTAATTGTTGCAACCGGAACCGCTACTTTTTCGTGTTTTTTGACATCAAGCACCAGGCTATAAGGATGCTTAAGATATTTGAACCCCATAATGAGCGGTTTTGCAGATTTATTAAGAAGCGGAACAGGGAGTTTTTGTACTGCAATCTTTTCCAACCCCTCACTCTCCGGCACAATGACCTCGGCGCTGGTGTTGAGTTCAATGCCAATAAATCCGGTTTCACGAACCGTTTCCAGCACCTGTATCCCGGAAAAGATATTTGATAGCCCTCCTTCTGATAACGGGGTCTCCGTAGTAACATAAACCTTAACTGCTCCCTTCTTGCCGTAGGTAAAGGGAATCATTATCACGCGCTGTCCTTGCTGTTCAACTTCCTGCCACTCACCTACCCCTTCACCCGAAACTTGCAGGACATTCACACCTTCCGGAATTGCTATCTTCACAGCATCAACCTCACTGTGCAGGATGTTGTAATTAATATCCGAATTGATTTTCAAAGCATCATCGTCAATAGAAATCAAATGGTAAACTTCGCTATAAAGTTTGGGTGGAATCTTTTCAGTAACGGCAACCTGCTTCCGCCAGCGGACACTAATGGCTCTCCCGGATGCAATAACCGCTGAAACATTCGTGGTGTTACCTCTTGAACTGGCTAGAATCTGCTGTGCCTGCGGAATCTCCACATCGATATTCTTCAATGGAATCTCAAGATTTAGAAGGGTAATAGGCGTCTCCAGAATGGCAAGATCAACCTTGTGCGGCCCTTTCTCCAGGGACGATTTTTGGGAAAATGAGACGCTCACCTCATACTCACCGGCTTGAGAAAGCACTACATTGTGATACCCATTTTCAATAACCACGAGCGCCTGCTTGCCATCAACCGTTATATCTTCCAGAGCGACGCTTTGAGGAAGAAGTGGCACTTTTAAATAGATATCCTTTTTTAAAACGTGTATGGTGAATGTCCCAACGAAGACCGAATTGTCGTTTTGCATTTTTCCGGAGTAAATCGCCTTGGTAATTAAATAATTGAAGGGGGGTTGTGCAGCAGGATCGGAGGGTGGTTTCATATTGTCAACCAACTTTTTAAATTCCGCGCGGGTTAGCACTACATTCCCCTCCTTTACGGTGTGTGGTGGGGCGACCTTTACCCCGGTTTGTGCCAATAACTTTTGGAATGTTTCCAGGGGAAGTACAATCTGGTCCTCATCAAGATTCAATAATTTTTTGAATTCCTCCCATGGAACAGTCAATTGGCTATTCCTGCCGGTATTCTCCTGTGCATATACATTTCCAAACAATCCGCAAAAAACCAAAAGCGTCGTTAAAACAAAGCCTGTAAAAATTCCTTTCATGCTTCTGTCCTCCACTCATTTTTTTTGTTAGATCACTTTTTCTGACCTGGGGAAGAAAAAATGTTTTTTGAATTATGATCGATTAGATTTCCCTCATTTGTCAGCAATGAATTACTTATTAATGTCGGCACTATCTAAAAGGTGAATAATTTTTATTATTTTTTTGTGAAGTTTATTAATGTCCACAGTCTTCTCATCCTCCACCTTCCAAACCCAAATTCCTTTTTCCCTGCAATATCTTGCGTAGAACTTTTTTTACTATTAATCTTTATAACAACTGGATTATGCTTGATTGCACGATATGGAAAGAACCAAGAAATTAAAAATCGAAGAACAGGTAGAGAACTTATCCCGACATCCGGGCGTGTATCTTTTTAAGAATTCAGTTGGCAGTGTCATCTACATAGGCAAAGCCAAGAATCTTCGCAACCGGGTGCGGAGTTATTTTCGATCTTCACGCTCTTCCGATCTCCGTACCAACGTGATGGCGCGGCAGGTTGCGGAAGTCGAGACAATCATTGTTGACTCCGAAGTGGAGGCGCTGTTTCTCGAAGCAACGCTGATCAAAAAGCACAAGCCGCGCTACAATGTGAGTTTGCGGGACGATAAATCCTATCCGTACATTCGCATCACTAACGAGCCGTTTCCGCAGGTGTTTGTCACCCGTCGCCGCGTTCAGGACGGCTCGAAATATTTAGGGCCCTACACCGATGTGGGGCAGCTGCGCAGCATCATGAAAACTCTACGGAACATTTTCCCCATCCGCTCCTGCAAATTTTATCTGGATGACAAGGTCATCGAAGCACGCAAAGTCAAACTGTGCCTGGATTATCACATTCATAAATGCCAGGGCCCCTGCGAGGAGCTAATCGATCAGACCGAGTACAACCGCATGATCCACCATGTGGAGAAATTTCTGAAAGGCAAGACCAAAGAGCTTGTGGCGGAATTGGAGGAGCGGATGGCGCAGCAGTCGGAATCCCTGAATTTCGAGGAGGCTGCCCGCCTGCGCGATCAGATCGAGAAAATCAACAATTACTATTTCAGCACTCAAAAAGTCGTCCTGAAAGATTTCATGGATCGCGATGTGGTTTCCCTCGCCACCAAAGACGACGACGGCTGCGCGGTCATTTTCAAAATCCGGGATGGCAAAGTCATCAGCCGGCAGCATTTCTATCTGAAAGGGGTGGAGAAAAAAGAGGCATCTGAAATTCTGCTGGAGTTTTTAAAACAATTTTATCTGGCAACGGATTTCTTCCCGGAACAGATTCTTCTTCCTTTTTCATTAAACAATGAACAGGGTTTAATTGAGAAATGGTTGTCTGAATCCGCGCATCACAAAGTGGAAATCACAATTCCCCAAATGGGCGAGAAAAAACGGCTGGTGGATTTGGGGCAAAAAAATGCCCAATATCTGCTGGACGATCTTCTGCTGCAAAAAATTAAGCGGGGAGACTTCATTGCGCCCAGCGTTCGCGAACTTCAAAAAGCGCTGCAATTGGAATCCCCTCCGAAGCGGATCGAAGGATTTGACATATCAAATATACAGGGGAAAAATGCGGTCGCCTCGATGGTCTGTTTTGTGAATGGCATGCCCAAAAAAAGCGAATACCGCCATTTCAATATTAGGACAAAGGAAACGCCGGATGATTTTACCATGATGCGCGAGGTGGTGTACCGCCGGTACAAACGCCTGCTGGATGAAAAGAAACCGCTGCCCGATTTGATCCTGATCGACGGCGGCAAGGGTCAGCTATCCAGCGCGGTATCGGTATTAAACGAACTGGGCATCAAAAATCAGCCGATCATCGGGTTAGCCAAACGGCTGGAGGAAATATTTCTGCCGGAGAAAAGCGATCCGATCAATATTCCCAAACGAAACACCGGGCTTCGCTTGCTTCAGCACATCCGCGACGAAACCCATCGCTTTGCCATTACGCACTACCGGAAGCGGCATAAAAAAAGCGCTATGAAATCCATTCTGGATGATGTCAAAGGAATTGGTCCGAAACGGAAGAACCACCTGTTAAAAACATTCGGGTCGCTGCGCAAAATTAAGGAAGCAACTGCAGAGGAATTGAGCGCCAAAGGAAAGCTGCCGGAAGAGGTCGCCAGGAATGTGCTGAAGGTGTTAAATCTGTAATTAGTTTTCTGTTTCTCCCACACGGGAGCCTGAAACTCATCCCCCATCCCCTTCTCTTTAAGTCCCTCTCTTCCTAAGAGAGGAACTTAGGGTGAGTTGCTTTGTCACGTCATGATCCCACATCCGCAAACTTGTTTCGAAACCCCATTGCAAACAACCGCTTTTATATTTATAATTGACTTCCAGAATTTAACAGGAACTACCCATGCCTGATCCCGAAGTAACTTTAAAACTTGCCCTTCAACACGGACTAAATGAAGAGGAATTCGAACGAATCAAAGAAATCCTCGGGCGCACTCCGAACTACACCGAGCTGGGAATTTTCTCGGTGATGTGGAGCGAGCATTGCTCCTATAAGAATTCTATCGCTGAATTAAAAAAACTTCCCCGCAGCGGCGGCAGGCTGCTGGTTGGCGCGGGAGAGGAAAACGCCGGTTTGGTGGATATCGGCGACGGGCTGGCGGTTTGCTTTAAGATCGAGAGCCACAATCATCCTTCCGCGATTGAGCCCTACCAGGGCGCGGCAACCGGCGTGGGCGGAATTATGCGGGATATTTTCACCATGGGCGCGCGCCCGATTGCAGCATTGAACTCACTCCGTTTCGGAAATCTGGACAACGCCCGAAACCGCTATCTCTTCGATGGCGTGGTGCGCGGCATTGCCGATTACGGGAACTGCCTGGGCATTCCGACCGTTTCCGGTGAAGTCTATTTCGAGGAATGCTACAGCGGAAATCCGCTGATCAATGCCATGACTGTCGGCATTGTTGAACATAACAAAACTGCCTCCGCTATTTCAAAAGGTGAAGGCAACCCGGTATTTATCATTGGCTCCAGAACTGGACGGGACGGCATTCACGGGGCTACCTTTGCGTCCGAAGAGTTAAATGAAGAATCCGAAGCAAAGCGTCCCAGTGTGCAGGTGGGAGATCCCTTTACCGAAAAGCTGCTTCTGGAATCCGTTCTGGAAATGATTGAGGAAGAAGTGTTGGTGGGAATCCAGGACATGGGCGCCGCCGGCATCACTTGCTGCACCACTGAAATGAGCGACCATGGTAACAGCGGCATGGTGATTGATCTGGATAAGGTTCCACTCCGGGAGCAGGGAATGACGCCTTATGAGATCATGCTTTCCGAATCGCAGGAACGAATGCTGGCAGTGGTAAAAAAAGGCTGCGAAGATAAAATCAAACAAATTTGCGATAAATGGGATTTGATCTGCGAGGAAGCCGGGCAGGTCACTGACGATCCGGTACTGAAAGTATTTCATAAGGGAGAAAAGGTTGCAGAGATCCCGCCCTATCATTGCGTATTGGGGGGAGGCGCGCCGGTTTATCACCGCGAATACAAACGACCACCATATCTTGATAAAGTTCAGAATTTCAATATCAAAAACCTGGAACCTGTGGGAAATCTTCAGGAAGCGTTTTTGAAGATCTTCAGCTCAAATAACATCGCCTCTAAGAAATGGGTTTACAATCAATACGACTACATGGTGAGAACCAACACGTCTATCATTCCCGGCGGCGATGCATCAGTTGTTCGGATCAAAGGAACGAATAAAGCCATTTCCATGAAGACCGACTGTAATGCGCGCTATGTGTACCTCAATCCCCGCCGCGGCGGACAAATTGCCGTGGCAGAGGCAGCGCGCAACGTCGTATGTACCGGAGCAGAACCGCTGGCGATCACCAACTGTCTTAATTTTGGTAATCCATACGACCCTGAGGTTTTCTACATGTTTCGTGAAGCGGTCGCCGGAATGGGCGAAGCCTGCAAAACATTCAACACCCCTGTGACCGGCGGAAATGTCAGCTTCTATAATGAAAGTCCCGATAGCGCTGTTTATCCTACCCCGGTAATCGGCATGGTAGGTTTGATTGAGAATATTTCTCATATAACGACTGCCTACTTTCAGGATGAAGGGGATTTAATTTATGTAATCGGACAAACCAAACCAGAGATTGGCGGCAGCGAATTTCTAAAAGAATATCACGGGTTAGTAACTGGCGATAGCCCGGCCATCGATTTGGAGACGGAGAAAAAAGCGCACCAAGCTGTCCTTCAGGCAATTCGTAACGGATGGGTAAAATCGGCGCACGATCTGGCTGACGGCGGGCTGGCCGTAGCCCTGGCCGAATGCTGCATCATGAATGGGGAAGATTCAATCGGCGCGACTATTGAATTAGCACAAAATAATCTATTGCCTGAATATCTTTTATTCAGCGAAAGCCAATCCCGTTTTCTCCTCTCAATAAATCCGTTATTCATAAAAGAGATCGAAAATCACTTTGGCAAATCGTTATTAGAAATTGCGCTTATCGGGAACGTTGGCGGCACTACTCTAAAGATAAATAATTGGATCGAACTGCCTCTGGAAACTTTGTATGATATTTACTACCGGACAATTCCTGAGGCCATGAGTCTTTAATCCGGATGCTGGATTTCGGATATCAGTTAGTCATTAGTCATTTTTCGGCTTAACCTTTATCAAAAAAATTCGACAATGGTCTACGGCCTCTTTGCGATTAGAGGGGAAACGGCAAATTATCAGCATAAAAGTACTGAAGTATTTTCACGCTGTAAATAGCAGCGGCGACGCTTTAGCGAAAAAGAGCTTGATTTTATCATCAAGAAATCTAAATTATCTGAACCTAAACCGGCAATCGAGGAGAAGTGATGAAAAAAATCGGTCGAGTCATGGTCGTGGATGACGAGGAAAACATACGGGATGTATTATCGAGCTATCTAAACTCTCTTGGCTATGATGTGGTAACCGCCCACGACGGTGAAGATGGGCTCTCCAAGTTTAAGCGGAGCGGCTTCGATCTGATCATTTCGGACTTGCTCATGCCAACCGTGGACGGACTGGAATTACTTAAGAAGGTAAGGGAGCTGGACAAGGAAGTTATTTTTTTGATGATCACCGGCTACCCCTCCATCGAGACCGCAGTTGAGGCCATCAAGAAAGGTGCCTACGATTACATCACCAAACCCTTCCATATGGAAGACGTGAAGATCCGCATCGAACGGGCTTTTGAGAAGAAAAATTTGAGAGAACGGCTCAGCACCATTCAGGGATTCGCCTGGGCGCTGCTTTTCTCCATTCCAATATGGTTAATATTGGGAATTATTCTGGCGAAGTTGCTGCAATAATAACACTGCCATCAGCTGATCAATAAAAACAAAATGTTGTACCCCCGGCAGGAATCGAACCTGCGCACATGGCTCCGGAGGCCATTGCTCTATCCACTGAGCTACGGGGGCGTCTGTAAGAATCTCCGCTTATTTCAAAACCAACATTAATCCGCCAATCACCAACAGCAGAGGAATCACAAACACCGACGCAACGACGAGAACTGGTATTGCAAAAACAGTTAGCAGAATAACCGATAAAACAGCGCCAATTACCGCAAATAGAATTTTGAAAGGGAGAAGAATCAGAAATATTCCTGCCTTTGCCAGCAAGACAAATAATTTAAGAAACAGTACGAATACCAGAACGACCAATAATATTGTTAATAACTCACCCATAATTTTTTCCCTTTTTTCATAAGATACGACTGAAAAAATGAAGGGCTACCATTCCAATCTCAACAACCTATTTTAAATCCCCCTGTTTCCCCCTTTATAAAGTGGGATTGAGGGCGATTTTTCATAACGCTAATAATTTAACTATTCGCCCCACTCATTTTCCATCATTTATTTTTTCCGCAAAAACGATTAATGCCGCCTCAAGCAGAGCTGCGAGGAGCAATAAGGTAAACACATATTTGAAATAGATCGGCAGTAGCGAGATAAACGTATCTGCAGTCATTTGCACGCTGCCATTTGTCAGCAAGCCTTCGGAGAGCCGAAAACCCATCGCAAAACTGAGCCATGCTGCCGGAAACTCCAGCCATGCAACCGGGTTGACCAAAATGTGCCAGATGCCCTGCCAGCCCATCAACTCAAAACTGATGATCGCAACATTCAATCCGGTTATGAAAGCCGCAATGGGAGGAAGGATTACTAAAAATCCGGAGAGAAAACTGGTAAACAGTGACAGGTTGTTTAAACTAAAAATAATCAGAAAAAGGATGATGAAGGCGCGTTTTGTTTTGAAATACTTCTCCATCAGCCGTTTCATAAGAAGTGGGTATGCCATCAACCAGCGGATGTTTTTTTCAACCACAATCGGTCCGGTATTGATTCCAACCAAAAACAGTACCGCCGAGATGAAAAAATAGGCATAATTGACTGCTTCAAATAATTCGCTGAACATATCTCTCAAGTATTTTACCACAAAGTCACTAAGTCAATAAAAACCAATAAGTGTAAGATAAGTGATTTTTAAACGTTGTGCCTTTGTGTCTTAGTGGTTACAACCAGAATTATTACAAAAACTGAATATATGTCACTTTTGAAAATTATATTAATGCCGATTACTTTACTTCCGTCACAATCAGGTTGATAAAGATAACTACTTTCAATGCCGAATTAAATCCTAAAGTCATTAAGCCGGAAAAAATCATACATGCAAAAGAAAATCCTGACTTACCTGCTTATATTTTATGCTTTGTTTACGATTTACAATACCTTAATCCCCTTTCGTTTCGAATACAGTATCAACGAACTCGGCGAGCAAATAAATTCGATCCAATGGACACCCTATTTTACATCCGACGGCCGCGTATCTCTGACCGATATCGTAGGCAACATAATTCTCTTTGTGCCCTTCGGATTTCTGTTCTGCATGCTTTTACTCTACCGAAATAAAACCAATGTTGTTTTGAAAACTGTGCTTACCGGAGCACTGTTGAGCTTTCTGATTGAATTTGTCCAGCTATTTATCGCTGAACGAAATACCGCCCCGCACGACTTTATAAACAATGCTCTGGGAAGCGGAGTTGGAGCTGTAGTAGCATCAATTTATTCCGGTCAGGTTTCAAGATTTGCCAGAAAAATCTTTTACGATCTATTTAAGACCAAACCCTTTGCATTGATTGTTGTAATAATAGGAGCTGCACAATCTATTTCAGCAATTATGCCTTTCACCGTAACCATTAGTGTCTCAGGAATAAAAAACAGTATCAAAAAAACAAATCTGATTCCATTTGACTATCAATCTTTTGGTAAACTTTTTTTAGGTGCTCCCAACAAAAATGACTTACTACCTTTTGACTTCACTGTTTTTTTTGAAGACTTCTTATTTTGGATGGTATTGGGATATATCGTTATGCTTTGCTACCGCTTGTACTGGAGAAATTTTCGGAATGCAAAAGTTTTGATGATTATTGCTCCTCTGGTTTACTTTGTTATGCTCGAATCTATGCAACTATTTATTGTTTCCAGAACGACCGATATCAACGATGTAATTAGCAGTTATTCGGGATTAATATCTGGATACATTATCTTCTTGCTAATCCACTCATTTATAAATAAACCTATCAAAGAAGAAACTATTGATCTCTTAAAAATTCCCCTGTCTATCTATTTTATTTTTATTTTATTTGCCGGCTTGCGCCCCTTCGATTGGACTTTATCATCCGAAATTCTTGCCCATGATCTCACCCCAGGCAGCCTGATCCCGTTTTATGCATATTTCACTACCAGCAGCCTATGGAATATTTTTGATTTGATCAATTCAATCCTATACTTCATGCCAATCAGCTTATTCTGGTCTTACAAACTTCGCAGCAAACACAAGCCCTATCCTTACATTTATCTGCTCACTGTTAGCGTGGGATTTTTGATTGGATTGGGCATTGAGTTTAGCCAGGTATTTTCTGCAGCGCGGGTTGCTGAGATAACGGATACCATTTCTTATGCCTTAGGGGGAGCGTTGGGTACTTTTCTGATCTTCTATTTTGAGAGGGAAATCCGGCCTAAGCTTTCTTTTCTAGCAGTGAGTTAACCAGGTCATAGGGGGAAAGCTTATTGTTCAGAACCAGGTCCATCTTTTCATCAAATAATTTCTTATTCGTTTCAGTCCAGAAGTCTTCCAGCAGACGGGACTGCAAAATGCTCCTTACTTTGCTATTGATCCTGGCTTTGCGCTTTAATTCCAGTAACCCGTTCTTTTCCATATATTCACGGTGTGCATCCATTTTCTCTTTGAGCGCTTCCACGCCGATCCCCTGATGCGCTGTTGTAGTGAGAATGGGTGGTTTCCATCTTGTCTCATCTTTTGGCCGCAAATTCAGCATCATTTCCAATTCCATTTTCAGTTTATCCGTACCTTCCCTATCGGATTTATTAACTACAAAAATATCGGCTATTTCCATGAGACCCGCTTTCATGGTTTGAATGGCGTCGCCGCTTTCGGGAACCAATACAACAACTACTGTATCTGCGGTATCTGCAATATCCAGTTCAGTCTGTCCCACCCCAACCGTCTCAAAAATAATGATATCCTTCCCTGACGAGTCCAAAACATCTGCCACATCCTGCGCTTTACGGGAAAGCCCGCCTAAGCTGCCCCGGCTTGCCATGCTCCTGATAAACACCCCGGAATCGGCGGAAAACTCCATCATGCGAATCCGGTCACCCAAAACGGCGCCGCCTGTGAAAGGGCTCGTGGGATCCACCGCCACGACACCTACTTTCTGATCGGTTTCGCGAAATAATTTTATCAACCGGGCGGTCAAAGTGCTTTTCCCCGATCCCGGAGGTCCGGTAATGCCCAAACGGTAAGCCTGACCGGTATTTGTATGCAGTGCAGCCAGTAATGGCGGGGCGTGCTCAGAATCATTCTCTATCAGGCTCATCCCCCGTGCGATGGCTTTTGTTTCGCCCTTGAGGATATTCTTTACTAGTAGTTTCAAATCCATCGATTAGAATTCTTAAATGATAGCTTGTAATATATTGCTTGGGAAGTCTTTTTTGTAGAAGAAATATTTTTTGAGGAGCGACATTTTAATAAAAACAAAGAAGCCGCACGTTAGGTTGGACAGTTAAGCATGCGGCTTCTTTTGGGTTGAGGAGGGAAATCAGCAACGCTACTTCAATGTATTTACATATCGCGTTAAATTTGATTTCTTGTGTGAACCTTTGTTTTTATGAATTATACCCTTCGAAACCAAAGTATCGATGACCGACTGCGCTTCTCTCAAGGCAACAGTTGCGGCTTCTTTATTATTACTTGTACTCACTTTCTTAATAGAGCTCTTCATTCTGGTTTTATACATCTTGTTTCTTTCGCGACGCGTTGCAGAACTCCGCACCCGCTTCTTTGCCGATTGATGTTGTGCCATAAAAACTCATTCCTGTTCTGTTAAATTGAAAACAAATTTAACGTTCGTTTTAAGGTTTGTCAAATATAAACTGGAAATTCTTTATTATCGTGAATAGGAAGGTAATAATACCCGATCAACCCTTATCAATTTAGACCTGATATTCGATTTTGGGCCAATTTTGCTTCTTCGGAATAAGGGAATTGCCGGATAACTTGGTTCAGGTATTTTTTCGCGTTTGTACTATCCCCCAGTTTTAAATATGAAAAACCAATTTTTAATAAGCTCGCTGCCAACTTATCTCCCCTGGAGTAGTTGCTAATAACTTTATTGAATTCCTGAATTGCCCGTCCAAAGTCTTCGGAAGCATAGTAGGTTTCCCCGATCCAGTACTGGGCATTATCCGCCAGAGCACTTTCGGGAAAACGATTCAGATATTCCGTAAATCCCATGCGAGCCAATTCATTATTCCCACGAGTGATGTCCAGGTAGGCAGAGTCATATAATTTCTGTGGATCAATCTGCTCAACTGTACTCGGGATGGAAGTTGTATCCTGTTTTAATAAATTTTGCGACTGTGTCGCAGCGGTGGAGCGGTAACTGCTGCTTTTTGGGCTGGTCATGTATTTTGACATCTGTGAAATATTATCTTCAATTATTTGATTTAAGAATTGGGATTGGCGCTTCAATTCTTCCATTTCTGTCAGCAGATCCGCCCGGTCCCGGCTGAGCTGCTTTTCAAGTTTCTGCATAGTTTGTTCCAGCTCCTGAAGTTGTTGTTTCAGCTCTTGATTTTCATTCTGCAGCGAAACAAGCCGGTTTTTCATGTATTGTGTATCATCCTTAAATTGAACGATCTCTTTCCGCGTCGCGCAGCTAAGCAAGAGAAGACATGTGAATGTTATCAAAAGCTCTTTCATCCGAATATATCGCATAGTAACCCCACGTAATTTTGTAATTTCAGACCTCCCGGCTATTTTTGAACAATTTTAAACTCAGCCCGGCGATTTTTCGCCCACGCTCCTTCATTGTGGCCAGGGTCAACCGGCTCTTCCTCTCCGTAACTGAGTGTAGAAATACGGTTCCCGTTTATCCCGTAATTCTGCAAGTACTCCTTCACAGTGTTTGCGCGTTTATCGCCCAGTGCCAGATTATATTCTATAGTTCCTCTCTCATCACAATTACCTACGATGAGTACCTTGACATTCGGGTAAGCTTCCAATACGCTTGCATTGTGCGTTATCACATCCCGCTCGTTCGACCGGATGTTATATTGATCAAAATCAAAATACACCGTTTTGAAAGACAATTCTATCCCTGATTTTGTTTCCTCTTTTGGAGGCGCTTTTTTCTCGGGTTCTTTTTCTTCCACAGGTGGAGGTGTCTCCTCAACTACCTGCGGCTGTTCATCCACTTTTGTGGTTTTCTTCGAGCAACCACCGAATAGCAAAAGCAATGCAACTGAAATATTAACCGCGAAAAATAATCGCTTTTTCATTTTCAAATCCTCCGTTTATATGATTAATTTATTTTTGCTTTATATTGCCTAATTTTAACTTGCCGAATTTACTTCAACTGCATCCGGGGCGACCATTCCGGGGTTACATTCTCTCCGGAATCAGTTACACTACGAAGATGAGTGCCATCCCAATTGATCACATATATATTCCAGCTACCCGTTCGGTCTGAAGCAAATGCTAATTTCAGTCCGTTTGGCGACCAGGATGGATTTTCATTATTCCCGGTTCCGTCTGTGACCTGTTGCAGATTTTCTCCGTTTACGCTAATTGTATAGATTTGAAAACGCCCTTCTTCCCTGGAAACAAAAGCAATGCGGTCTCCCCGGGGTGACCAGGCAGGCGAATCATTGTACGTGCCCTGGAAAGTCAATCGTCGAACGTTCCCACCTTCCGCATCCATAATGTAAATCTGTGGATTGCCGCTCCTATCCGAAGTAAAAGCAATCTGGTTTCCGGTTGGCGACCAGGATGGAGATGAATCGATAGCCGGGCTTTGGGTTAAGCGCAGCCAATTCCCACCATCCGGGTCCATCGTGTAAATATCGGGGTTGCCATTTGCGGAGAAAGTTATGGCGATTCTATTCCTCTCCGTCGACCACGCCGGGGCGCTGTGCAGTCCTTTCCGTTCACCGATCCAGTTTAATTTTCCACTGTCCATATTCATTTTAACCAAATCCGGATTTCCACTGATAAAGCTTGTAAACAACAGATAATCTCCCTGGGGAGACCAGGTCGGGGAAATATTTAAAGCATTGGTATCTGTCAACTTGCGAAGGTTATGTCCGTCGTAGTCGACTATAGCAATTTCTCTTTTCATTTTCTTCCCTGTGGCAAAGGCTATTTTGCTGGAAGCAATACCCCGTTCTCCAACAAGGTAATAGACCACTTCATCAGCTAATCTGTGACCCAGCCAGCGCATTTTGTCCAGCGGCGAATCAAATTCCTTATTGAAAATTGTTTGCTGTCCGGGCAATTCCTTCAGTTGCGCAGAGAGCATTAATTTGCTGCTGTTTAATGCCAGCTGCGCCTCCAGTTCCACCTCAGCCGCCGGATTCCCCGGCTCGCCATTTTCGGCGCTGTTTGCGGAACCCTGGTGCTCCGATGATACGATTCGAAAAAAACCAGAAAGCTCCAAATCGTTTACTACGATCTGATGCAAATCCTGGCTAAGATCAGTTGGTTGTATGAATGAAAACATGGGAATACTGATTCGGATAGGCTGAAAGCCTCCGGATTGGATTTTCATGTACACATCCTCCTGGGCCTTTGTTTCATAAGTTGGCATCAACAGCAGTAGCATAGTCATCCATATCATTCGTTTCATGTATTGCATCTCACCAAAGAGCTTCAAATTCAATATGCACCGTTAACGTTTCTTTCAAATACTCATCGGGCAACGGGGGCAAAGGTCCCGCGGTGGAAACTGCCCGAACAGCGGCCTGGTCAAACAGGAATTTTCCCGATGAGGTCTCAACGTTTATCTGATTAATTCTGCCATTACGCTCGACCCGGAAACCGACCACGACGTTTATCTTCCCTTCCTCTCCGGTTTCCTGGTACGGCGGGTACCAATTTTCCCGCACCCGATAGCGAAGCAAATTCAGGTAATAGGTGAAAGGAAAATCTTGAATATCTACTTTCACTTCCTTGTCCCCACCGGGCGAGGATATTTGTTTTTTTGTTTCTTCTTGCTTGACCGGTTCGTCCTTTTTTTTCGCCGATTTTACTGTTTTAACCTCCGGCTCTTTGTTGGCCATTTCCGGTATTTTTTTCTCAACGGGAACCGGTTTGGGAGAGGTTTCCTCCATAGTAATTTTCTTGGGCAGCGGCGGCAAGGATACCAGTTCCACCTGATATACGTCGATTTTCCTGTGCCAATGACGAAACCCGGAACTCCAAACCGCTGCTATGCCAATCACCATTATATGAATTATTAGAGATGTAATGATTGGTATTCTCATTTCCGCTCTTTGGGTTCCACGATCAATCCCAAATTATTAATGCCCACGCTTTTTATATCATTCATTAGTGCTATTGCCTGTCCGTACGGAACAGCCCTGTCTGCCTGAAGCAGAACTTGCTGCCCATTTCTGGCGGTATATATTTTGAGCAATCTCGCGGAGAAATTTTCCGGTCTAACCTGCTCGTCATCGATAAAAATAATCCCATCGCTGTTCAAACTCACTATAATCCCCGTCCGGGGAGTAATGTCCCTGGTATCCGACTTGGGTAGATTCACCTCCATACCGCTGCGCAGCAACGGCGCGGTTATCATAAAGATAATCAGCAGCACCATGGTTACATCCACCAGATTGGTGACATTAATTTCCGACAATGAGGAATATTTTCGCGTTTTCATGCCGGGGACTCCCTATCTATTCTATGTAACATTTCAGTCGCAAAGGTATCCAGTTTATCATCCATTTGCCGGACTGAATCTACAAAAAAGTTGTAAGCGATAAGCGCCGGAATTGCGACGGCCAAACCAGCAGCGGTGGTTACGAGCGCCTCGGCGATACCCGGGCCTACCGAAGCCAGGTCCGCGGAACCAGTAAGTCCGATACTCAAGAAAGCATTCATAATTCCCCAAATCGTTCCCAATAAACCCAAAAAGGGACTGACGCTCACAGTTGTGGAAAGGAGAATCAAGCGTTTTTCCATTTTGGAGATTTCACGCGAATGAGAAACCTTCAAAATCGTATTCAAAGAAGACAGATTTTTTCTCACCTGAGTTGGATTACCGGACATGAATGTAATCGCATCTTCCCTCTCAGAGGTATTCCGGTTTAGATGGTTGAATTCTTTGTATAACGCTTTTACCATCCAGGCAAAGGGACTATAACGAAAATCCCGGCTGTATTGATACATTTCGTTCAATCCCGGGCTTATCTCCAAAGCCTGTAAAAATTTTTTGGTCTCCTTCTTTATCTTACGGAATTGCCAGCCCTTTTCCATGATAATTGCCCATGAAATAATTGAGAGAATAACCAGAAAACCAAGAACCAATTTCGCTACAAGTCCGATACTCACTATAAAACTAAACACGTCAGTCATAATTTCCGTCCGTTAAGTTTGCCGTTTTTCAACCCAATAATACTCGTTAATATGATTTACATTTCTTAAATGGGATCGAAGAGGTATACGATCATGGAAGGTACTCCTCTTGATCCCATTTGTTCCCTATACACTCTACCGACTCTGTCCATACAATCAGTAAATTTGTCCGAAAAAAAAATCTTTGGATGTGGGTAATGATTGGAATTGCTAAAATCGCACACCAAATGCCAGGACGAAGTCATCCCGTTCTCCTAGTAACGCTTTTGCCTGAACGTATGGTATGAGGGTGCCGCCTGTTGAGAATCCCATCCCAAACAACAAATCTAGACCCAAATCTGTTTCACTGTTAAGTGGCCCATCCGGGTTAGTGTAGACAATCGCCAGTCCGCCGCCTGCCCAAATATTAAAGGCTGTGGATGTCGGAAAATTATAGCAAAAATCAAAATTGAACGTTATGAAAGTCCCGCCATCAATAAGAATGAACTCGAGGTTGGGATTAAAATAGACATCCCGCCCAAGCGGAGTACTCATTTCTCCACCAAGGAATAGCTCTTCAGCTTTGGTGTAAATCCCGGCTCGAACTCCGAAAGTCGTGTATGCCTGGCCGTAGCCCGAATTACTGAATATTACGAGACAAACCGCACTTAATAATATTTTTGGAATCTTGTTTACAAGCACCATTATTAGAATCCGTTCTATACGTAAAAAGAAAATATAAATCTAATCTCCATCCCTCCGGCAACCAGGGGTATCTTCTTGCAGCTCTTCCCATAGTTATCGGTGAATTTCTTTCAGATGAATAGAGCTTTTTCATAATGCGAATCCAACGATAGCCCAACTTGAAAGACTTGTGCAGCCCTTTGAAAATTCCAAAACCCTCATTGGTAATCTCAATATTGTAAAAAAAAGATACATCATTCTTCATTTCTGCAGCAACGAAATCGCATCTCGAAACCTCCTCAATAGGGCATCGATCAGAGCAGGGTGTTCTTCGCGTAGGGATTCTCCTGTACATTGATTTCTTTATGTCAATGCCAAACAATACAATCGAGAAGATGCCATAAACGAGGAATAGTCGTTTATTGTTCTCGCTAACGACGAGCGACATCTGCTCTAATTTCCTTATTTCCTTATTGAGGTTTCAATTATTATGCCAGGGTAGACAGTTTTAAGAAAATAAAAAAGCCCGCCTGGATATTATGTCCAGTCGGGCTTAAGCAGAATCGATCAAATTAGCTGCTAATTGAGCATTTTTTCCTTTGATTTTGTTGATAGACTGACTTCGGCGTAATTGCTTTTGCCAACCTCTTTGCCGGATTTATCAATGGCTGTTACGTAGTAGACAAACAACGATGGCAAAGGTTGATCCTTATTGCTTTCGGTCAGAATCTTATCGGTAAACTTGGCTTCCTTCACAACTTCCACTTTGGTAAATTCCAATTTAGAATAATCCAAATCTTCAGTGACCGTGTTCACTTCCGCACGGTAAATGCCAAACTGTGCGGCATTATCAGCCCCCATCCAGCTCAATTGAATTTCCTGTTGATCCGTCAATTCCGCTTTCAAGCTATCCGGCGCCTTCGCTTTCTGATCACCGGCTAAAGCGATAAATCCTGCCAGCGAGAGTATCACAATACTCCTGAGCAAGGAAGAAAACAATGGGTACGTCATTTTAAACTCCTCCAAGTTAAATTAGGAAATTTGATTTAGAAGATCTTGCATTTTCCTCTTCAAATATTATACCAGTAATCCACACCAGATATTGTTGTTAGGGGAATTCTCAACTTTGTTTTCTTTTTGAAATAAAACTATTTGAATACTGAATATTATCAAGCAGGCTGGATAATGGATGAAACCAACAACCATTGCCGGTCTTTCCGGAGGGAGCAGTTTTTATACACAAAATATGCTCAGTTCGGAACATTCCGGCTAAATTATTCTATTCTTGAGCGAATCAGATTTTAGAATATACCAGATATCAAAATTTGTCCGCCGCATGCAGACCGGTTTTTTTCATTAATCTGCCGACCAGATAGACGTTTAATTTCCCATCCCAATAAGGCGTATGCCTGTAAAAAAAGAATAACCTCGCCCAATGATCTTTGGCAAAATCCTCGTCTTCGGATATTCGCTTTTCAAATTCTGACTTTAGCTCCGGATCGTCCGCCAGCATTTCCCGAGCCACTTTTTCAAGCACGTAATCCTCGCCATATTCTTTGCGCTCGAAGATGGTATCCCAGAATCCCCATTTTATGAATGAATCCAGTCCTTTCGGTTCCAGCAAATGGGCGATCACCCGGTTGGTTCTCTGGTTAAGGAAGATCACCGCGGTTCCAGCAGGATAATGCCGTTCTTCGGTAATTGCTCCGAGATCGAAATTTACCAAATGATGCCCTTCGTAGGAATTTTTCCACCAGTCCACATTGCTGAACCGGTAACTCTCTACCACCAGCGTCGTATCCTTGAGCAAATATTTTATGTCAATTCCGTGAAGTTTTAGTTTGTTGATTTCTACCTGCCATTCTTTTAGGATCAAATAGGCATAAGGCAGTCTTACCGAATCAACAACGGTTGCTTTGCCAAAGAACGGAATTCGAAAGGTGACCGGTTTATTGCCGTACTGAACCCAATCGCCGCCGGATATGTCGCTGTGCACGATTTTATAATCGATCCCCAAAAAGTCCACCATGGTACTGTCGTTCATATCGGTTTTGAGCGACAGCGGAAGTACCGTTCCTGCCAATTGACTGGTCTGCTCATCAGCCAATTGATTGACTCGCTTCAGAGCGTCTTTCTCTTTATTGCATAACCCTATGAGATGCTTTAATAGATGATAGGTACCGGTTACTCTTGTTTTGTAATCCTTCAGCATGTGGGTTTCGATCAGGAAAAAAATCCGGTTTTGCGCGGCGCCATAGGTCGTGGAAAAGCGCGGCGGGCCGACAAAAGTGGTTATTCCTTTTTGAATATCAGGACGCTGCTTGAATCCAACATAGGGGAATCTCGGAATTCCATCATCCTTCATTTTTTCATTCAGATAAGGCTCAAGCACATCTGCTGTCCATCTTCGAAGAGGCGGTGAAACGGACTGATCTTTGACGATTCCATAGGTAACCGAATATTGATAATCAGCACCGTCGGTTACGTGACAATCCACCAGCAGGTCAGGCA
>Ga0209536_100004701_pt1 | contig 21517 bp, 15 predicted proteins | sample DeeMarSeWOR28_12_FD_187461 | JGI IMG/M metagenome (GOLD analysis project Ga0209536, IMG submission 187461) | Marine sediment microbial communities from White Oak River estuary, North Carolina - WOR-2-8_12 (SPAdes) (version 2) | ecosystem: Environmental > Aquatic > Marine > Intertidal zone >... | reverse complement strand
GTCTTTTGCACCTCGGACTGGATCTTGATCAGCTCGTCCTGCATTTCACGCCTGATCAGCGGGTCGAGCGCGCTGAACGGTTCGTCGAAGATCAGAATTTCGGGATCGACCGCCATCGCACGGGCGAGGCCCACGCGCTGCTGCATGCCGCCGGAGAGTTCGCGCGGGTAATGGTCGGCCCAGCCGTGCAGGCCGACTTTTTCCAGCACCTCGCCCGCCTTCTGCCGGCGTTCCTGCTTCGGCACGCCGCGTATTTCAAGACCGAAGGAAATATTGTCGATCACCCTGCGGTGCGGGAACAGGCCGAAATGCTGGAAAACCATGCTCATGCGGAAGCGCCGCAGTTCGGTCAACTGCGCCTCGTTGTAATTCATGATGTCTTCGCCGTCGATGATCATCTCGCCGGCGGTCGGATCGATCAGGCGGGAGATACAGCGTACCAGCGTCGACTTGCCGCTGCCGGAGAGGCCCATGACGACGAAGGTTTCGCCCTTTTTGACCTCGAAGGAGACATCCTTGACTGCGATGACGTGACCGGTTTGCTCCTGCACCTCGGCACGGGACAGCGAGCGGTCGATGGTCTCGTAGGTCCGCTTCGGGTAGGTACCGAAGATTTTCCAGATGTTGTTGCAGACAATCTTGGTGGGTTCGGACATTTCAGGCTCGCTCGGCTCGCATCTCGCGGTTATCTTAGCCCGATCGGTTATGAGCTGCAATGTCGCGCCGATGCTGTTGCGGCTGCCCGGGATCGACGTTAAGCTAGGGCGCTCAGGGGATTATTCGAAGCAAATGAGCGCAGTAATTGAGGAGGGCCGGCAAGCCGGCTGGTTGGCCGAACTGTGGCAGGACCATCGCGGCTGGATCGTAGCCGCGGGCGTGCTGCTGGTTTCGCTGCTGGTGTGGAAACTGTACGGCGCCGAAACCGTGTTTCCCGAAAACTGGAGCGCGGCGTTTCCGTTTGCCGAGAAGACCGACGCCTTCGATGAATGGATCAGACCTTTCATCCAGCCGACCACGCGCGCCATCGCCGCCGGTGTGGTCTGGCTGTATACCGCCATGGTCGATTTCCTGACCTTCACCCAGTGGCAAATCGTGTTCGTCATCCTGGTGTTGCCTGCCTTCGCCTACGGCGGCTTGCGACTGGGGCTGCTCGCGATCATCGCGATCAGCTCCTGGCTCGTGCTCGACTTCTGGGACGAGTCGATGGAAACCCTGAGCCTGATGAGTATTTCGATCCTGATATCGATCGTGATCGGCGTGCTGCTCGGTATCGCCGCGTCGCAGAACGATCATGTCGAGGCGGTGATAAAACCGATTCTGGATACCATGCAGACCCTGCCGGCCTTTGTCTACCTGATTCCGGCATTTTATCTTTTTGGCATCGGTCCGCCCGGCGCGATACTGGCGACGGTGATATACGCGCTACCGCCGATCGTGCGCCTGACCAACCTCGGCATCCGCCAGGTGCCGGCCGGCATCGACGAGGCTGCGACTTCGTTCGGCGCCACGCGCCGGCAGTCGCTGATCAAGGTGAAGCTGCCGCTGGCGATGCCGTCGATCAAGCTCGGCGTCAACCAGACCGTGATGATGGCGCTGGCGCTGGTGGTGCTGGCAACTTTCATCGGCTCGCCGGGGCTCGGCGACATCGTCTACCAGGGCCTGGTTCGGCTGAACGTCGGCAAGGCGCTCGAGGGCGGACTTGCCATCGTGCTGATGGCTGTCATCCTGGATCGCGTTACCTATGCGATGGGGCATAGCGAGCACGTCAGCGCGAGCCGTTACGATCACGAGTTTCGCCTGTTTCCGCAACGCCTCGATACCTTCAAGCCGGTGCTCTATCTCGAGTACGGCATCGACCGGATCTGGCGCGGCATCGGCGCCTTCGGCAACTTCGTCACCGGCGTGGTGGCGGCGATTGTCTGCAGGCTGGTTGCGCTTCTCGATTCTGATTTCAGCGAGCGCCTGCGCGAAGTCCTGCTGGCGCGCAGCTTCCTGATCGCGAGCCTGGTGCTGATCGGCGTGATGCTGCTGCTCGAGGCCTATACCGATATCTATGGCAATTTCCCGCGCGACTGGGAGTATCGTTTCCGCACGCCGGTAAACCAGTACATGGATGAACTGGTCACCGACAAGCTGTTCTACGCGATCACGCAGAGCATCAAGGAGGGGCTGTTTTACGGCCTTATCAACCCGCTGAACACTTTTCTCAAGGGATTGCCCTGGTGGTATACGACGATCGTGTTTACCGCCGCCGCCTTTCTGTTTTCCGGCAGGGGACTGGCGATCGCGACCGTGGCTGGATTCCTGTTCATCGGCGCCACCGACCTGTGGAGTTTCGGCATGATCACGCTGACCACGGTCATCGTCTCGGTGTTGATCTGTTTCGTCATCGGCGTACCGCTCGGTATCCTGGCGGCCTACAACAAGACCGTGGATACACTGTTACGGCCGGTGCTGGATACGATGCAGACCATGCCGGTGTTCGTTTACCTGGTGCCGGTTATCATGCTGTTCGGCGCGGGCCAGGTGCCGGCGGTCATCGCCACCGTGATCTATGCGCTGCCGCCCCTGGTGCGCTGTACCACGCTCGGCATTCGTGAACTGCCGACCGAGATCAACGAGGTCTCCAACTCGTTCGGCGCCCGCCTGTTGCAAACCCTGACCAAGGTCAAGATCCCCATGGCGATCCCGGCCATCATGGTCGGCATCAACCAGGGCATCATGATGGCGCTGGCGATGGAGGTCGTAACGCCGTTGATCGGCGGTCGCGGCCTGGGATTGCAGGTATTCGACGGCATGAACCGCGCCAGCATCGGTATTTCGCTGGAAGCCGGGCTCGGCGTCGTGCTGCTGGCAATCATTCTCGACCGGCTGTCGCAGGCCTGGACCAGGACTCAGCGCGAAGCGATGGGCATGATGTAGATTAAGGCCTCGTTCAGGCTCGACATGATACCGTCCGGGCAGTATTATCAGCGGATTACGTCGCCTTTCGGCGTAAAAAAAATGCATTCCGAAGAGGAGAATCAAAGATGACATTCAAATTCAAAACAGTGCTTGCTGTTGTCGTTTTGGCACTGGGTCTGGGCTCTCTGCCGGCTGCGCATGCGGCCAAGCGATTGACCGCTCCCGATCCGGACTGGACCGGTGGCGTGGTCACCTGCCTCGTCGCCCAGTACATCATGGAAAACGAGATGGGTTACAAGATCAAGCGGGTTACCATGCCTTCGGGCCCCGGTGTCTATGAAGGCGTACGCGCCGGCGATCTCGATTTTGCCTGTGAGTCCTGGCCTACCTACAGCCCGTCCAAAGACAAGTACGTCAAGAAATTCGGTGGCGACGGTTCGGTAGAGTACCTCGGTGAAACCGGCATCGTCGGCGTCAGCGGCTACTTCGTACCGCGCTACGTCATCGAGGGCGATTCTGAGCGCGGTATCCCGGCGTCGGCTCCCGATCTGAAATCCTACAAGGACCTGAACAAGTACAAGCATATGTTCAAGAGCCTCGAGTCCGGCGATCGCGGCAACCTGATCGGTTGCCCGGTGGCGGCGTGGCTGTGCGAGGACCAGGAGCGTCTAGATAAGCTGGGCGTCGATTTCCACGCACAGGCCCTCGGTTCGGAAACCGCTCACTGGGCGGAAATCCAGGCCAAGTACAAGCGCGGCGAACCCTTTGTGGCCTATGCCTGGGCCCCGCACTGGATTCACGCGGCGCTGGACCTGGTAGAGGTTGAATTACCGCCCTACGACGAAGCCAAGTGGCCGGCGACCAACTGGGCGCAGGATGTCACTTTCTTTCACGGCAACCCGTCGATGCTGACCGAGCATGCCGATGCTGCCAAGCTGTTGCAAAACATGAACCTGACCAACAACATGCAGGCCGGCATGATTTACGAAATCGACGTCAAGAAGCGCGACGTCGAGGAAGTGGTCGAGGAATGGATGCAAGCCAACGAGTCGACCTGGCGCACCTGGCTGCCCTAGGACGATACAGCTCGTGTTAAAAAAGGCTCCGCAAGGAGCCTTTTTTTTCGGCACAGGAGAAGAGCATGGCGCATAACGTGTTGATATTGATGTCGGACGAGCATACGCGTTCGGTGATGGGCGCCTATGGCAATCGCCTGGCGCATACCCCGGCGCTCGACGAACTGGCCGGTAGCGGCGTTCGTTTCGATAATGCCTACACGCCGTCGCCGATCTGTATCCCGGCGCGGGCGAGTTTTGCCACCGGCACTTCGGTCTTCCGGCACCGCTGCTGGTCGTCGGCCGAGCCCTATTACGGCCAGCAGCAAAGCTGGATGCATCGCCTGCGTGAGCGCGGCCACGAGGTCGTCTCGATCGGCAAGCTGCACTACCGCTCGGCCGCCGACGATGTCGGTTTCAGCGAGTCGCTGCATCCCATGTACCTGGCCAATAACGGCCTCGGCTGGCCGCAGGGTCTGCAGCGCAAGCCGATGGCCGATTTTCCGGAGGCCAGCGAGCTCGCCGCGATCCTCGGCCCGGGGGAGACCAGCTATACGCAGTACGATCGCGATATTACCGCCGCGGCGGTGGATTGGCTGGGGCGTCCCCGGCGAACCGCTGAAAAGCCGTGGGTGCTGTTCGTATCCTTTGTTTGCCCGCACTTTCCGTTGTCGGCGCCACGCAAATTCTTCGACCTTTACCGCGACAAGGAGCTGCCCAGGCCGTACGACCGCGACGAGTCGACACGGCTGCGCCATCCGGTGATCGACGCGATGCGCGAATTCTGGAACTACGCGGATTACTTCGACGAAGACAGTGAGCGCCTGGGCCTGAAGAATTACTACGCGCTATGCAGCTTTCTCGACGACAACCTGTCGCGCGTACTCGAGGCATTGCGTCAGAGCGGCCAGGCCGATGACACGCTGGTGATTTACACCAGCGACCATGGTGACATGATCGGCAATCATGGAATCTGGTGCAAATCCTACATGTACGAGGATTCGGTCGGTATTCCGCTGACGATAACCGGCCCGGGCATCGAGGCCGCTGCGAATCCGACGCCGGTATCGCTGATAGATCTCGCCAGCACGGTCGAACTCGCGGTCGGCGCCTTGTCTGAAGACAGGGCCGCCGAGCTACGCGAGACTTGCGGTGCTGCCAGCGGCAGTCCATTGCAGGATTTCATCGCATCGCCTGAGCCCGAGCGCGCGGTGTTAAGCGAGTATCACGACGGCGGCAGCCCCTGCGGTTTCTACATGCTGCGCAAGGGCCGCTGGAAGCTGGTTTATTTTTCCGAGGGTCATTCGCCGCTGCTGTTCGACCTGCGGCGAGATCCGCGCGAACTCGAAAACCTGGCGCAGGACCCCGCGCATATCGAAACCCTGCAGGCCATGGTTGCAGAGCTGCTGGCTACGCTCGATCCGGAAGCGGTCAACCGCCAGGCCTTCGCCGACCAGTCGAAAATGATCGAAACGCTCGGCGGAATCGAGACGATCCTGGCGATGCCGAGCTTCAACCACACGCCGCTGGATTCCGCCTAAGTCCTCTGCAGTTCGCCGATAGCAATACCCTGTTCGCCGGCGTACGCGTACAGCAGGAAGTGGCGGCCGTTCTCGCTGAACACGGCCGGGTCGCGCAGCTGGTTGACGCGCTGCATCACGGCGCCGTATCGCGAAGCCTCGGCCGGCAGGTCTGCGCCTTCCCAGTCACGCCGCGCGCGGTGGACCTCTGCCGGCTCACCGAGGCGCCATCGCCGCCAGTCGGGTCCGGTTAGCAGCTCGGAGACGAGGATACGCTCCGGGGTGTCGCCGACCCGTGTCCACAGCAGGTACCAGCGCGCGTCGTCGTACAGCAGGGCGTGATGTCGGATCGGTTCTTCGGTCAGGCGCGGGCCTTGCTCGAAGTCGGCGAGCCCGTCGCGTGAGCGGTATAGCTGCGCCGGCATCGTGATCGCGTAAAACCAGTCCTGGTGGCGGAACAGACGCAGGTAGGACGTGGCGATGATTTCGTCGCAGGCGCTGAACCGCAGTCCGTCCGCGGAGAGCGCGACGCGGGTGCGTTGCAGGCCGTTATCCAGGCGGCCGTGATAGTACAGGCGGATTTGGCGACGCTCATGATCGACCCAGGCATCCGGCGAAGCGATGTGTGGATAGAGACCGTCCTCACCGCGCTCGACGAAATCTCTTGCCTCCGGATCCAGCTCCTGCATTTCCGGTGCCCGTATTGCAAAGTTGCTCGCTTCGAGTTCCAGCGGCGCGGGCTCGTGAAGGCGCCATGGACCTTGCAGGCTGTCGCTCAGTGCCAGCCGGATCGAGCGGCCTTCGTGATGGGCGAAGTAGAGCATGTAGCTGGCCGGCGGATTCCGCACCCAGTCGGGGCAGCGAATCAGCGACGGGCCGTTGATATTGCCGCCGAGCTGCGGCAGTTCGGTCACGCTGAGCAGAGGGCCGTCGGTCAGGTAGCGGAACGCGAACACGGCCGGTTTACGGCGTCAGTTTGGGGTGCTGGCAGCCTCGCCGCGCGCCTTCAACAGGTCATCCAGCCAGTCAGGGTCCATTTCCGGTACCGAGGATAACAGCAGCTCGGTGTACTCGGGGTAGGGCGGCGACAGTATCTCGCTCTTCATACCCTGCTCGACAACGCGGCCCTGCAGCATGACGACGATCTGGTCCGAGATCGCCTTGACCGTGGCGATATCGTGGGTAATGAAGATGTAAGTCAGGTTCAGTTCGCGCTGCAGGCGCAGCAGCAGTTCGAGTATGCCTTTCTGCACGATCTGGTCGAGCGCCGAGGTGACCTCGTCACAAATGATCAGGTCCGGGTTCGCCGCCAGCGCGCGAGCGATACAGATGCGCTGCTTCTGTCCACCGGAAAGCTCGGCCGGCAGGCGGTCGACGAAACTCTCGTTCAGCTCGATCATTTCCAGCAGCTCCAGCAGGCGCCGGTCGCGTTCCTTGCCCTGCAGGCCGAGGTAGAACTCCAGTGGCCGGCCGATGATGTCGCGCACGGTATGGCGCGGGTTCATCGCGGTATCGGCCATCTGGTAAATCATCTGGATCTTTTGCAGCTGCTCGATATTGCGGCCACTCAGCGTCGGTGGCAGCGGCTTGCCGTTGAACAGTATCTGCCCCCGGCTCGGCGGCAGCAGGCCGGTGATCGCTCTTGCGGTGGTCGACTTGCCGGAGCCCGATTCGCCGACGATGGCGACCGTGTGGCCTCTCGGCACCTCGATTGTGACATCGTCGAGCACCTTGGCGCTGCCGGTATAGCTGGCGTCGACATGATCGACGCGGAGGATGACGTCGTCGGAGCGTTCTTCCGGCTTCTCGATTGAGCGCACCGACCATAGCGACTTGGTGTACTCCTTTTCCGGCTGCGCCAGCATCTTGCGAGTGTCGGCGTCCTCGATGGTTTCGCCGTAGCGCAGTACTTTGATGACATCGGCCATCTGCGCGACCACGGCGAGGTCATGGGTGATGTATATCGCTGCCGTGTTGAAATGGTCGACGATGCGCTTCATCGCTGCCAGCACCTCCACCTGGGTGGTGACGTCGAGCGCCGTGGTCGGCTCGTCGAAGATGATCAGGTCAGGACGCGGTGACATCGCCATCGCGGTCATGATGCGCTGCAGCTGGCCCCCGGAAACCTGGTGCGGGTAGCGTTCGCCGATCGTGTCCGGGTGCGGGAGCTGCAGGTCGCGGTACAGCTGACGGGCGTCGGCCTTGGCCTCGGCCTCCGACTTGATGCCGCGGCGTACCGTGGCTTCGACGGTTTGCTCTATCAACTGGTGCGCGGGGTTGAACGAAGCCGCCGCCGATTGCGCGACGTAGGCGATACGTGTGCCGCGCAGGGCGCGCTTCGCCGCCTCCGATTTCTTCATCAGGTCCATACCGTCGAATATGATGGTGCCGCTGGTAATGCGGCAGCCCGCGCGCGCATAGCCCATTGCCGCGAGTCCAAGGGTCGACTTGCCGGCACCGGACTCGCCGATCAGGCCCATGACTTCGCCCCGGCGCAGCGTCAGATCGACGCCCTTGATAATTTCGTGCCAGCGATCGTCGCTGTAGCCATCGATGACGATATCGCGCATCTCCAGCAGGATGTCGCCTTTTTTTCCAGAGCTTTGATTATTCATGGCAGCTACTCAGTCCTTCAGCCCGCTGGATTTGTGCAGGAACCAGTCGACGACGAAATTGACCGCTACCGTCAACAGCGCGATCGCCGCGGCAGGCAGCATCGGTGTCAATGCGGCAGTCAAGTCGTATTCGGCGAACTGGATCAGGCCCGCGTTCTCGCGCACCATCGAACCCCAGTCCGCGGTCGGCGGCTGTATGCCGACACCGAGGAAGGACAGCGCGGCGATGGTCAGGAACACGAAGCAGAAGCGCAGGCCGAATTCGGCGACCAGCGGCGGCATGATATTCGGCAGAATTTCGCGGTACAGGATCCAGAACATCTTTTCGCCGCGCAGCCTGGCGGCCTCGACGTAATCCATGACCACGACGTTCAGCGATACCGCGCGTGCGATGCGAAACACCCGGGTCGAGTCGAGTACCGCGATGATCAGGATCAGGTTCAGGGTGTTGGCGCCGAACATGGACAGCAGGATCAGCGCGAAAATCAGGCTCGGTATCGCCATCAGCACGTCGACCGAGCGGCTCAGCAGGTTATCCAGCCAGCCGTTGTTGTTGATCGCGGCGGTGATGCCGAGCCCGCCGCCGATGATGAAGGCGAGCAGGGTAGTAATGAAGGCGATACCGACAGTGTTGCGGGCGCCATATATCAGCCTCGACAGCACGTCCCTGCCGAGCTGATCGGTACCGAAGATGAATTCGTCACTCCACGGCGCGTAGGACATCGGGAAGATCTCGGCCTCGCCGTGGGGCGCGAGCCAGGGCGCGAAAATGGCGAAAAATATGTAAAGCGCGATTACCACGAGGCCGAACAGCGCGGAAGGCGGGGCCGACTTGAGGCCGCGCCAGACGTTCTCTGAAAAGGTACGGCGCGCCTTGATAAGGCCTACTTCAGCCGCCGCCGAGTAGCCCTCGTCGCCCAGGCCGGTCGATTCTTCGACCGTATTTTTGTCTTGATCGGTCATCGCGGGTGCAGCAGCCGTGGATTGGTGATGATGGAAATGATATCGGCGAACAGGTTGAGCAATATGTAGGTCGCCGCGAAAATCATCGCGCAGCCCTGCACGACCGGGACGTCTCGCGTCGTCACCGCGTCTACCATTAGCTGGCCCACCCCGGGGTAGACGAAAACCACCTCTACGACGACCACGCCGACTACGAGGTAAGCCAGGTTAAAGGCGATTACCGTGACGATCGGAGCCCAGGCATTTGGCAGGGCGTGACGCAGGATGATTTCGGACTTCGATGCACCCTTGAGGTCGGCCATCTCGATGTAGGGGCTCGCCATCAGGTTGATGATCGCCGCCCGCGTCATGCGCATCATGTGGGCGACGATGACCAGAGTCAGGGTCAGCGCGGGCAGGGCGGTGAGATAAGCCCGCTCCCAGAAATCCGCGTCCGGACTTATGTTGGCCAGCGATGGAAATACCTTGGTGAAGGAGGATAGCCCCAGAATCAGCAGGTAGGCGACGAAGAATTCGGGCATGGATATCGTCGTCAGGGTCAGCGCGTTGACGGAGCGGTCGTAGATCGAGTTGCGGTAAAGCGCCGCGGTAATGCCGAGAAACAGCGCCAGCGGCACCGAAATTATAGCCGCCATAGACGCCAGGAACAGCGTGTTGGCGAGCCTTGGCGCAAGCAGTTCGATAACCGGCCGCGAGCGATCGGAGCCCCCTGAAGAGCCCCGTCCGGAGAAAGAATTGCCCATGTCACCGGTCAGCATACCGCCGAGCCAGTCCAGGTAGCGTTCATGCAGCGGCAGGTCGAGGCCCAGTTCCCGGCGAAACGCCGCAACGGTTTCCGGCAGTGCGGCCTGGCCGAGTACCGCCTGGCCGAAATCGCCGGGCAGGAACTCGATCGAGCTGAACAGTATCAGCGAAACGACGAACAGCGTAATCAGGCCGAGGCCTAGCCGCTGAAGTATGGTGCGTATTACCGGATGCACAAGGCACTCCCCTCCTCAATTAAGGCCAGCAAGCGATCGCTTGTGACGAGCAGTCTGATTTTTATTTTTGCGCGGGTAACGGGCGTCGCAGCCCGTTACCCGGCATGCTCATCGCCCTACGCGAACCACCAGCGTTCGGCGTTCTTGTTGCCGTCGAACTCCCAGTTTGCAGCCACCTTGTCGGGGGTCGCGACCTTCTTGCTCACGGCGTGGATGTAGTTGGCGAACATCGGCACCAGCGCACCGCCGTCGTCGTTGACCAGCCGCTGGCACTCGTAGTACATCTCGCGACGCTTGTTGGTATCGAGCTCGGAGCGGGCCGCGACAACGAGCTTGTTGAACTTGTCTGCGGCTTCCCCGGTTCGCCAGTCGGTGTCGTTCCAGTTGCTCTCGGCGACATAGGCCGCGGTGAACATCCAGTCCTGGGTCGGACGCCCGCCCCAGTAGCAGGCGCACCAGGCTTTCTTGTTCCAGACGTTGGACCAGTAGCCGTCCTTCGGTTCGCGCACGACGTTGACGTTGAGGCCTGCCTTGGCGGCGGAATCCTTGATCAGCAGTGCGGCGTCGACCGCGCCGGAGAAGGCCGCCTCGGAAGTACCGAGGTCGAGCGTGATGCCCTCCATACCGGCTTTCTTGAGGTGGAACTTCGCCTTGTCCGGATCGTACTGGCGCTGCGGCATTTCGGAGTTGTGGTACGGCATCGCGGTCGAGACCGGGGTATCGTTGCCAACCGCACCGTGGCCGAGCAGTATCTTCTGCACCAGCTGGTCGCGGTCGACCGACAGCTTGACCGCCATGCGCAGGTCGTAATTGTCGAACGGCGCCATCGTAACCCGCATCGGGAAGGTGTAATGCAGCGTGCCGGTAGTCTCGAGAATACGAATCGCGGGATTCCTGCCGAGGAGATGCACCGTCTTCGGGTCGACGCGGTTGATTGCGTGGACTTCCTGGTTCATGACCGCGTTCTGCCGCGCGGTGGTATCTACCAGCGAAATCAGTTCGACTTCGTCGAAGTGCGCGCGGTCGGACTTGAAGTAGTTCGGGTTGCGCTTGAAGGTCGCGCGCACGCCGGGCTCGAACTTCTCCATTATGTAACCGCCGGTGCCGAAACCGGCCTGCCAGTCCATCTTGCCCTGGAAATCGGGCAGGATCAGGAAATGGTAGTCACTGAGGATGAACGGGAAGTCGGCGTTGCCGGAATTCAGCGTAAAGGTAACCTCGTGGGTGCCGGTCTTCTTGATATCGACGACCGGATCGAGCAGCGATTTACCGGCCGATTTGGAGTCTTCGCCGCGGTGATGATTGAGCGAGGAAATGACGTCGTCGGCGGTCATTTCCTTGCCGTTGTGGAATTCCACGCCCTTGCGCAACTTGATGACCCAGGTCTTGGCGTCCTTGCTCGCATCGTAGCTCTCGGCCAGTTCGGGTATGGCCTTGCCTTCGTTGTCGACTTCGAACAGGTTGTTGGCGTAGGAGAACGCCAGGTTCTGCATGAATCCGTTCTCGTGGGTGCCGGGATCCAGCGAATCGGTGGTCGAGCCGTGACCGGTGCCGTGCACGAAGCGCCCACCGCGTTTCGGCATCGCCGCCTGTACCGACTGCGTTAACAGCGTCGTCGCGAATGGTGCCGCGAGGCCAAGCGCACCCGCGCGCTTGATAAATTCACGCCGGTCGAGCGTGCCCGCTCGCGCCGCTTTTTCGAGATCTTTTATATCGACCATGGTTCACTCCTCAGAAAGTTAATAACAGGTCCCGGTTCGGGTTCTTGTTTATTAAGAGATTCGAGATAAGGCCCAGGTTCCGCCGATAAAACAAATCTCTTTCATCGGGACTTTGTACCATAGAGGCGGGGCGGTATCAAACCCTTGCTTCACTGCCGGTCGGAATCGAGCTCCCGCTTGCGCCGCGCCACGTAATCCTGCAGTGCTTCGTCGATAGCCGGATCGATCTCCGGCTGACGGTATTCGCGCAGCAGCTGTTTCCAGATCCGGTTGGCGCGCTGCTCGGTGTTGACCGAGCCTGCCTCCAGCCAGGACTCGTGGTTGCTCCAGTCGGATAGCAGCGGCGCATAGAATGCATCCTGGTAGCGCGACATAGTGTGCTCGCTGGCGAAAAAATGACCACCGGGGCCGACTTCGCGGATTGCCTCCAGCGCCAGGCTGTCGGCGTCGACCGCGAAGGGCTCCAGGCTCGCGGCGACCATTTGCAGCACTTCGGCGTCGATGATCAGTTTCTCCAGCGACGCGGTGAGGCCGCCGTGCAGCCAGCCGGCGGCGTGCTTGATCATGTTGGCCTGGCCCGAAATCGCTCCCCATAACGACAGGCAGCTTTCATATGCCGCCTGTGCGTCCGGACAATTGGCTGCGTTGACGTTGCTTGAGCGAAACGGAACGCCGAGCCGGCGCGCGAGTTGCCCCGAGGCCTGCGCCGCCTGCAGGTACTCCGGTGTGCCGAAAGCGGGCGAACCGCTCTTCATGTCGACGTTCGAGGTGAATCCGCCGTACAGCACCGGCGTGCCGGGGCGAACGATCTGCGCCAGCGCTATGCCCGCCATCGCCTCGGCGTGTTGCAGCGCCAGCGCCCCGGCGATTGTTATCGGCGCCATCGCGCCGGATAGCGTAAACGGCGTCACGGCGACGGCCTGGCCGAACTCGGCCAGGGTCATCAGGCCCTCGGCCATCGGGATATCCAGCTGCAGCGGCGTATTGGTATTGATGATGCCGCACAGGGCCGGAAATTCGGCCAGCTGCCCGGGTGTGCAACCGAGACTAAGCGCCACCATGTTGATCGCGTCCATCGTTTGCCCGCGCCCCATCGTCCAGGGCACCCAGTTCTTGTCGAGCAGGGTGCACTGTGCGTAAAACAGATCGAGGTGGCGGCTCGCCGCGGGCAGATCCATCGCTTCGAAACCACCGCCGCCCTCCTGGTGCAGGATATCGAGACTTTGCACGAGCTTTATGAAGTCGCACATCTCGGCGTAGCTGCCGCTGCGCCGGCCGCCGTCGCTGTCCATAACGTAGGCCGGTCCGCCGACCGAGGTAAAAACCAGGTAGCCGTCGCCGATACGCAGGTTTTTCTTCGGGTTGCGGGCCCGCAGGCTAAAAGCGGATGGCGCCTCGGCGATCAGCGACTCGACCAGAGCGGGATCGAAACGGACCCGTTGCGAGGTGTCGTCGACATCGAAGCCGGCATCGGCATAGCGCTGCCGCGCGGATTCCGACAGGATGTTCATGCCGGTATCGCGCAGTATTTTCAGCGCGGCCCGGTGGATGCTCTCTAGCGCGTCCGCGTCGAGCAGCTCGAAAGCTGCTCTCCGGTAGCGCAGCTGTTTCCAGGGCGACTGCTCGATGCTGGCGCCGACGCGCATCTGGCGCGCGCCGCGGCGTCGGGATTGGCGGCTCATGTCATTTTCCTGCACCGGCGTTCGGCGTCTGCGTGAGTGGCTGCAGCAGCGCGCGCTCGCGCCGGCATCCCAGGGTTTGCGGGTCTTCGCCGAATTCGCGCGCAAACTTGTAGCCGGAGTAGACCGCGTCGGCAATGCTCGAGGGCAGCAGGCAGTCACCGATGCGGGTGATGTTGGCGGCGGGCAGCGTATCGAATAATGCAGTATCGGGCGCGCGGCTGGTCACCAGCAGCAGGTTGTCGAAGCCGTGCTCGACGATTTCGCCGCTGTAAATGCAGCGTGTGCTGAAACGATTCCCGGCAAGCGCGGTAGCCACCTGGCCGAAAACGGTTTCGATGCCGAGTGACAACAGGCGGCGCTGTATAAAATCCTGTTCGTTGGTCATCGCCGTCCAGCTCGATATGCACGCGGCCGGCGTGATGTAGCGCACGCGGCAACCGGAGGCGAGCAGTTGCTCTGCCAGCGCACCGGCCATGAAGTAATGATCGTCGTCGTAGACCAGCACCTCGCCGCGGAGGGTGGCGCCGGCGAACAGGTCATCCGGTGTGTAAATGTCCGCCGCCTCGAAAGCAGCGAGTGGCCTGCGCAGGTTGTGCCCGAGCCCGTCGCGCCGCCAGCGGCTCCCGGTCGCCAGAACCACGTGATCGGCGCCGAATTCGACGACGTCTTCAGCCGCGAGATGGCTTTCCAGGTAAATGTCGACATTTTCCAGCTGTGCGAGCCGGCCGGCACGGTAGTCGCGTACGCGAATCCAGTTTTGCAGGCCCGGCAGGCTGGAATCCCGTAACACGCGTCCGCCGAGTTCGCTGTCCGCCTCGGCAAGGGTCACGCGATGACCTCGCTTTGCCAGGGTCAGCGCGGCCTCGAGCCCGGCCGGCCCGCCGCCGACAACCAGCATGGATAAGGTTTCGCGCGCGGCGGGGACATGCTCCGGGTGCCAGCCGCGCCGCCATTCCTCGCCCATGGTCGGATTTTGAGTACAGCGCAGCGGTGCGCCCTCGTTGTTCGCAGAACGGCAGATATTGCAGCCGATACATTCTCGAATTTCGTCCTCGCGGCCTTCGTCGATCTTGCGCGGCAGGAACGGGTCGGCAATCGACGGCCGCGCGGCGCCGATGAAGTCCTGAATGCCGCGCTGAATCTGTCCGGCCATGGTGTCGGGCGAGGTAAAGCGCCCGGTACTGACCACCGGTTTCGAGGTCAACGATTTGACCCGGCCGCTGTATTTTTCCTGGTAACCCTCGGCGGCAAAACGAGAACTGCAGGAATCGTTACCGAGCGAGCCGCCGAGCGCGATGTCCCAAAGGTCGGGCAATTCGCCGAGCAATTCGATTACGCGGCTGCCGTCGCCTTCGCTCGAGATGCCGTCTTCCCCATGCAACTCGTCGATTGCCAGGCGCACCGCCACCGCGCAGCGATCACCGACCGCCTCGCGGGTATCCTCGATCAACTCGCGCAACAGCCGAGTCCGGTTCTCCAGCGAACCGCCGTAGGCGTCGCTGCGGCGGTTGATGCGCGGCGAGAGAAATTGAAACGGCAGGTAATCGTGGCCGGCGTAGACGTAGACGATATCGAAACCGGCCGCGGCCGCGCGCACGGCGGCATCGCGATGCCAGTGGCGAAAGCGGACGATGTCGTCGAGTTCCATTTCGCGCACCTGCGCCGGGTAGACGAATTCCGCCGACATCGCCGAAGGCGCGAGCGGGATTTCGCGGGTGCCGCGGTTGTTGCAGTGAAAACCGCCGTGCCACAGCTCGATACCGGCGAGCGAGCCGTGGCGATGAATGGCTGCGCTGGTCAACGCCAGTTCCTCGGCATCGGCGTCATCCCACAGGGTGAGATAAGCGTAAGGCGTTTCGTCGGCGCTGGGGTGGATCGAACAATACTCGGTGCAGACAACGCCCCAGCCGCCTTCGGCCTTGATTGCGCGCAGGGCCGCCGAACTGTTCGGTTTCATGTTGCCCATGCCGGTGGCGTGCGGGGTCTGGTAAAAACGGTTCGGAGCGGTGACGGGCCCGATCTGCACTGGCTCGAAAAGGATGTCGTAACGAGGATTGCGCGGCATTCTTTCAGGACTCGTCACGTGTTTTAGTTGAACGATCGTACAACAAAAGCTAAGCTGGTGCAATTGGTTCGCTAAACGGATGGCCCGAAATGGAAGCAAGACGCCGCGATAAACCGGCCTTCAGCCGAAAATCCGCCGACGACCGGCGCCGCCAGCTGATCGATGCCGGTATCGCCTGCCTGGCCCGGGGCGGCATGTCGGCCTTTACCATCGACCAGATTTGCCGACAGGCGAACGTATCCCGCGGGCTGATCAATCATCATTTCAAAAGCAAGGACGAGTTACTGGTGCGCATCTACGCCGATATGACCGATCACCTGGTAAACATTGATGGTCGTTTTCGGGCACTGCCGCAGCTGGTGGCGATCGTCGAACTCAGTTTCGACGAAACCAGCTTCAACCGCTCCAACCTGCGTGCCTGGCTGTCGGTCTGGGGACAGGTCGCGAGCAATCCGGCGTTGAACGCGTTGCACCGGCAACGTTACCGGAGCTACAGCGAAAGGATTAAGTCGGCCTTGCGGCAGGTCTCTGCAGCTATCGAAATCGACAGCGTCGCGCGCCAGTTTATTGCACTGATCGACGGCCTGTGGCTCGAGTATTGCCTGAATTCGGAAGGATTTTCGCTGCAGGCGGCGAAAGCGGATTGCTATCACTTCCTGCGCGCCCACGGGGTCGATCTGGATGTCGCGATTCCGGCGGCGGATGGCGGGCGCGCATGACCCGTCGCCCGGCAACCTTTCGCGCCGCGCTCGGTTCGTCCTGGGCGCTGCTGCTGGGATTCGGTATCCTGATGCTCGGCGACGGCCTGCAGGGAACCTTGCTCGCGGTGCGCGCCGACCTCGAGGGTTTTTCGGCGACGCGTACAGGCCTGGTCATGTCGACCTTTTACCTCGGCTTCCTGTTTGGTTCGCTGCTGACGCCGAGAATCACGATCAGGGTCGGGCATATCCGGGTGTTCGCGGCCTTCGCGGCGCTGTCGTCGACCGCAATCCTGGTGCACGCGCTGCTGGTCAGCGTGCCGGTCTGGATGGCGATGCGCCTGCTCAGCGGTTTTTGCTTCGCCGGCCTGTACATCGTCGCCGAGAGCTGGCTGAACGATCGCGCCACCAACGAGACGCGCGGCAAGCTGTTATCGATGTACATGGTATTGACCTATGTCGGAGTGGGGGCAGGGCAGTTGCTGCTCAACCTGGCGAACCCGCTCGATTTCGAACTGTTCATCCTGACCTCGATCCTGATTTCGATCGCGGTCGTGCCGCTGCTGCTGTCGGCCGGCGGTTCGCAGCCGGCGTTTCAGGACTCGGTCCGAATCCGCCTCGTCGAGCTGTTCCGGCTGTCGCCGCTCGGCATCGTCGGCATGTTCGCGGTTGGCCTGGTGACGGCGACATTTTTCGCGCTGGGCCCGGTTTACGCGCAGCGCATCGGCCTTAGCATTCGCGATACTTCCTATTTCATGACCGCCGCGGTGATCGGCACGGTGGTGCTGCAGGGGCCGATCGGCGCATTATCCGACCGCTACGACCGGCGCAAGGTATTGACGCTGGTGACGATTTTGACTTCCGCCTCGGCACTGTTGTGCATCCCGGCCGAGCAAATGTCGCGCGCGGCGCTGTTCGCCTCGGTAGCGCTGTTCGGCGGGCTTGCATTTCCGCTGTATTCGATCTGCCTCGCCTATACCAACGATCACCTGGAGCCGAGGCAAATGATCGCCGCCGGCGGCGCGCTGGTAATGGTCGGCGGCCTCGGCGCAATTACCGGGCCGTTGCTGTTCGCCATGATCATGGATGTGCTCGGGCCGCAGAGCCTGTTCTGGTCGATCGCGGTGATTCACGGGCTGACCGGGCTGTTTGCGATATACCGCATGTTTCGCAGCGCGCCGGTGCCGCGCGAGCGGCAGTGGCCGAGCACCGCTACCGCGGTGCATCCATCAGGCTCGGCGATCGAGTCGGTGCAGCAGTACGCCAGCGAAGAGTACGACAGCGGCGGAAATAAGCGGACGTGATCCGGCTCCGATGAACGGAGCCGGGGCCGGTTATAGCTTTTCCAGCAGGCTCTTGATGTAGTCGGTGCGCAGCGAGATGTCTTCTTCGAGCAGCCTGAGTTCTTCCTGCAGCAGGGCTTTCAAATCCTTGCCCTCGTCGCGCGCCAGCTTTAGCTTTTCCAGTTCGTGCAGCGCCTCGCGAAATGCCGGTGTGCTCTGGAACAGCGTCTCGGTCTTGCGGGTGCCGCTGTCGACCAGCACCGACTGCTTCACCTGCGGAAACTTGTAACGCCGTATCACCGGCAGCAGCGAGCCTTTCTTGCGGTTGTAGGTCACCTGCAGAATATCGGTGTGACCGACGGTATAAACCGAGAACTTTTCGATTTCCTCGGGGTGGCGAATGCCCATTTCGGTCAATTTCGGGTACTTGCTCATGGCATGGTTCCTGGGTAGGTGAGAGCTAGCTCGATCAGGGTACGTGGAGCTGCGGATCGTCTTTTCCCAACTGCTCGTATCCGAGCAGGATCTTCTGTGCCTCGGCCTCGGCTTCCTCGAGCTGCTCCAGCGTCAGGTGACAGGCGATCTGGTGGCCGTTGTTCAGTTCCAGCACCGGCGGCGACCTGGTTTCGCAGGTGCCGTCGATGGCCAGCGGGCAGCGGTTGTAGAACGGGCAGCCGACGGCGGTAATTTCGACGCCGCGGGCGATGCCGACCGCCATTTCGCGCTTCTTCATCGTGTCCTCGAGCCAGCCGATGCGCATCTCCGGCACCGAGCTGATCAACAACCGGGTGTAGGGATGGAACGGCGGCTCGAGCACCTCGTCGGTCGGCCCCTGCTCGACCACGCGGCCGGCATAGAGCACGACGATTTCGTCAGCGAAAGACGAAACCGTCGACAGGTCGTGGCTGATGAAGACGAAGGAAACGCCGGTTTCGTCGCGCAGCTTGGTCAGCAGCTTGATGACGTTGGCGCCGACGATACTGTCGAGCGCCGAGGTCACTTCGTCACACAGCATGACCTCGGGATTGGCCGCGAGCGAACGCGCGAGGTTGATGCGCTGTTTCTGTCCGCCGGACAATTCCATCGGGTAGCGGTTGGCGAAGGCGGGCGGTAATTCTACCATCTCCAGGATCTCGGAAACCTTTGCGTGTTTCTTCCTGCCTGTCAGGCCGTGGTAGAACTCGAGCGGACGGCCGATGATATTACCGATCAGCTGTTTCGGATTCAGCGCCGTATCCGCCATCTGAAAGACGAACTGGATTTTCTGCAGTTCCTCGAGCTTGCGATCCTTCAGCGCGCCCTCCAGTTTCTTGCCGTCGAGCACGATGTCGCCGCGCGCCGGCGGCAGCATGCCGGCCATGACGCGCGCCAGCGTCGACTTGCCGCAGCCGGATTCGCCTATGACGCCAACCACGTGGCCGTTCATGACCCTGACGTTGATGTCCTTCAGAATCGGGATTACCGGCTCGCCGTCGACGATGCCGCCGTAACCCGCGGTCATGTCCTTGACCTCGATATTGGCAACCACGTGGTCGTGCTCGCCGGAGAGCGCGACGCCCTGGCCCGACTCGGGCTTCGGCCGCACCGCTTCCATAAGGCGCCTGGTGTAGGCGTGCTGGGGGTTATTGATGATCTGGTCGGCGGAACCCTGTTCCATGATTTCACCGCCGTACAGAACGACGATGTGGTCGGCGACCTGGGCAACCACGGCGAGGTCGTGGGTGACGTAGATCGCGGCGGAGTTCTGTTCGCGAATGACTTTCTTGAACGCCTTCAGCACCTCGATCTGCGTGGTCACGTCGAGTGCAGTAGTCGGCTCGTCGAGTACCATCAGGTCGGGCTTGCCGCACAGCGCCATCGCCGCCATCAGTCGCTGCAGCTGTCCGCCGGACACCTGGTGCGGGTAACGCCGGCCGATGCGATCGGCGTCGGGCAGCTCGAGCGCATGGTAAAGCTCGGTGGCGCGCTTGTTCGCCTCTGCCTGGCTCAGTCGCCCGTGCAGTACCGCCGCCTCGGTGACCTGCTCGTTGATCGTGATTGCCGGGTTGAAGGTCGCCGCCGCGCTTTGCGCGAGGTAGGCGACGTTGCCGCCGCGCAGGTCGCGCTGCTCGAGCGGCGACATCGATAGCACGTCCTTGCCGAACAGGCAGCATTCGCCGCCGGCGAAATACAGCCCGGGCTTGGTATAGGCCAGCGTCGCCAGCGAGATCGTGGTCTTGCCGGAACCGGATTCGCCGATCAGCGCGACCACCTCGCCCTTATGAATATCGAAGGTGACGCCCTTGACGATCTTGACTTCTTCACCGTCGTCGTTGCGTGCGCTGATGCGCAGGTCCTTGATTTCGAATAGTTTTTCTTTTTCCATGGGTCTACACCATTTTCTTCGCGAGGCTGCCGCCGGACTTGGCGGAAATGTCGTCGACGATCAGGTTCACCGCGATGGTAAAGGACGCGATAGCGAAGGCGGGCCAGATCGCGGCCCAGGAGCCGTAGGTCAGGCCTGCCAGGTTTTCGCGTACCATCGAACCCCAGTCCGAGGCAGGAGGCGGAACCCCGAGGCCGAGGAAACTCATACTGGAGACGAACAGCACGACGAATACCAGGCGCAGGCCGAAGTCGGTTGCCAGCGGCATCGCCGCGTTCGGCAGCACTTCCGACTTGATGATCCACCAGATGCCTTCGCCGCGGGTTTGCGCGGCCTCGACGAAATCCTGCACCATGATGTCCAGCCCGAGCGCGCGCGCGATGCGGAATACCGAGGTCGCGTATATCACCGCGGCAGTGCCGATCAGCACCGAAATCGATGTGCCCAGCGCGGCGACCACGATCAGGCCCATCATGAGCGTCGGCAACGCCAGAATCGCGTCGTTGACGCGGCTGATCGCCATGTCGATCCAGCCACCCTTGACCGCGGCGAGGATGCCGAGGGTAATGCCCATCAGGTAGGCGAGCAGGGTGGCGGCCAGCGAAATGCCGATGGTATTGCGCGCGCCGAACAGGATGCGCGACAGCGTGTCCCTGGCGAGATAATCGGTGCCGAGATAAAAGGTGCCGTACTCGTTGGCGACGAAACCCCCGTCCGGGGCGTAATCGGGATCGCCGTAGCTGAGGAAACTGTCGTCGCCGTCGATATCCATTTCGTGGAACGGCGCGATGCTCGGGCCGATCAGGCAGATTACCAGCCAGAAAACGACCACGCCTGTTGCGGCCCAGCCGACCCATGACAGGCGGAACTTGCGCTTCGGCGGCGCGTCCGGCAACTCGGCGAACGCATCGAGTTCGGCGAGGACTTCTTCTTCCTTATCCTTGTTGACTACTACTTTTTCATTCATTGCATCGTCCTCCGCTTACTTCGGGTTGCGCAAACGCGGGTTGGAGACGATCGAGCCGATGTCCGCGAGCAGGATGAGCACCACGTAGGTGCCGCAGAAGATCATTGCGCAGGCCTGCACCAGCGGCAGGTCGCGCGTCTGCACGCCGTCGATCATCAGCTTGGCGAGACCGGGATAGGCGAAGATAGTCTCGACGATGACCACGCCACTGACGAGATAGGCGAGGTTCAGCGCGATGACGTTGACGATCGGGCCGATCGCGTTGTAGAAGGCGTGGCGCAGGATGATGCGGCGCCGCGGCACGCCTTTAAGAATCGCCATCTCGATATAGGGCGAACTCATGACGTTGAGAATGCCGGCGCGGGTCATGCGAATCATTTGCGCCGAAACCACGATGACCAGCGTGATCATCGGCATCGCCAGCGCGCTCAGCAGCTGGCCTATGCTCTCGTCGCCGGTCATGTAGGCAGTCGACGGCAACCAGCGCAGTTGCACCGCGAGGACCAGCACCGCGATCGTGGCGATGAAGAACTCGGGCACCGAGATGGTCGCCAGCGTGCCGAAGGTGACGATGCGGTCGAGCCAGGTTCCCGGATGCATCGCCGCCCAAAGGCCGAGCGCGATCGAGATCGGGATCGATACCAACGCGACGAAGCCGGCCACCGAGATCATCGGGACGAGCGCGAGGCTCCAACCCAT
>Ga0209536_100004700_pt1 | contig 21518 bp, 15 predicted proteins | sample DeeMarSeWOR28_12_FD_187461 | JGI IMG/M metagenome (GOLD analysis project Ga0209536, IMG submission 187461) | Marine sediment microbial communities from White Oak River estuary, North Carolina - WOR-2-8_12 (SPAdes) (version 2) | ecosystem: Environmental > Aquatic > Marine > Intertidal zone >... | reverse complement strand
GGCAATGACTTGACAGTAGTCAACGCTGCACGAGTATCATTCAATAAAGAAAGCAAACTAGAACACAATGGACGCTATGCTTACCTATCTGATAAAGATGTTAAACTTATCAACTACTTGGCAGAGCATGGTCATTGGTCACCTTTCTCTCACTGCTTCGTTCAATTCAGAATTGAAGCACCTATCTTTGTCGCAAGACAACTTATCAAACACCAAGTAGGGTTGGCATGGAACGAGGTAAGCCGCAGGTATGTGGACTACACGCCTAAGTTCTATTGCCCTAAAGAGTGGAGGCTACGAGCCGACAATGTTAAGCAGGGCAGTTCAGATGATACTGTCAACTATAACATTACACAGCTATCTCTTGAGTGTTTGAACGAGTATAATCATATGCTAGAGCAGGGCATTGCACCAGAGATGGCTCGCATGGTACTGCCACAGAACATGTACACAGAGTGGTACTGGTCTGGTTCGCTATACGCTTTTGCTCGTGTTGTTAATCAACGTACTGATGACACAGCACAAGAGGAGACACGCTGGATAGCTGAACAGATTAGTCAGGAGTGTGCCAAGATTTTTAAACATAGCTGGAAAGCACTAACAGGAGAGGAGTACAAGGATAAATATGACACAGAATACTACGACTAATAACTACTTACCATCTGACTACCAGACGTTTATTGCAACGTCACGATATGCAAGATGGATTGAAGAGGAGAATCGCCGTGAGACATGGGTTGAAACTGTTGATGATACTAATTGCCCCCCTACGTGTTTCCTCGATCCGGATGCTGCGATTCCAGGGACAGCTCCTCCTGGTGCTGGGGTTGAGTGCCTGCAATCAGCTGTTATTGTAACAGGGGGAAAGCAGGCATATGCCAAGCGGGATTTAGGGTTAGAAATAACCAAAACCATAACGAGCTTTTATCTCAATGTTGCGGCTGCTCAAGACTTTACTGCTATTACTAAAAATGTAGCTCGTTTGAAAAACAGTGATGATACCAATGTTATTCGCTTTAGATTGAGCGATAATGCAGGCCAGTTACAATTTAATCTTAACATTTATAATGATGGTGCCTGGCAAGATTATTATTATCCGGCAGCAGGCTCTATTTCCCTAAATACCTGGTATGAAATGGACATTACATACGACAATATAAATGATGCCTGGGAGTGGAAGGTTAACGGAGAGACTCAGCCCGATCCTCTTTTCAAATCCTTTAATTCTTTGCGGTTAATAACATTAGATGGATTCGGTAACGCGACGGAAGTGAAAGCCATAAATTGCTAATGTTACTGCAAGAGCAAATTTAGATGGATATTTGACGATACTTGTCAGGATCAGACTCCAGAAATGACGTCTTCCTTTTTCAATAATACCTAATATCCAGAGTGATTTTAAGAGCGCGAGTAATTCTGTTTTGGAGGGTAGGGTAGTGTAAGGTGAGGCAGGAGTGAATTCTTTTAAAAATGTTTTGACCCTGGAGTAATATTCTTTGTGAGAATAAATGGTCTCGAGAATTTTTTTATAACCGTTTATTAAATGTTGTTGATTCATCTTTGGGATAAAATTTAAGATCCCATCCATGTTGTTCCCCTCGAAATCAGCCAAAAGCCGTTTTTCAGCTTTCAATCTCTGAAAAAGACGAGTTCCGGGAATAGCATTCAGTAATCCAACCATGGCCGTAACAATACCACTACGCTGGATAAAATTGATTTGCTGTTCAAATATATTCGCCGGATCGTTATCAAATCCCACAATAAATCCTCCGGATACTAGAATGCCTTTCCGTTGTAATTTTTTTACCGATTGGATCATATCCCGGTTATTGTTTTGTGATTTTCCACACTCGGTCAGACTATCAGCATTTACGGTTTCGATACCAATAAATGTAGCGTCGAAACCTGCTTTTACCATCAAACTAAGAAGTTGATCATCATCAGCCAGGTTTATTGAGACTTCTGTCATAAAATTAAAGGGATAGCTATATTTTTCCTGCCACCTGATAATAGCAGGTAAAATTTCCGTTTTGAGTTTTCGTTTATTTCCAATAAAATTATCGTCAACAATAAACACCCGACCACGCCAACCTATATTATACAAAGTATTCAGTTCATCAAGAAACTGTGTTTCCCCTTTTGTTCTAGGCGTGTGACCATTGAGAGCGGTGATACTACAAAATTCACAATTATAAGGACATCCACGGGAATACTGAATACTTATTGAGGCATATTTATCAATTTCAAGTAGATGCCATAGCGGGGTAGGTGTTTGGGTGATGGAAGGAAAGCCTTTGGCTGTGTATACAGGTTTGGGAGAACCGAATTTTATGTCAGATATAAATTGCGGGAGTGTTAGTTCGGCTTCGTTTAAGACATAATGATCAACACCTTCAAAGACCATCCCATCCGTGGTGACCATAGGACCACCGGCTACAACGGGTGTATAGTTTTCATTACACTTTTTAATGACTTCTTTAAATGATTGTCTCTGAACATTCATTCCGGAAAGAAATACATAATCCGCCCATTGGATATGTTCATCTTTTAAGGACGTAACATTCATATCGATCAGCTTCTTCTCCCATTCCGCAGGTAACATCGCTCCGATGGTCAATAAACCAAGTGGAGGTTCTGATGATTTTTTTGAGATAAACTTCAGGGCATTTTGAAAACTCCAAAATGTCATAGGGATCTCAGGAAAAACTAATAGGATTTTCATCTTCTCATTCCTATATTTGTTCTTGATGCTCGATATTGCATAAATGATGCGAGTTACGTGATTCGGGATACGAGATCCGCGATGTGGGATAGGAGATATAAGATGTTAGACACCTGTATTTTGTATATATAATTTCAGGTTGTCATATCCCAGATTGCGTATCGCATATCACATATCTCATATCTCGCATCTCGAATCCCGCATCGAGCATCTATAGCATAACAAATAATTAAGGTTAGTATTGTAAAAGAACTGTAAAAAATGAGAAAAAGAAATTCACTTATCTATTATGTTACAGTATTTACACTTGCTCAGTTAGCCTGGTTTTCATTGCTCGCTCTCTGGATCACCTGGTATGTCACCAATTATATTATGATGACCGAAGTGGGAGAACAGGTATCTGCAGAATTCTTAGCCGAATCCACCAATATTCTCGCTCTGATTGGGGGATTGGTGCTTCTTGTCGTCATTTCGATTGCCATGTCATTGATATTTATTTATCTGACCAAACAAATGAACCTGACAAAACTCTATGACAATTTTATCGGCAATGTAACACATGAATTAAAATCACCTCTATCTTCCATTCAATTGTATCTGGAAACTATGAAGTCCCGGAAGGTACCACGAAGTAAACAGGATGAGTTCCTCGGTTTAATGTTGCGAGATACTCAGCGACTCAATCATTTGATCAACTCGATTCTGGAAATCTCCGGTCTTGAACAAAAAAAAATGGCTTATAATTATGATGTCATTAATGCCCAGGAGATATCTGAACAATTAATTTCTGAGGCTATCACCGATTATAGATTACCTGACACTGCCGTAAATTGGAATGGCAATACAAATTGTAAGTGTGTGATCGATCAGGATGCTTTTAGAATCGTTATAAATAATTTATTTGATAATGCAGTAAAATATAGCAGTAGTCAGATAAAAATTGATGTCAAGTTCACACAGAACCTGAAATACTTTTTAATGACTTTTTGTGATCATGGAATTGGTATACCAATTAAAAAACAAGACAAAATTTTTCAAAAATTTTTACGTATATATGATCGGGAAAGTCCCAGTGTAAAGGGCACAGGATTGGGTCTCTATTGGGTGCGGGAGATAATTAAGTCCCACGGAGGCAAAATTTCTGTATTTAGTGCGGGGAGAAACAGGGGAACAGCTTTTACAATCGAATTGCCAATATATAAAACTGCCAAAAAGCGTTATATTAATTATCTGTTAAAGATCACACAAAAAAATATAGGCAGAATGGAAACCCAAAATGGCACTGAATGATTATTCGGGGAGTAGAATTCTAATTGTAGAAGATGAAGATTCGTTGGCCATCGGTTTAGAATTTAATCTCTCGGAAGAGGGATATCATGTGAGGATTGCTTCTGATGGAAAACAGGCATTGAAATACGTTGAAGAGGACTCGTATGACCTGATCCTTTTGGATGTCATGCTCCCCTATATGGATGGTTTTACAGTAGCAGAGAAAATCAGAGATAAATTACCTCAGATACCGATTCTGATGCTGACCGCACGAACAGCAGTAAAAGACAGAATCAGAGGATTGGAAAAGGGGGCAGACGACTATTTGACGAAACCATTTCATTTGCAGGAACTACTCGTGAGAATCCGCGGAATGCTTAGAAGAAAAAAATGGTACCAGACTTCGAGCGCACTTTCGCCAGTCTATCGATTTGGTGAAAATGAGGTGAACTTCGAAAATCTTACCTGCAGATCTGGTAATAAAGAAATGAAACTCACAGCACGTGAAGCAATGTTTTTAAGATATTTAATTGATAATGCGGGTAGGGTAATCTCCCGCAAGGAAATATTGGAAAAAGTCTGGAATCTTGATTCGGAAGTGGAAACAAGAACCATCGATAATTTTGTCGTCCGATTGAGAAAATTTTTTGAACCCGATCCTTCTAATCCAGTCTATATAAAAAGTGTTCGCAGTATTGGATATCAATTTGAAGTTAATGATATATCAAGTGTTTAGATCATATTCGATATTGAAGTTTAATCCTATCTTTCGAAAACTGTTGAATCAATGTTGAAATATATAGATTGTAAATTTGCGTTTAACAGTTTATCTTATGATCGAGTGGGCTTTTGAATTTTACTTGGGGTACATGTTATGGAGATAAAAGAAGAGTTAATCGGAAATGTAAACATCGTATTTCTTGATGGAAGTCTAAAGGGGGGATCCGAAGTTACCAAATTGCATAGTGCAATAAAAAATAGCCTCGATAACATATCAGATAAGATTGTTATTGATTTAAAGGATGTTCATTGGATGGGAAGTGTCGGAATTGGTATACTGATCTGCTGTTTAACAGCCGTAAAAAATGCCGGGGGTGAAATGAAATTATCCAGTTTAAGCGACAAAGTGTGGGAGCTTTTAAGGATAACAAAATTGGAAAAGATTTTCGAAATTCATCCCGACCCCCAAACCGCCGCATCGAGTTTTAATAATTAAAAATTAACCGCAAAGAACGCAAAGAATGTTCCATGTCATGCCGCAGGCATCTTTGCAGGTGCTTGCATGAGTTGTAAAGACAACAGCAAACATCCCTACGGGATGACATTTATAATTTATCATTGCGGCCTTTGCGGTTAAGACCTCTTTGTCGCAAGTAAGCGATCCACCTTCGATTTTACCTGCATCATCACCATTTTTGTGGTATTCAGTTTACCTCTTTTTCTTCCCAGATTTATATAGTTTTGAACATTCGTTTTTGGAACGATTGGTTGTTCTTTTTCCGGTTTGCGAACCAGTTGTAAAGATTCTGTGGGGCAGGTGGTGACGCAGAGACCACAACCGATACAGCGCTCTAAATCGACGGAGGATTTAAACTGAATAAGACTTAAAGCATCCATCGGACAACGATCAATGCAAATACTGCATCCATCACAAAGATCTTCGTCTGTTCTGACCTGAAAGGGTGAAGATATCAGTTCAACCGGTTTCGGATATTTTTTTAAGTTCCTGAGGACACCGCAGCAACATCCACAGCAAAAACAAATATTTGCCGCTTTTTGAGAATTGCTTGGTTGAATGACCAATCCCGCATCGTTTGCATTACGCATAATATCGAGAGCTTCCTGATGATCAATTTCTCTTGCCAGACCGTTTCCCAGATAATAATCAGCCGCCTTCCCAAAAACCATACAGGTTTCCTCGGGCGCATTGCAACCTTCATCTACCATGTTTTTTTCGCGTCGGCAAATGCAGGGAGCAACGGCAATTTTTTTATGTTTGCGGATAAGGTCTTCAGCCTTTTCATAGGTACTGATCTCAGTTTTTGGGGTAATACTCTGATCGACGGGAATTGTACGTAACTGTGGAACTTTCCAGGCATCCTTCATCAGAACAGGCATGTACTCATCCATATCCGCAATCAGTTGCGGATCCAAATCATTGACGTGAAATTCCCATATCCCGATCACAAGTTGATTTGACATATAGGTAGCAGGTGTTTTAGCAGATGTAATTCTATAGATTAAACCCTTCACAGACATTTCATGAAGACGTGATTCCGCTTCTTCAGAAGAAATTTTAGCACGACGGGCAATGATTCTTGCCTCTTCTGGAATCAACGTGACATGGAGGGCCAATTCTGCTTCATCCGGAGTAAAAAAACGTTTAAGAATTCTAAGTTCCACTCCGTTTTCAGTCGAAGGAAAACCGGCGGGCATATCATCAAGATACTTTGCTAACTTGTGGTAAACTGAGTCTATCTCCATATGTTTATATCTTTTAATTAGGTGACTTATTTTTTTTGTCCACGAATTTCACGATTTTTAAATTTTTCTATAAATCTAAATCTAAATCTATTAAAATTCGTGTAATTCGTGGATAATAATAATTATATAAAAGCAATAAACTTTCCGATTTATTGGAAATAATATCTAATACCTATAGCCCCATTAAAATCAAAATCCACTTCTGGTGCGAGATCAAGAATCGGTACGAGTTCCAGGAATATATCCAGGGGTGTTGTCGCAAAGAGATAATTGAGACCGACCACCCCACGAATTCCGGCGATGTTATCCGTTGCAAATAAGACCCGGCCTCCAACGCCATAATAAATCGGTAGTTTTCCTTTAATGACGCTTATAATTTCATAATTGTGCCACAGATAATCGGCGTGGATTTGTATTTTGCCATTTTTATCAAGTGACCAGGCAAAGGCCCCGTCAATTGCACTCCAGGGACTCATCCAATATTTACCGCTTATACCGGTCGGTTCACCTGCGATAAGACCGAGTCCAAATCCTGATTGTTGAGCATTGCCGATACCGGTATATAAAACAATTATAGCAACGATGATACTTATTTTTTGAATCATTTTAACTGCCTTTAGGTTTGGGTGAATATCAGCATCAAATTATTTTATCCGAAAAATTAACAAAATTTAGTCAATTGAAAAATATAATTTTAAATTTCAATAAATTTCTTGCTTCAAGCTTCCCGAGCAGGTATTTTAATATCAATCTGAAGGGAATATCGGGAATGGCTAATGATCTTGGCGCAGAGAGACGCCTTTCAGCAGTTATGTTCACCGATATGGTGGGTTACAGCGCACTTACACAAAAGAATGAATCCCTGGCGGTTGAACTGCTTGAAGAGCATCGCATCATCTTAAGATCTCTGTTTGGAAAATATCACGGACGGGAAATTGAAACCATCGGTGATGCATTTTTTGTGGAATTTACCAGCGCCCTGGAAGCGGTTCATTGCGCGATTGCCATTCAGGAAAAATTGTATACCAGACGTAATGAATTCCCAAAAGAAAGATGGATAAGCGTTCGTATTGGGATTCACGCCGGAGATGTTATACATAAGGAAAAGCAGGTATTAGGTGATTGTGTTAATATAGCGGCGCGTATGGAACCTCTGGCGGAACCCGGTGGTATCTGTCTGTCTGAAGATGTTGCCCGCCAAATATTTAATAAAATTGACTTACCACTAAAAAATCTTGGTAAAAGCGATCTTAAAAATATTCATCTCCCAATCAAAATCTATAAGGTCGTCTTGCCCTGGGATAAATCTTCATTTTTCATTCAGGCCTCAAAACCTATTTTAATTCAAAACAAAACCAAGTTAGTGATTGTGACAATCGTCATTCTTATTTGTATAACGGGCTATATTCTAATTCAGTCAATGAACCATTTTGAGGGTGATTTTACGCCCAGATCGGAAAAATTACGGGATTATACATTAGCAGTCTTACCTTTCACGAATATCAGCAATGATCTCGAACAGGAATATTTTTGTGATGGAATGACCGAACAAATGATTTCAAATTTGGCAAGATTACCAAAATTAAAAGTAACATCCAGAACTTCTGTCATGACATATAAAAATACCCAGAAGAAAATACCTCAAATTGGTAAAGAATTAAATGTATCATATATATTAGAAGGGAGTGTTCGCAAATTTGAAGACAGTATCAGAGTAACCGCGCAACTAATTGTTACTGAAGATGATATTCATTTATGGTCAGGAGATTTTGACAGAGAATACGAAAAACTTTTTGATGTACAGGATGACGTATCAGAGGCAATAGCCACCAAAATATTTTCAAATTTGACATCAGAAGAGAAGAATATCATTAAAACAGACAGACCAAGAAATACAAAAACCTACGAATTATATTTTAAAGGTCTTTCCCTCTGGAATACAAGATTACCGCAGAATCTATTAATAGGCTTGGATTACTTTCAAAAGGCTATTGAGTTAGATCCGGAATTTGCCCTCACATACGCCGGGATTGCAGACAGTTACCATTTGTTAACATCATATGGTCTGATAGAACCAAGAATTGGTTTTCCCCGGGCCAAAGAAGCAGCGTCAAAAGCATTAGAACTGGATGAGAATCTAGCTGAAGCTACAAACTCACTTGCAGCAATTAATCTGCTTTATGACTGGGATTGGAAAGAAGCAGAAAAAGGATTTATCAAAGCACTGAAAATAAATCCCAGTTATGTACAGACATATACCTGGTATGCATTATACCTTTCCTCGCACAAGAGATTTGATGAGGCAAAATCAAAACTTTATCAGGCGATTGAATTAGATCCGCTTTCGGCTATGGTTCAGACTGATATAGCACAGGTGTTTTATCACGAGGGTAATTACGAACAGGCGATCAAAGAGTATCAAAAGTCTTTGCAACTCGATTCAAGCTATGTCTACACATATGCCTATTTAGGACAATCTTATGCCATGCACAACATGCTCGATGAGGCCGAAAAGGCTTTTAAATATGCAGTTGAATTAACACAAAAACAAGATCCGGCAACACTTGCCGGTTTGGCCTATGTTTATGCCAGACAGAATAAATCCGAATTAGCATTGACGATTGTAAAGCGTTTGGAAAATATAGGAAATGGGTTTTATGTGCATCCGATGTATCTGGCAATTGTCTATGAGGCATTGGGTGACAGAGAAAATGCGATACAAAAGCTACAAAAAGGTTACGAGGAAAGATCCGAGTGGATGATATTTTTGCAGGTGGAGCATATGCTTGATCCCATGCGCGGAGATCCACGGTTCGAGAATATTGTGAAAAAGATGAATTTTGAATGAAGTCTGTTTTGAAACTACACGCTGCAAAGGAAAAATATTTTTCTTCATACCACACTGAACATTTCTTATTATGGTGCGTATTACCGGTGTAATTTATTTTTTTGTTTTGTGACGAGCACCACATCATCATTATTAATTACAGTAGTAAGTTTATCAAGTCCATACATGTAGGAATGTTTGCTTAATCTGAATTTTATTTTGATGTTACTGATAAAGTATGTTGAAAAACAGTCGATTGTAAATTTTAGCGATTAATTTTTCGTGTAGAGGTGAGCATGAATGTTCTCTATACCAGAAATTGAAAGTGCTAAAAATATTTTGGAGAACTATATCATTGTGTTCATATCCAGACTATTGATCACGAGGAATAGGTAAGAGAATTAAACTTGTAATGACATATGAATAATCAGCTCCAGTCGAAAATATTGGTTGTCGATGATGCCGTTGAAAATATAAAACTTGTATCTGAGATCCTGAACAGACCAAAAAACGAGTACCATATCGAAGCAGCAGGAGACGGCTATGAGGCTCTGGAAAAGGTAAAGGAATTCAAACCGGATTTAATTATGCTCGATGTGGTTATGCCGGGTATTGATGGATTTGAGGTCTGTCGGATCCTTAAAGAAGATGAAAAAACGCGTCTGATCCCTATTGTAATGATTACTGCGCTGGATAGCCAGCAGGACCGATTGAGGGGTTTGGAATCCGGTGTAGATGATTTTATCTCCAAACCTTTCAATGTTTATGAACTTCTTGCCCGTGTTAAAAATCTCCTGAAACTACGAAGCTATATTAATGAGTTGGAACATGCCGAGCAGGTTATTTTCAGTCTGGCCAGGGCTGTCGAGGCAAAGGACAATTATACGGAAGGTCACTGCGAACGATTGTCTATTTTAGCTCAATATCTTGGATCGGAACTTCAGTTAGCCGAGGAAGATTTACTTGTATTAAAACGCGGGGGTATCCTGCACGATATCGGGAAAATTGCCATCGATGATTCTATTCTCCTGAAACCGGGGCCGTTGACAGCAGAAGAATTTGAAATCATTAAAACACATCCTGAAATTGGTGAAAATATATGTCGCCCCCTAAAAACACTCAAACCAGTTTTGCCAATTATACGTTATCATCAGGAAAGATTTAATGGCAGTGGTTATCCGGAAGGATTAACCAAACAGGAGATTCCTGTTCACGCCCGTATCATAGGTTTAGTCGATTGCTATGATGCACTGACTACTGACAGAACTTACCGCAAGGCCTTACCGAGCAAATTTGCTATTCAGATCATGAGTAAAGAAACCGAAGCAGGATTATGGGATCCTGACCTGTTTAAACTTCTCCGCGAAATTCTCGGTTCAGATAAGTATAAAACGGATTTTTGAATTTTAATACTCGATTCTCGATCCTCGTCTCTCCTTTCTCGTCCCCGCTTCCAAGCTAAACACAAATTCTTGAATGATTAATATCTTATCCGGTATCCCGTATCATGATACAATCCAGTATCCAGCATCCAGTATCCAGTAATCCCTATCGGAAACCTACATATTATTGTTGTAATTCATTTCTAAATTATTTAATTTCTTCAAATTATCTATTTATAGTAAATATATAACTTTAAGTATGGAGATAGCATGCGTCTTTTTGGAATTTTTGTATGGATCATCATAGGAGCAATTTTATTATGGTTTTTTGCCATGAATCTTGATCAATATGTTAAGATCCAGCTTTTTCAAACCACCTATCATAATGTTAATCTTATTGTCGTCATTTTCATAACATTCTTTATCGGCACAATCGTTGGCGCTATTCTCCTGTCATCTTATGTCCTGAATGCAAGGGCAGAAGTACGAAATCTAAAAAGAGATCGATCAAAATTACTGAACGAATTGGATGGGTTGCGAAACCTGTCTATTGATGAAATTCCGGATGCAGAGACAAAAATAACACAGCAATCAAAGCCAGATGTCGATTTGGAGTAACTGCGTATGCAACCTACAATTTCGTTTGAAGTCTGGGTAATCATTTTACTTTTCGCTACCATTCTTGTTATGGCTCTCTACTCTGTTTATTCTAGAAAGAGAGTTATCAGTGATGAGGATAAACCGTACCTCATGGCTTTAAAATACATGGCCGAAGGGGAAAATCGTCTGGCTGTAGAAAAGTTTAAGGAAGCGGTTCGGGAAAATTCTTCAAATATCGATGCTTATCTTAAATTGGGTACAATTCTCAGGAATGAAGGATTGTATAAAAATGCGATCAGGATTCATCAGGATTTAACCCTGAGAGGGAATCTCGGATCAAGCGAACTGACTGAAGTCAAAAAAAATCTGATCCTTGATTACTGGTATCTTAAAGATTATACCAAAGCAGAATATTACCTGAACCAGCTGAAGGATGACAAGAACCTGATTGACTGGACTACGCCGTATCTGGTAAAAATTCTGGAGAAAAAAGGTGAGTGGCAACAGGCAGTAGAAACTCTCAGTAAAAGTTCGCTTGCCCGTGAACAAAAAGGTAAATTTAAAATTGCACAATTAAAAGTGAAGCAAGGGATAAAGCTGGCAAACAGTCAGCGGGAAAAGGATGCCCGTATTCTTTTTAAAGAGTCTATGAAGACAGATCATGAATGTGCTGAAGCATATCTGCAATTGGGAGATTCTTATTTGAGAGAAGGGCGTACAACGGATGCCATTAATGCCTGGACTGATTTGTGCAAGAAAGTTCGCGAAAAAGCCCATCTTGCTTTTGACAGGCTGGAAAAAGCATGGTTCGAAAAAGGTCAGTTTAGTAAGATCGAAGAATTGTATATGTCGATGCTCCAGGAGGATGAAGATTTTCTTCCGGCTATCATTGCTCTGTCAGAAATTTATCGGAAAAAGGGAGATTTTGATCAATCTCTTAAATTACTACAGGGAGCTCAAAAAAGAGATCTCGATTCAGATCTTATTCAATCTCAGATTGCGAAAGTACGGATGGATAAAGGACAATACAAGGAAGCAGCCACGGTAGCTTTAGAACTCTTGTCCAAGGAAAATCGTATCGAAGGTACGAATTAAATCTAATATTTTTACTGGCTCCTGAAATAAAATGAAAGTATTCCTTCTAAATCTGTTTCTATCCTTCATACTGTTAATATCCAATTTATTCGCCCAACAATATCCGGATTTGTTTTCCTATTATACAAATCGTCAAATTGATTTGCTTGAAGATAAACTGCAACAATCAGAATATTCCAATGACAATCATCCGGAACTCTTGTTTTTTCGAACGGTTTTCTCTGATAATGGAGAAAATGCTTTTTCGGTTTATGAGCGTCTGTTTAATCAATCTACTGGACCGCTTAAAAATTTAGCTGCGCAAAAACTTTCTGAATATTATTTTGCCAGGGGATTTTATGTTAAGTCATCAGAATATAAAAATATCTCAAAATCTTATATTCCTTTAAAAACTTCAGAAAAGACAAAAACAGGCGATAATAAGATTGAAAGTAAGCCAGAACAGCAAAGCACATCAATCTACAGGATTCAGGTTGGTGCTTTTGGCATTAGAGAGAATGCGGATGATTTGGCAGTTTATCTAAAGGGTAAAAACCTGGATGTGAGTGTTGTCCGCCGGGAAATCAACGGATCTATTCTGTTTTGTGTCTGGGTTGCAGGTGAATCAAATATAGAAAGCACCGAGAAATTGGCAAATGAAATAAAAGAGAAATATCACTTATCATATCGTATCGTGAAACCATAAGAAAAAGGTTCTCAAATGGATGTAGGATTTTTGAAATACATTCCTCTTTTCTCAGAATTGTCTGATGATGACTTGCGTGAAATCTCCAATTTGGCAGTGCGTCAGGTCTATAAAAAAGACAATATGATCCTTATCGAGGAAGAAATCGGTTCCACCATGTTTATCATTCTGGAGGGACGTGTAAAAATTTCTCGGATCAGTGATGATGGAAGAGAAGTCATTCTTTCCATATTGAGCGAGGGTGATTTTTTTGGTGAAATGTCTATTTTGGATGGGCAGAATCGTTCAGCGAATGTGGTTACTCTTGAAGACTCAAAAATTATGGTGATTCGCAGGGAGGATTTTTTACAGATGCTCCACGATTATCCTCAAATCGCGATCAATTTGCTAAAAGAATTAGCACAGCGATTACGAAGAAGTGATGCTCAGATTAAAAGTTTATCTTTACAAAATGCAACAGGAAAAGTGGCCTCTACGTTATTAAGAATTGCAGATGATTCAGGAAAAATTCATTTAGGACAGGTTGAAATTCCGCGTTTACCACCTCAACAGGATTTGGCTAACATGGCCGGGACCAGTCGTGAAACCATCTCTCGCGTTCTGAAAGCATTGACAAAACAAGGTTATTTGAAAAAAGAAGGTAGCCGTTTAATTATTAAGGATTATGAGTCGTTCCGTTCAGAGTTTTCCTGATAATTGATCTAAAATGAATGAATATAAATACGATCAACATAGGATTATTCTCGGAGGATGCTAAACGTGCTAGTCACCTCAATCAATTACTCAAAGATCCCCGCCGTAAAGTAGTTCTTTTTACTTTTAATGATTTTTCAAATAAGTATATCAATCTTGATCAATTCGATATTCTCATTATTGATCTTACAACGGGTCCCACATTTAATCTAAACAAAATAGCATCTGTCAGAGTTGAAAAAAAGATTACCGGTTTACCACTACTCTATATTATTAATGAGCAACAAACTGATAATTTAGTTCAGATTCAGAGAGATAAACCAATAGGCATCCTTCATGATCCATTTACTTCCTATGAAATGGATTCGTGGATCAGTAATCTGTCTGCCTTAAATGATCTTCAGAAAAGAAATAAGATTCATAAAGATATTGTGGAGACTGAAAAGAAATTAATCTATCAAATTGATACAATACTTCAGTTGAATAGTCTCACAAATCTTAATTCCCTTAATGAATTTTATTATCAACTTCAGCAACAGGTCGTGCATAAAATCGAACTGACATTCGCCGCAGAAAAATCATTATTTCTTAATTTTGATCCCGGGAAAGGTAGTCTGATTTATAATGAGTATGATGGAGGGCCTGATTCAATTCAAAAACATAAGAAGTTCAATATAAAGAAATCACAATTTAAGCGGGCTCTTGAAGAGAACAGGTCGATTATTATTGATAATGAAATGCTGTTGGATTCATTTGTACAGGATATAGAAGAAACGGTCGGATTCGAAATAAATTCTTTGCTTTTCGTACCAATTACTGTCTTACACCAGGTTTGTGGCGTTTTGATTGTGTTAAATAAACTTTATAAACCTTCTTTTACGGAAAATGATTTAGGTCTTAGTCTCATTGTTATCTCGAAAATTATCTATCACTTGGAAAGTTTGTATTTAAAAAACATTAGCACTTTAGATTTAGTTCACGGTCGTATGATTGAAGAGAAAGATCCTGAGGATCCAATTTCCAGCGATATTCTGGACAACATTGGTTTTGGGTTGCTATTATTTAATCAGGACTATCAAGTGCAGTATGCAAACCAGTTTGCCAAAAGTACACTTCAATTAAATAAAATAAAGAATCTAAAGCTGCCGACAGTTCTTGGTGATGACGCATTTCAAATTATAGATAACTTATTAAATAACAGCGATATACCTCTTTTGCGTCAGGAAATACTAGTCAATCATCCCGGAAACCGACAATTCTATCTCGGGTATTCTTTATACAACATATCTGATAATTCCGATCAAAAAACCTATGCAATCACATTTATGGAAATTTCGCAAACAAAACGATTGCAGGCTGAAATTATCCGAATGGATCGCATGGCATCGCTCGGTGTATTGGCGTCTGGTATTGCTCATGAAATTAGAAATCCGTTGGCTGGTATAAAAGCGATGGCCCAAACCCTTCAGGAAGAACTTGAAACCGAGGATACAAAAAATGAATATATTGAACGAATTGTAAGACAGGTAAATCGGTTAGATGAACTGTTGAAATCGTTTTTCTCATATGCCAGGCCACAAAGGCCGAATCCGGTTCGCAGTAAGATTCCCGATATCGTCAGAGAAGTACTTCCTCTTTTCCGACGTAAAATTAAGGATAACAATATAATTGTAAAGGAAGTATACTCCCGGTCGCTAAAAGAGATTTTTGTCGATTTTCATCAAATAGAACAGGTATTTTTCAATTTAATTATTAATGCAATCGATGCCATGAAGGAAGGTGGTACCCTGACAATCCGGGCGCGATTACCGGAAGAGACACAACCGATTATCGATAGACGACAACGTATTCCCAAATTATTTAGTGATATTTATAATGAAATAACAATTTCTGATACAGGTATCGGAATGGATAATGAGACTTTGAACAATATGTATAATCCGTTTTATACAACAAAACCTAATGGAACAGGATTGGGTTTATCAATTGTATATCAGATCATACTCGAGCATGGAGGTCAAATAACTGTAGATAGCGAATTGGATAAAGGCACAACCTTCAAAATTTTGCTCCCGGTTTATATTAACGAAAATCAGTAAAGATCTGATGGCTACAAAAAAAGAACTCAAGAAGAAGAGCTAAATTCACTTTCGAATGGGCAAATAGAAATATCTGACACCGGATATAGGCGGCACCTGCACGACAGAAGAGATAACAGACGCATTGATTGAGAAAATTAGTCTCTTGCGCTAGTGCTTTTGATTCATTTATTACAAAAGAAATAGTTGTGGCTAGGGCTTAAAAACCTTTACCACGAATTACACGAATCTAGCACGAATTAACACGAATTTATTTATTATTTATATTATTTTCGTGTAATTCGATTTAATTCGTGAAATTCGTGGATAAAAAAACTTGTTGTAAAAGTATTAAATAGGGGTTAAGATGAAAATCAGTATCGAATATTGCTATGTCTGAAACTATTATCCTCAGGCTGCCGGTCTGGCAGAGGATATCAAACAAAATATTGAAAACGTAACGATTGAATTGATAAAGGGATCTGGAGGTGTTTTTGAGGTGATTCGAGATGGAGATTTAATCTTTTCAAAAACAAGGGAAGGGCGTTTTCCGGAAAGTTCAGAGATTTTAAGTAAATTATCCTAAAAATTTATTTTTTTTCCAACTTAGCCAGCATTTTTTTAGCCTCGCTGTCATTTGGACGGATTTTTAATATTTTTCGTAAGATATTTGCAGCCTTACCATAGAATCCCTGGGCATCATAAATTTTGGCCATCGTCAGATTTGAAGTCAAATCTTCCGGATTATCCTTTAACTTCTCATCCAGTTCACGCAAAGTAACATCCATAATATTGATATAATTGTGCTCAGGTCCCAGGGTGGGATGGGCTACAAAATAGGAAGGATCAATGGAGATAACTTTTTTATATTCGGCCAGGCCCTGTTCTTTTTGCCCCTGTGCGTCATAGACTTTTGCCAGCTTAATATGTGCCTTCACAAGATTTGGATCAATCTGCAGTGTTTCCAAATAATATATCTTGGCACTATCAAGATTACCCATATCGTGATAGGTAAGAGCAAGATTAAATGTGGCCTCTAAGAAATTATTACGTCCTTTCATCGCCCGTCTGAACGAACTTACCATTTCCTTATAAACCTGTTGTCTCTCTCTTCGAGTTCCGGATAATTTTTTCTTTTTAGTTTCTTCAGCAATATTTACATCGAATAATTCAAGAAAAGCCTCAATCAATTCACTGAGAACAGCTTGTTTGTAAGCCGTAATTCCAATCATAAAATTAGCAGCCGGTTCATAAGGCTCGGATTCTAGTATCTTTTGGAACTGAGAGTAAGCACTGTAATATATCTGTGTTCTGTAGTATGATTCACCCAATTTTTGCAATCCTTCCTTATCGGTTGGATCCAATTCTACGGCTTTTTTGTAATGTGGAATCGCACCACGATATTTTTGCTGTGTAAAAAAGATATTTCCCAGTTCAAGATAGATTTTACTGTAATCCGGATTTATTTCTGCTGCTTGCTGAAGATATTTATTCGCGTCTTTGTACTGTTTAAGATTATTACTGATCTTGCCAAGATAAAAATAGGGTTTATAATCATTTGGATTATAGTTTATAACTTTTTGAAAATCACTTTTAGCTTTTACATAGTCCTCACGCCGGTAAAGAATAAGTGCTCTGCCATAATAAGGCTTTTCAAAGTCAGGGAGAGCAGCGATAATTCTGTCAAACTGTTCTAAAGCTTTGTTATACTCCTGATCGTTGAAATAAGCAATACCGAGGTTATACGATGCCTCCCAGAAATTTGGATCTTCCCGAATAGCATTTCGAAAAAGCCCAATAACAATTTCTCTCTGGCGGGTGGGTTTTTCGTTTTCTATATATCCATTGGAGAAATACTCAAAAGCTTTGACAGATTTTGTTATTTGCCGATTAATGATATTTTGTTCGGTTTGTGAGAGTGATACAGTTGAGATACCGATGAGATTTTTCACGATGTCGTCAGCAATGAAGAACATCTCACTGAAACTGTTTTTGTACTCTTTGGAAAAAATTGTGGCGCCGTTAAATGCATTCACAAAATTTACATTTACGTTCAGATTGTTACCGTTTGTATAATAATTCCCGGAGATACCGATATTGACTCCAGCAGCTTTCCCCACATGGTATACCATCTCTCCATCAATTTTACGTTGTCCAAAACCTGCATCGGCAAGTGCTTTGATTATTATTTTCTTTTCAGGAACGTAATAAGCGGCAACATTGGAAAGTTTATTTGACAGAAGATAATCAAATCCAAAACTTATCCACTCATATTTTTCGTCTTTGCTTAAATTCTCAAATGGGAATAATCCAATGCCTCTCTTATCCTGCGCAGAAGAATTATTGATGACGAGCAGTAAAACAAGCACCAGAGAGCAAATCTTATAACTGCGAAGCATTAAAATAGAGCCCCTTTTAATTTTGCAGTATAAATCAATTTAAAAAGCATAACTTATTTATTCAAGTGTATTTAACTCAACAAATTTTTATAATAATCTGAAATTCCAAAACTTATTTAATGTACTCGACATAAATTTCAAAAACTCAATAAATTATTTGTGAAAAAAATCGAGAAATATCCATAAATAATATGAACTCCTAATCAGATAATATCCCTGAAATTATGCACACCGATAGTTTATAAAAGACGATTACGGCAACGCTAAATCGTTAAATACTTTTCACCTCAATCATAACTAATTTCACAATAATTTGATTCCATATCTCCCGAAATATTCGTGAGAGAATGGGAACATATACTTCTTTTCAATCGTTAAAACAGGTAATTTTTATTACCAATCTGTATTGAATTCAAGAGTATGTATTGACTAAAATTGTTACAGGGGCTAAATTCGCGCATTCAACAACTAAGTGAAGGAGGCTATCAGGCTAAGGTTGATACAGATAGATGATACATGTAAAAGCGTTTATATGGAGAGGAAAAATGCTGAAACGTCTTCTGTTAATAGCAGTTGTAGCCTTTTTTTCTTATAATTTTTTTCTACCACAGGTCCCGTCCAATACTCCACAAGAACCATTTAAAGTCCTTCAGTTTGGACAGGATTTTCTTCTAATTTCCTGGAAGATGCAGAATCTTGAGCTTACCAGAGAAAAAACAAATACTTCTACCTTTGTACATGTTACCTTTGATGGGTATTCACTCCCACCTAAAACAGAGGGATACGAAATTCCGATTCATTCATTCAGACTGGGTGTTCCACAAAATTCAAAAGTAACCTATGAGATATCAAATATCGTCTATGAAGTAATAGAAAATATCAGTTTAGCGCCCATTGCAAAAATCGGACATGATCAACACGGTATAAGTATTGCTGAATATCCTGAAGATCTGTCTCTCAAAGCATCACCGGCTGAGGCGAAGCTATTCATCCATACCCAGCAATATTTCAGGGATTTACCTGTATCCCAGGTTGATTTTCGCCCCCTAGAATATAATCCGCTCACCAAAGAACTTAAAATTATTAAATCAGCAGATATAAAGTTTATATTCAGTGGTGAAAAATTTGAGAGAAGCTCATATGTCCCTGGTCGTTCAAGGTTAGACCTTCTTTATAGTCAAATGGTTATAAATTTTGAGCAGGCAAAGAATTGGCTGGTGCGTACACCAACCACGCTTAGAAAATCTTTGCAATCTTATGACGGACCCTGGTATAAAATAGAAGTGGAAAAGGATGGTCTTTATAAAATCAGCGCTTCTACCTTAAGTGCAGCAGGAGTAAATTTAGCAGAAATTGACCCGCGAACAATCAAAATATTTAATCATGGTGGTAGCATATTGCCGAATTATGTGACCGCTTATTCTGAAAATCCCGTCGGACCGTTGGAAAATGCCATATACGTTTCCGGAGAGGATGATGGACGATTTGATAATCAGGATTATATACTCTTTTACGGAACCGGTGTCGGAGGCTGGTACTATTCACAATCGGCGAATGATTTTGCCTATCATCAACATCCTTATGATACCAGGAATTACTATCTGCTAACTTATGGCGAAATTGCCGGGAAACGCATGGAGGAGATATCGACACCATCAGGGGGCGCATCGCTCACAGATTCATATTTTATGGAACGGGTGCACTACGAGGAGGACCAATATAATCTTCTTGCATCTGGTACGGATTGGTATGGCTACCGTTTTTTTGGGCTGACAAAAGATATTTCTTTTAACTATCAACTAAATCACCTAAGTACGACACCGAACCAGGCCAGAATGAATATTAAGTTTAAAGGTGGATCAGGAATCAGGTATTTAGATGACGATCCATACCGATACTATTTTTCTGTCTGGATCAATTCGGATAAAAATCCATCTTCCGTCTTTTCAGAATTTGAAGTGAGGGAACATTTGTCGGGAACAAATTCTATTGATTTTATCTCAACAGATTATCTGAAGGAAGGGGCGAATTCTGTATATATAAAATACAGCGGAAATCTGGAGAGTTGTAATGCATATTTAGACTGGATTGAATTTTTTTACCCGAGAAATTTTACCGCTGTCAATAATCAACTCTTGTTTTATACAAATACAACTGGACAAATCGTTGGATATAACATCAATGGATTTACGCGACAAGATGTACGGCTCTATGATATTTCAAATCCGGTTGAGGTGAAAATCTTGAATACGGGTGCAACGGTTCAGAATGGATCATATAATCTGAATCTTGACCTGACTGACAATAAAAGCAGACGATTGTTAATCAGTTCGCTCAATTCAAATGAAATTATAAATATTGGTACTCTAAGCAGATACCAACCCGGAATAAATTTGATGGATCCTTCGGTGAGTGCTGATTTGATCGTTATTACACATCGCTCATTTTTGTCTTATGCCAATGAACTGGTTGAGTTAAGGAAAAGTGGTTTTGATCCGATAGATGGAATTGCCGTCAGTACAGATGATATTTATTTTTACTTTAGCAGTGGTGTAAAAGATATTATGGCGATTAGAAACTTTGTCAGACATGCCTATTATAATTGGTCAACGCCTCGCCCTTCGTATGTTCTTCTCTTTGGGGATGGTCATTATGATTATCGCAATATTGCTCTTGCCGATACAAATCGTGTACCACCATTTGAAATAAGTGCCGATCTTGAGTTAACCAGTCGGGAAAGCGATAATTTTTACGTTGACATAAATTTTGATGATCCGGACTATGACAGTATCCTTCCCGATTTAGCAATTGGCAGGCTACCAATGGAATCTGATATGGATTGTCGCAGAATAATGGAAAAGCTGAAGGCATACGAGCAAAACAGTACAAAAGATGGCTGGCAGACCACCGTAACATTTGTAGGTGATGATGAAGTCACAAGCTCCAGCGACAGTGAATGGCAACATCAGAGAGATGCTGAAAGATTGGCAGAATATCCTCAGTTAAACAAGTTCATAAAGAAAAAAATATACTTATCAGCCTATGAATCCATTCCGGGAGGATTCGGTCGAATTAAACCAAAGGCCAATCAGGCTATTATCGATCAGCTCAATGAAGGAACTTTATTCATTAACTATGTCGGACATGGATCACCGACAGCCTGGGCTCATGAGTCGGCCCTTGACATGACGAGAGATCTGACTAGAATTCAAAATGAAAACAAATTGCCTTTATGGATTGCTGCCACCTGTGATTTCGGTAAATATGATGATCCGCATGATCCA
>Ga0209536_100004699_pt1 | contig 21519 bp, 18 predicted proteins | sample DeeMarSeWOR28_12_FD_187461 | JGI IMG/M metagenome (GOLD analysis project Ga0209536, IMG submission 187461) | Marine sediment microbial communities from White Oak River estuary, North Carolina - WOR-2-8_12 (SPAdes) (version 2) | ecosystem: Environmental > Aquatic > Marine > Intertidal zone >... | reverse complement strand
TGCGGCTCCCTCAAAAGCCATGGGATACTGCAGCAGTTTTTTAATTAAAGATAATTCCTGATCTTCCATTAATAGTGTGTAGTCCGCTTCCCTGACCCCTACCTCTTCAGCCTGGCGGAAGAGGCTCGAAATCCTGGCAAAGGCGTATTGGACGTAGAATACGGGATTCTCGGAAGACTGTTCCTTGGCAATGTCAATGTCAAAATCAAGGTGACTGTCGGCCCGCCTGGTCAGGAATATAAATTTTGCGATATCAGCCCCGACCTCGTCCATCACTTCACGCAATGTAATGAAGGTCCCTGCCCGTTTTGACATCTGCACCGGTACGCCATGACGGAGCAGGCTCACCATCTGGATCAGGATGACCCTGAATCTCTCCCCTGGCAGATCAAATGCTTCAAGCACCGACCTGATTCGGGGTATATACCCGTGATGATCCGCACCCCAGATGTCGATGATGGACTCAAAGCCCCGGTCGAGTTTATCCTTGTGATAAGCAATGTCCGAGGCAAAATAGGTGTAATCTCCGTCCTGTTTGATGACAACCCTGTCCTTGTCATCTCCAAATTTTGTCGAATGAAACCAGACTGCATCGTCTTTTTTATATATAAATCCTTTTGATTCCAGAACATCCAGTGCTTCTTTTACTTTTCCCGCACTATGCAGATCTTTCTCGCTCTGCCATGCATCAAAAACAACGCCAAAATCCTCCAGGTCCTTTGTAACAGCGGAGAGCATCATTTTATATGCATACGCGGTACAAAAATCTCCGCATTCATCAAACGAACGGCCGGCATACGTATCACCTTCATCCTGGCGCATCTCTGCAGCAATTGTTTCAATATAATCACCCTGATAGCCGTCCTGGGGGAAAGGGACGTCATTTCCCAGGAGCTGCTGATACCGCGCAAAGACCGACCTGCCGAGCAGCTGCACCTGCAGTCCCGCATCGTTAATATAAAATTCCCGCTGTACTTCATACCCGGCGGCCTGCAGGATGTTGCAGAGCGCATTTCCAACAGCCGCCCCCCTTCCATGGCCGATATGTAAAGGACCGGTCGGGTTCGCGCTCACAAACTCAACCTGAATTTTCTGTCCATTGCCGATGTCCGTCCTGATCAGGGAGTGGCCTTCTCCAAGGAGCTGCTTCAGACTTTCATAGAGAAACTCCTTCCTGAGCCTGAAATTGATAAATCCGGGACCGGCGATTTCAACATTCTCAATAAACTGCGGGGCAAGATCATGTATCACCCCTGCAATGTCTTCAGCAATTTTTCGCGGAGACTGCCTCAATGGCTTTGCAAGTCTCATCGCGACGGTCGTGGCAAGGTCCCCCATTCCCTCGTCTCTCGGAATTTCAATCTCAATGTCAACAGAGAGCGGGACCCCGCTCCTTTCACCGAGGACATCGAGTGATTTCCGGATTATTTCAATAATTTTCTGTTTCATGAACAAATAAGTTTAAGGGTATGAAATGCCAAATGTCAAAAACATTTCAACAGACCTGCATCTTGTCAATGCTGGATAGAGTTGTTATTATTGATAATTGATAAAGAGGAGGTACTATGGCCATCAAACAGGAACTGCTTGACATCCTCGCCTGTCCGAAGTGCAAGGGTGATATCAGATTAAACGAATCCGGAAACGGGCTTATCTGTGACAGCTGCAAACTGCTGTATCAGATAAAAGACGACATCCCGATCATGCTTATTGATGAGGCGCAACCGGTGAAAGAATAGGGGTCAGCGTTCAGGGTCCAGGATTTAATTTTTTCTGAACACTGAGCCCTGTCCCCTGATTAAGTTTTTTGAATAGACCGTATCAATCCATTCAGCATACGACCAATTTCTGACCGATCTTGATGTAGTGCAATCGGGCAGCTATTTCAGCATAAGTCTCGACTTCTGCAAGAGAACCCTTTGCAATGAATAGATAGTGTATAAATTCTTTGCTATGCTGTCTCCCCCGTCTTTCAGCAATGTTAGCTGCAACAGAAATCACAGCCCTCTGCATCTGACTTACAAGTCAATAGATCTCATGCTTAGGAAACGTTTTTGTTATTTGATAACATTCAACAACAAGATCCATTGCTTTTTGCCATACTTCCAGGTCTCTGTAATTATTGCAATTCATCTTAACGCATAGAGTGATGTTTCTTGTTTTCGAGCCGCTGACCACTGCTTCCCGGTCCCTGCCAATGATGTTTCATTCAGTTCCTGGCCCCTGGCCCCTAATCCCAGATCCCTGACCTAATTTTCTCGAAAAATACGATCCCGTCAATGCGTCAAGACCTGCCGTCAGTTCCTGCAGGCGGAGTTCGTTCTCTATTGAATCTGCAATTCCCTCTGAAGGCGAAATGAGCATTTCAACCATGAGTCTCCTTCTCTCAAAATAGAGCCGCGTCACTTCAGCAAGCACATCGTCCCTTAACTGAACGACCAGCCTTGACCGCGTATCGATTGAGGTCTGGGCACTGTTCCAGATAAGATCCCCCAGCTCCCAGTCCAGCGATATTGACCATGCCTTGTCTTTCCCCTTTGTGACGTCATCATCCTTATATTTCTCTGATGATGTACTGTAAAAATAAGTGCTGCTCTGCCAGTCCTTATTTTTTCCATAGGCAACCTTTACGTCAGGAAGCCAGGCCCTGCGCGCGGCTGCCTTGCGCCATTTCAATATCTTTTCCGGCTGCACTTCGGCATATTGTATAGCTGCCTCCCTTACTTCGCCGATCGTCGGCTCATGGGAAAAGATCGACAGCATATCCTGTTTCCGAACATTCTGCTCTCCTGATCCTGTTCCGTTTCTGACAAAAGAGCCATTTAAAAACTGAACAGGAAGTTCTGCCCTGTAAACGCCTTTTCTTGTTGCCGCCCAGAGTGTTTTGCCTTTATCATGGTTAACATTCGACAGTGCCAGGAAATGTATTTCCGGGGAAAGCATTCCTTTGTATAATTCTTCCCAGATATCAGAAGTCTGTGAATATCGGAAAACGCCCCTGCCGGTAGCTGCATAGAGAGAGCTGCTCTTGTCCCCGTGAAGAAGAATATGGCGAATGTCAAGGCTGCCGAGTCCGAGACTGCCCGCTCTTTTCCATGTGCCCCCGCCGTCTCTGCTGATGCGAAGCCCCCTGGATGTAGCAGCATAGAGTATTTCTGAATTTGAAGGATCAATTACAATGCTTCTAATTGATTTCATTCCCTCGATTTCATCATCGTCATCCTCCTCACCGGTTGAAAGCAGATGATCGTCATCAGCAGCGGTTGTATCGAGGATTTTCCTCCAGCCGTTTCCGCCGTTTAAACTCTTGTACAGTCCTGTATCTGCTGCAGCATACACTAAATATGGATTCGCACTGTCCATCGCAAGATGGGCAATTGCAGTATCTGAAGGAAGATTCTGCCCTTTTGCCCAGCTCTTGCCATTATCTTCTGAAAAAAATACACCGGCTTCTGTCCCGATCACTATACGCCCCGGGCTTTCCGGGTCAACCGCTATGGAGAGGACCGAGTTTTTTTCTGATCCCACTCCACTGAATACCCTTTCCCAGCTCAGTCCGCCGTCACTGCTTCTGAGCAGACCGTCTCTGGTGCCTGTATAAACTGTGAGCGGCTTAGCGAAAGGGATAAATACCGTATTGAGGCTTTTAGGGGTTGTCCGGAAAGACAGAATTTCATCCCACGTCCTGCCGCCGTTAAACGATTTATACACTGCAACATCAGAACATACAAAGACCATATCCGGATTGTCTGGATCGACTGCTACAGATCGGATGCCCCCCTCCCTGATCCCGTCACTGACATCTACCCACTGAATTCTCTGACCGGAAGCCGCAGCACCTGAAACTGCAGCAAAAAAGAGATACAAGCAGATGCATGATACCACCCTTTTGATTATTGCGTCACCCATAAAGCCCCCCTCCACACTTTTTTGTAAAAGAGACGCATGTCCCCTGAATTGAACGTAAATGTGTCAGCTGCGATGTCCGGTTTTGATTAATCTCTACAGAGAGGATTACTGCAAAACCATGTCCCTTAATCTTTGAATAGTATATTTATTGTGAAACAAAAAGGTCAATGGATGCTTCCGAATTAACAGAAACCGTCCTGTCACGTACTGAATCCGTTCCCCATGCAATATTGACAAACTGAATGATTATTAAAGTTTTTAAGGGAAATTGACGAATACTTAATGAGCTAACATGTGAGGAATGCCTTGTAAATACGGGGCCTTCCAAGCTCCAGACGTTCAATAACATTGCTGGATATGTGAGAAAAATACTGTATGGCAGGAACTCTGAATCAGCATGAAACGATAGTCGTTGAAGAACTCGACGCGGCAAGACAAGTTATTGAGGGGCTGATCAAGGCCAGAAAAGTCTTGAGAATGTACCCCGACACCAATCCCGTATATAGAAAGAACCTGCAAGACATTGCCGGCAAATTCAGTGATTATTTCAACTCCAGAGATAGTCTTGTGCTCAGGGTTGCCCGAAACGATATCTATGTTGAGTCTGAGTCCGTGTACAACAATACAGAGAAACAGGATAACCTTGCTCTTTTATTCTTCAAAGACGGTATCAGGGAACTTGCGTTTCATAAAGATATGCCGGAAGAAGAACTCGAGGAATTCCTTAAAATAATTTCCCTGGAATTTGGCCGGGAGACAATCGAGGATGACATAGTAACGTTATTATGGCAAAAAGACTTTAAGCATATAAACTACATAGCCGATGATACATTCCTGACTGAAAGTGAGGATGAGGAGATAAATGCCATAAAAGGATTAAAGCAGCAAGCGACTGATCCTGTTGATTTAAAAAAGGCATATGAAGATTCGCTGCATGAACAGGAGAGTGCAACGTCTGTTCCGATTATTCCTCTCACCGCAGAGGATTTCAAACTGCTCCTCACAATCCTGGAAAAGGATAGTGAAGAAAAACTCGATACATTCTTCGGTATGCTGTTCGAGATATTGTATGATTCGGAACGGTCGGTGAACTATGAAGATATCGTTTTCTTTTTTATGAAATCCATTGAATATACTGTCAGCAGCGCCAAATTTCCAATCATCACAAATGTTCTTGTGAGGCTGAAAAAAATCATTTCCGATGAAGACACGGACCCGGAAATGAGGAGAAGCGCAATAAAAATCCTCCTGTTTGTCAGCAGCAGCAAAATGATAAGCCTGATCGGCACTATCCTGGCGAGTGAACGAAAATTCGAGCACAGTGTATTTCAAACCTTCGTGCGATTACTCGATAAAAATGCCGTCCCGCCATTTTTGAATCTTCTTGTAGACTTACAGAGCATACATGCCAGAAGAATGGTCATCGATGCCCTCGTATCTCTTGGACCAAAAGATATGCCCTCCCTGATAAAGGGCCTGAATCATTCTCAATGGTATGTCATACGAAACATAATATATATCCTCAGGCAGATCGGTGACAAAAGCGTTCTGGAACATATCGCAAAGGCTGCAAAGCATGAGGACGTACGGGTCAGAAGAGAGGTCTTAAGAACGCTCGGAGAACTTGGAGATGAAAGGGTACTTGATACAATAAAAGACTGTCTGCAGGACGATGATTCGAAAATAAGAATCGCCTCGCTTAACGCCCTGGGGCAGGTTGACTCTCCTTCTGCAAAGAAAATAGTGATGGATCAGATATCACACTCTTCCTTTCATGAAAGAAAAATATCTGAAAAGAAAGAATTCTTCAAAACTCTTTCCCTCTGGAATGAGAAGGACGTGTATGATTTCTGTATTCAGATAATGACCAGAAAAACTTTCTGGAAGAGGTCGCAGCAGCATGAAACAAAGGCATGTGCCGCTGAATGCCTGGGCATGCTCGGCAATAGAGACGCACTGCCGGTGCTGAATAAGTGTAAAGCGTCGCGCAGCAAATTGCTTCAGGAATCATCTGAAACCGCAATCAAAAGGATAGAACGTGGGAAATAGCCAGGTCATTGAAATTCAAAATGCAGCAGGACTGATTAATCAGTTTGCAATTATTCTCCGCACAGCCAATATTCACAGCACGAACAATGTTGCATTTAAAAGTGCCGCCGGGAAATTCATAGAAATAATCAACGAAATGATCGCACACGAAAACAGCATCACGCTGCAGCTGAGGGGAGATTATTTCTATCTCAATGATACAAGGGTCCGCTATGCTCCTGAATATGTTTTGAACTTTGATTTCCTTGCCGGAATGTTCAGAAAAACAGAGGTCGGCGCTATTATTGTTAAAAAAGAATTATCCCTCGAAAATGTCGATTTTTTTATTCATTCACTGGTTGAAGCGGATTTTTTGCATGAAACATTCGACGTTCTGGCAGAAAAAATGTCGCGTGTTTCAATTATAGAACTTAAACGGCTTGAAGAAATTTCAAATGAAGAGGATTTGAATGTCAGGAGAATGGTTCGGAAGACGTATTTCAACAGCATTTTTTACGTTAAGGGGGTATTTAACAAAATCAAAAGCGGTGAAAAGGTAGATGTCAGGAAGGCAAAAAGAGTCGTTACCTCTGTTGTGAACACCATGATTGAACATGAACAGATCCTGCTCGGCATGACGGCCATAAAAGACTATGACGAGTACACATATTACCATTGCGCGAATGTCAGCATTCTGTCTGTTGCCCTCGGGCAAAGACTGGGCTTAAACCGACAGATGCTCATTGATCTCGGCATAGCGTCTCTCTTTCACGACCTGGGGAAAATAGACGTCCCGCATGAGGTCCTGAACAAACCGACGAAACTTGAAGACTCTGATTGGCGCATCATTAAAAAGCACCCGATCTGGGGAGTAAAATCAATGCTGAAAATAAGGGATATCGATGATTTTACAATCCGCGCCGCCCTGGTAGCTTTTGAACATCACATGAATACGGACCACTCCGGATATCCACAGGTAAAAGACAGGCATGAATTAGATCTCTTCAGCAGAATCGTCAGTATTGCCGACCGGTATGATGCAATGACTTCCGCACGGGTATATTCAAAAACTCCGATGAAATCAGACAAGGCATTGAGTATTTTAATGGAAGCTGACCACTCACACCTTGATCCCCTCTTATTTAAATTTTTCATCAATATGATTGGTGTCTATCCAATCGGCTCACTGGTTAAACTCAGCACGAACGAACTCGGACTCGTTTTTGAAAACGACACAGAATCTTTATTCAGACCGCGTGTGGTGTTAATTTCTGATTCAAGCGGAAACTGGATCAAGGGACAGGTCGTTGATCTCAGGGAAAAAAACGAAAAGAACGAATATGTCAGAACCATTACCATGACAATGGACCCCAGGAAATACAATATCAATCTCGCCGAGTATCTGCTTTAGTAAAAAATCTGGTTCATCTCCATTTTGGTTACTGAACAGGATTCGAGGGTTCTCACTCGTTGTTAATTTTTTGTTTTTAGTTTTAGACTGAAAACTGACAACGTAAAACTGAAATCTGTTTTTTCACTTGACTCCTGGAATCCTTAGATTATTGCAACTATTTTTTAGATGATTCTAAATTTCAGACAGGCAGCCCCTAAAGATATTCCTTCAGATATCTTCCGGTATATGACTTTTTGTTTTTCGCTACCTGCTCGGGTGTTCCTTCGGCCACAATATATCCCCCTGCATCGCCGCCCTCCGGTCCGAGGTCAATGATCCGGTCAGCGCACTTGATCACATCCATATTGTGCTCAACCAGCACAACGGTATTGCCGGCATCCACAAGGGCATTCAGAACTTTCAGCAGTTTGTTGATGTCATCGGGGTGCAGACCGACTGTTGGTTCGTCCAGAATGTAGAGGTAGTCCTTTCTTTTTGAGACACCGAGTTCTGCGCAGATTTTCAGCCGCTGGGCCTCGCCCCCTGAAAGCGTCGTTGCAGGCTGACCAATTCTGAGATACCCGATTCCGACTGACGACATGAGGTCGAATTTATTCTTGAGCGAAGGGACCCGGCTGAAAAATCCGGCCGCTTCATTCACGGTCAGATTGAGGACTTGAAAAATATTCTTGCCGTTATACGTTACCTGAAGGACCTCCGGTTTGTATCTCTTCCCTCCGCATTCCTCGCATTTCACATACAGGTCCTCAAAAAAGTACATCTCAAGCTGCTGATACCCTGCACCGGCGCATGTCTCACAGCGGCCCCCCTCAGTATTGAATGAAAAGTGTCCGGGGCCATAGCCGAGTGTCCGGGAAGACTGCTGCTCTGCAAAAAGCTTTCTGACAGGGTCAAAGGCCTTTATATATGTTACCGGATTGGAACGGGGGCTTTTGCCAATCGGCTTCTGGTCGATGATCTTCACCCCCTTCAGACATTCAAGCCCGGCGATGGAATCAAAGGGCCGCGACGTTTCAAACTCAACCTTGAAATGCCGGGCAAGCGAATTATAAATTGTATCCTTGACAACGGTACTTTTCCCCGATCCCGACACGCCTGTAATGCATGTCAGCGTCTGCAGGGGAATCGTTATGTCCAGGTGCTTCAGATTGTTGCCACTCGCGCCTTTTATCAGCAGGTTTTTGCCGCTCCCTTTTTTTCTGCGCGCCGGCAGCGGTATTAAATTTTTATTCCTGAGATAACTGGAAGTTATTGTATTTTTATCGAAGAAATCAGACCTCGGCCCGGAATAGACCAGCCTGCCGCCCTTCTCTCCCCCGCCGGGACCGAGCTCCACAATCCAGTCCGATGCATTGATGATCGTCTTGTCATGCTCAACGGCGATAACGGTATTTCCCGCGTCAGCGAGCTCTTTCAATATTTCAGCAATCCGGTTCACATCCCGTGAATGCAGACCGACCGTCGGCTCGTCAAGCACGTACAGAGTGCCGGTCAGTTTTGACGCAAGCTGGTGTGAGAGGTTAATCCTCTGGGATTCACCGCCAGACAGGGTTTTTGACTCTCTGTTGAGGGTGAGGTAATCCGTGCCGAGGCGGACAAAAAGACCAAGTTTCAGGTTGATCTGCCTGATAATTTCCAGGGAGACATCCCTCTCGTAGTCCGTGAGAGTAATCGAAGAAAACAGGTCGCGCAGCTTTGAGACTGACAGATCGCAGAGTTCGGAAATATTCAATCCCTTGAATTTAAATGCGAGAGCTTCGGGGCGGAGCCTGTTCCCATGGCACCGTCTGCATGGCACTGCCTTTCGGTATCTGCTTAAAAACACGCGCACATGAAGTTTGTACCGTTTCCCTTCAAGCTCCTCAAAAAAATCATCGAGGCCGTAAAAATCATGGGCCCCCTTAAAAATCAAAGCGACCTTATCTTCACTGAGATCCCGGTACGGTACCGTGAGATTTATGCCGTGTGCTTTCGCTGCCTTTGCAAACTGCCGGTACCACCATCTGGTTGACGGCTTGCTCCACGGTTCAAGAGCGCCCTCTTTCAGTGAACGCTCTTTATCCGGCACAATGCAGTCCTCCGAGTATTCGAGTATATTGCCGAACCCCTTGCACTCGGGACAGGCGCCGAGCGGGTGGTTAAAGGAAAAAAGAAGCGGCTGCGGCCTGGTCACTGTTACGCCGCACGCAAGGCATTTCAGTTCAGACTGGAACCTGAGGACTTCGTTCGCGCCAGATGTGCTGCGCACAATTTCGACTTTAATACTCCTGTTGCCATGCTCCCAGGCTGTTTCAACAGAGTCGGATAACCGTGGTTCATCTTTCACAATAAGCCTGTCCAGGACAATATCGAGTGATGGTGGACGGGTATCGAGTGAGGAAATATCTTCTATTTTCCCTTTGATCAGCGCCCTGTGAAAACCCTGCCTCTGGAGATCTTCGGCTGATTCCTGCGTCTCAAAAAGAATGATCGCCTTTTCTCCGGAGAAATGGTCGGTCAGCTCCGAGACAACTGAAGACGGGGCCCAGCTCCTGAGTTCTTTCCCGCATTTCGGACAGTGAGGCCGAGCGATCTTTGAATAGAGGAGTCGCAGGTAGTCATAGATTTCAGTAACTGTTCCAACGGTGGAGCGGGATGTCTTGACCGGATTTTTCTGCTCAAGCGCGATGGCCGGTCTTATATTGCGGATCGCATCAACCTCAGGGCGGTCGAGCTTCTCAAGAAAGAGCCTCGCGTATGTTGAAAGAGACTCAATAAATCTCCACTGCCCTTCAGCAAAGATCGTATCAAAGGCAAGTGATGACTTGCCAGAGCCTGAGACGCCCGTAATCGCGATGAACGAATTATGCGGCAGCCTGAGGCTGATGTTTTTGAGGTTGTTCTGCTTTGCACCCTCAATGATAAGCTTGTCAATGGACATCCGGATATTTTAACAGGTTTGAGAAAGGGTTTGGAATATGACTGGATTTGCTATAATCGTGAAAACAGGGATCAGGGGCCAGGGATCGGGTAACAGAATATAAGCTATTCCTGAACCCTGACCCCCGACCCCTGAAGAAAGGAGGGTAAAATGGTTTCCGGCACACAGTTTACTCTGAAAACAAAGGGATTTTCAGATATTCACAATATCACGGCAGAAGTTCAGGATATCATCGGAAAATCAGGCATAACAAACGGGCTGGTCAACGTTTTTGCCGTCGGCTCAACAGCATCAGTTACCACGATCGAATATGAACCCGCCCTTGTGGAGGACATGAGAGACAAACTCGAAGAGTTTGCATCCTGCACGATGCGCAGCAGACATTCCGAGACATGGGGTGATGATAACGGCTTCTCTCACATCCGGGCAACGTTTATGGGGCCGGCACTCACCGCCCCTGTTTCAGAGGGTGCGGTCGTATTAGGGACATGGCAGCAGATATGCGTCATTGACCATGACAACCGCCCGAGGACGCGGAAGATTTTTGTTCAGGTGATGGGGGAATGAACTGGAAAATGATAAATTTCAAAGAAACTGCACCATGGATGAAGAGGATTTATGAGGTGTCATTATCGGTAACAATCCAGAATGCGAGGAACTGATTGAACGTTTCCTTTATTCTGTCTGTTCAGAACGCCACGTTAAGCTCTTTTGCAAGCCATTCCCTGGTCTCATCCAGTGATCGCGTGAGTTTAATGTTCCAGTATGATTATTAATAATAAATTTTATGAATGATGGCAGTATCACATAGCTGCAATTGCACCTGAATCATGTTTCTTATAATCATGGAAGGTAAATTATTTAACACTGAAATCCTTTAACTCCCAGATATCCCCCTTTCTGTTGATCCTCTTTATAATGTATTTCACGTCAGGGCTGTACCAGTACTGTTCTTTCTGGGGCATTGTGACGATTCCTCTTCCAGTGGCCTCCGACACAGAGGTAATTTTAAAAGCATTGAACGTACCTGCGGGGACTGTTACCGGTTCGTAGGCTTCAACTTTATAATCAGCACGTATGCGGTCCATCTTGGGTCCCTTTGCCTGTTTTCTCTGAAATTGATAATTCCATTTTTTCCCTGTGGTTAATGGAAAATCAATGATCGGGTCAGGATATCCAACAGGTGATCTTTTCAGTTTCGCCTTAAAATGATATGATGAGGTCTTGTCACTTCCATTCAGGCTAAAGATAACACTGTCTTCTTCCTCCCTCAAAAATGTGTGTTTTATTTCCTTAAATTTGTTTTTGTTCAGGAGAATCCAGTACTCGCCCTCTGAATATGACGGTTTTTCAGCAACAGGGTCGCCAGCACCGGGAACGCCGGGCATCATCAGAAGAATACTTAAAAACAAAATACATGCCGTTTTATTTTCTCTTTTGCTCATACTGCCTCCTTTTCTCCCCTCTTTTCAGAGAAAGTCTGGACTTATCAGGCGATAGGTGAAACATCTTCTAATTCTTTAATACTGCGAAAGAAGGACTGAGTCAATCGGGGATTTATGGATTGCGTTATCAGGATAATTCTTATGGCTGTTTCCGCGATGAAGGCCATGCTGAGAAATCTCTGGAATTCGCAATGAACGCTCATTGCATACCACCGGGTCTGCGATGAACGGGATGAACGGCTCTAGTGGGTTATCAGTTCCTCGACGCCGAAATCAGGCGCGATGCTCAGGAGCATACTCACGTTGTCAGTAAGCAGTATAATGCCAAAACCGATAAGCAGAAGTCCGCTCACAATCATGATGAGACGCATATATTTCTGGATCGCGGTGAAATGGCTGAGGAATGCATTGATGGCAAGTGACGTTGCCATAAACGGTATGGCCAGTCCGAGGGAGTAGACCAGCAGGAGATAAAATCCCTGCATGACCGAACCGGTTGTACTGGCAATAAGCAGTATTGAACCGAGTATCGGCCCGATACAGGGCGTCCAGCCCGCACCGAACGTCAATCCGACAATAAACGATCCGAAATGGCCCCGAGGTTTTGACTTGAGATGAACTCTTTTGTCGGCTGCAAGAAAATTCAGTTTGATCACTCCCATAACATACAGTCCGAATACAATAACGATAATCCCCCCGACAATCCTCACATGGTCATAGTAGACAGCCATGAACCTCCCGACAAATGAGGAAGAAACGCCGAGCAGGACAAAGACCGTTGAAAAGCCGATGACAAACGCCGAAGAATTGATTAACGTAAGCTTTCTGACCCGTGCCCTGTCACCATGCATGAAGTCATCAAAGGACATGCCGGTTATAAACGATACGTATGACGGAATGAGCGGCAGAACGCAGGGAGAGAGAAAGGAGAGCACCCCTCCAAGAAATGCGGTTATGTATCCTATTTCTGACAAGTTATATATTCTCCCTGATAAAAGTCATTATTTCAATTGTACAGAATATGTCCAAATTAGGCCATAAGTCGTCTGAGTTATATAACGTCATGGAGTGACTGTATTATTTTCTCCCGCACTCTTCCGTGCTGCCCTTTATTTTCTCAATTGCATGGGGAAGCACCGGGAGAATCATTGAGAGGGTTTCCCTGACCGCCTTCGGACTTCCGGGAAGGTTGATTATCAGTGTTTCACCCCTGACCCCGGCAACAGCCCGTGATATCATGGCATAGGGTGTTTTTTTCAGACTTGCTGTCCGCATGGCTTCGGCAATGCCGGGGATTTCATACCGGACGACTTCCTTTGTCACGTCCGGGGTCACATCTGAGGGTGATACTCCGGTGCCGCCCGTGGTAAGAATCAGATCCGCTTTCCTGCACAGGGAGAGGAGTTTCTTTCTAATCTGTGTTTTATTATCGGGCAGTATGTCGTAACTGACCACTGCTGCCCCGATCTTTTTAATAAGCTTTTCGATGGCCGGGCCGCTCCTGTCTTCCCGCTCTCCCCGCGCTCCCTTGTCGCTTAATGTGAGGACTGCAACCTTAATCATTTGTTATATAAATTGTGTTGTTGTCATTCCCGTCCCGTATCAAGTACGGGATAAACTCCGGCGGGAATCCGGCAATGTTGAGAGAGGTTCCGGATTCCGGATCAAGTCCGGAATGACAGCGAACTCATTTTTTATAAATAACTATTATTTTATCCGCGCTCCCTGCTTCACTTCCTTTTCAGGAACAAGGATGACCGGTTCTCCGCTGTCATCGGTGGCTGCAAGCAGCATCCCCTGAGATTCAACGCCCATTAATTTGGCAGGCTTCAGGTTGGTTACCACGACAACTTTCTTTCCGTTCAGATCTTCGGGGGAATATGCCTTGCCGATTCCGGCAACGATCTGCCTGCTTTCTCCGGTATCGACCTGCAGTTTGATCAGTTTGTCAGATTTTTTCACCCGTTCGGCCTGAAGAACCTTGCCGATCTTCAATTGCACCTTGGCAAAATCCTGAATGGTGATGAGATTGTCAGCCTGCAGGGACACCGCATCCCCTGCCTCTGCAGGGTGCTTTTCTTTTTTGGCCTGTTTTTTTGTATCGATCCTGGGAAAGAGCTGTTCGCCCTTTAAAACCTTAACCTCATATCCGGGCTTCCAGTTCCAGTAAAAAATTCCTGCATTCATATAGTCATCTTCTTCGCTCTTCTGAGACCAGCTCTTCTTAACTTCGTCTGTTAATGATTTAAGTCCAAGCTGATTCCATATCTTTTCTGTCGTATCAGGCATAAATGGATAAAGTGCGATTGCTGCTAATCTCAAGATATTCCAGATGTTGAAGATAACTATCTTAAGCTGGTCAGTGTCATTTTTTGCAAGTTTCCATGGTTCTGTTTGAGCAATATAATCATTTGCTGAACTAACCATCTGCCAACTATTTGCCAAAATATGGTTAAAATCCAGACGAGACCAGCTGGGCTCGGCATGAGCATATAAATTTGAATGAATGCTCTCCCAGACAGGGTCCCCCTTTTTCAGAGGATGAAACAGCCTTCCAGCATTAACAATGGACCGTTCTATCTCTTTTTCGTCTGTTTCGAGAGTACCGGCTGGAATTTCAATTTCACCCTTAAAGTATTTTTCAGCCATCGTCAGAAATCTACTCAACAGGTTCCCGAGGTCATTCGCCAAATCGTCATTAATACGTCTGATTAAAGCATCTTCAGAGAAGTCACCATCCAGACCGAACGTCACCTCGCGGAACAGAAAATACCGGAAAGCATCAACCCCGTATTTTTCTGCCATTGCTCCGGGATCAACGACATTGCCAAGTGATTTTGACATCTTCTTCCCGTCCACGGTCCACCAGCCGTGGGCAACGATATTTTTCGGCAGCGGGAAATTCAGGGCCATCAGCATCGTCGACCAGTAGACCGCATGCGTGGTGAGGATGTCCTTCCCGACGAGGTGGTGGTCAGCAGGCCACCAGAAATCTCCCAGTTTCGCATTTTCAGCGCCGGGGGCCAGGTACCGGGTAGCGGAAAAATAATTCAGCAGCGCGTCAAACCAGACATAGGTCACAAAATCATTGTCAAAGGGGATCGGGATGCCCCACGAAAGTCTCGACTTCGGTCTCGTAATGCACAGGTCCCCCAGTTCATTGTTTTTCAGAAATCCCAGGACTTCGTTCTTTCTGGTTTCAGGAAGGATATACGGCGGGTCCGCACTTTCGATATGCGCTATCAGGGTCTTCTGGTATTTTGACATGAGGAAAAAGTAGTTCTCTTCCTGGATCTCTTCAACAGGCCTGCCGCAGTCCGGACAGTTCCCCTCCACGATTTCCTTTTCGGTCCAGAACCGCTCATCCGGTGTGCAGTACCACCCGGAATATTTTCTTTTCTCGATCTCTCCCCTGTCCCATAACAACTGGATGATCCCCTGGACCGTTTTGACATGCTCTTCGTCGGTGGTGCGGATAAATGCATCGTTCGAGATATTCAGCTTCTCCCAGAGGGCCTTGAAATTCTCCACCATGATGTCTGCGTGCTCTTTCGGGGTCCTCGATTTCAGGGCAGCGGCCTTTTCGACCTTCTGGCCGTGTTCGTCCGTCCCGGTGAGGAAAAAGACCTTCTTTCCTCTTAAACGATGATACCGCGCAAGGATGTCAGCGGCAATCGTCGTGTATGCGTGACCGATGTGCGGGACATCATTGACATAATAGATGGGCGTGGTTATATAAAACTTACTGTGTTCCATAATTAAATTTATATCCAGTGGAGTTTGCGCATAACTTCAGTTTGTTTTTCTGTCATTCCGGTAATTTGTAAGCCGAAATCCAGTTTTTTACAATGGCTGCTGGATTCCGGATCAAGTCCGGTATGCCGGTTTATAAACTTTATCTGATTATTTATTCAGCGCTGGAATCTTTTTTCTTCTTTTTCCAGAATCTCCTGCGCTTGTTAAACGGCTTCCCTTTGCCCTTCCCCTCGGCACGCTGCTCCTGGCTGCCGGCATCCTTTTTCTCAGGCTCACTGACAGACGGTTTTGTTTCTCCGGTTTTCTGTTCACCCGTCTGCTTCCCCCTGCTCCTTCTTCTCCGGCTCCGCCTTCCGTGCCTCTTCCTGTCAGCATCGGCCGACCGGTCACGTGTTCCTTTATCAGGCTCCCTTTCAGAAAGCGTGCTCCGTAACAGCTCTTCTTTGTTGGGTTCAGCCTCTGCCACGGTTTCTGAATCCACCGTCAGAAGACCATTCTCGATGGCCTCCTCCGTCACCACTATAAGTTCCTCTTTCTGTTCGCCGTTTTCGGCTGCGTCTGACGCTTTATCCCTGAATTCATACCCCAGACAGCACATCAGCCTTCCGCAGATTCCGGAGAGTTTGGACTGGTTAATCGAGAGCGCCTGCTGTTTGGCCATCCTGATCGTAATGGGCGCAAAGGAAGTCAAAAACATTCTGCAGCATGCCTGCCTGCCGCATACACCGATGCCGCCGAGAAGCTTTACCTCGTCCCGGACCCCGATCTGCCTCATTTCTATTCGAGTCTTGAATTTTGCAGCAAGGTCCCTCACCAGTTCCCTGAAATCAATCCTTCCGTCAGCCGTAAAATAAAATGTGAGCCGCTTCCTGTCCAGCGTCGTCTCTATCGTTACGATCTTCATCGGGAGGTTCAGTTTCCTGGCCTTCTCTATGCAGAATGCCTTTGCTTCATCGCCGAATTCTTTGTTTTTTTCCACTTTCTCAAAATCTTTTTCAGAGGCGATCCTCACCACCTTTTTCAGCTTCGCGTCCGCTTTTTCCACTGCCCGCTTTGGAGTAACAACACGTCCTATGCTTAATCCTATATCAGAATCGACCACGACACTGTCTCCCGGCGACACTTCGAGATCACCCACCTCAAATGTGTAGACCTTGCCGCAGGACTTGAACCTGATGCCCACGACAAAACGCTCCGGAGATGGGGCAGCTTCCTCTGTTATTTCAACAGCATTATTGTTCTCACTCATCTGTATTCCCTGTATCAGTTCCTGATCTTCCCGAGCCTCTTTCTGAGAAGAAGGCTCGTGTAGTTCAGGGTGACCTGTTTATTAAGATTAAAATATAACTGTCTTCTGATCGTATAAAGTTCCCGTGCCAGTTTCAGGACATCCTGGACCGCCGCCCCGCGGGCAAGAGCATGGATCTCCTCAGCCCGGTCGGTGTTAATAAGCAGCTCTGCCTGTCCGGTTGCCTTGAAAACCGCAATGTCCCGCATCCACAACTGTCCCCAGTCAAACCACTGCTCCATATCATCTTTGTCTTCCCATACATCTTCCTCTCCCCTGCCGAGCAGTTGTGTCAATATCTCAAAGGAACGGTCCCGCTGCTCAATGAGATTTTCATTCAGCGCAGTCCCGATCCTGCCGCCTGAAAGCAGACTGAGCAGCTCCGACTGTCCTTCAGAGAGTTCACCCACATTCTCCCTGATATAGGTACTCATCGCATCAACGGGAAGCGGCGAAAAATTTATTTTCTGACATCTCGAACGTATTGTCGGAAGGAGCACTTCCGGCCTTGACGACACGAGGATCAGCACGCTCTGCGGCGTCGGCTCTTCCAGCGTATGCAGAAATGCATTTGACGCAGATTGATTGAGTCTGTCTGCGTCATCAATAATCGCGACCTTCCACTGTCCCTCGAACGGCTTGAAGGAGAGTGTCTCTTCCAGGGCCCGTACTGCCGATACCGTAATCTGTCCCCCGTCGCCCTCCGGGGAAATGACAGACACATCAGCGTGGTTCCCGCTGTTGATCTTTCTGCATGACGGGCATTGCTCACAGGCGTCAACTGGAGTCTGGGGTTCGGAGTCTTTACTCTGACTCCCGAACGCTAATCCCTGCCCCCTGACCCCTGCCCCCCTGCAGTTTAATGCCTTGGCGAAATTGATGGCGGCAAGCTTCTTTCCAATGCCTTCATCACCGGCAAACAGCAGCGCATGGGGGACTCTCTTTCTCAGCTGAAAACCCCTGAGAATGGAAACCGCCCGGTCCTGTCCGATAATGTCTTCTAATGCCATAGGTCTTCTATAATCCTGAATATCTCCACGCTCACCTCGTCTGCGTTCTTTGAGGCATCAACTATTTTTACCCTGTCCGGGTCCTTTGACGCAATCTCATGAAAACCGCTTCTCACACGCTTGTGAAACGCAACAGCCTCAAGCTCAAACCGGTCCTCCTTGTTGGCCTGCCTGTTCCTCCGCAGCCCCTCTTCAACATCAAGGTCGAGCAGAAACGTGACAAAGGGCTTCAGATCCGGAACAACGATGTCGTTCAGCCGGTCTATTATGGTCATGTCAACCCCCCGCGCATAGCCCTGGTAGGCGACTGTTGAATCCGTAAAGCGGTCCGTAATCACAACCTTGTTCTCCAGCAGGGCCGGATGTATGACCTCTTTCACATGTTGTGCCCGCGAAGCATAATAGAGCAGGAGTTCAGTCAGGGAATCCATGTGGTTGCCGGGTTCAAGCAGCAGGGCCCTTATTTTGGTGCCGATACCGGTGCCGCCCGGTTCAACTGTTTCGATGACGTCTCGGCCTTTCGCGCGAAAATACTCGGCAAGGCGTTTTGTCTGTGTGCTCTTGCCTGATCCTTCGATCCCTTCGAACGATATAAACCCCTTACCCCGCGACATAACTGTTTCGTAAATCCTTCAGCAGCGAAAATACCTTCATCGCGTCTTCGATGACCAGAGAGCCTGTTCCGCACGATGGTGTGACAAGCACCTGGTTTCTGAGTCGCTCAGAAGAGACACCTATCTTTTCGAGAGAGGTCAGACCCCGTTCAAGCTGTTCTTTCAGGCCATCCAGGTCCACTCCCCGGATTATATCCGTTGTGGGCACGACGCCGCACGCGATAAACCCGCCATTGTCTATAAAACCCGTTATCTCTTCCGGATAAAGAGCGAGTGTATCCCAGAAAAAGTATGAATCATAATTAAATACATCCAGCCCTGATGAAAGCACGAGGGGCCAGTCAGCTTTGCCGCAGCAATGGATTCCGGCAATCCCTCCGCACTCCCTGATATGGGTGTTGATCTCCCGGAGCATTCTCGATGCCTCCTCGTTACTGACCCCGAGGTAGGCAGATGTTCCCAGCGCCGAGAGGATCGGTTCATCGGCAAAGATCAGCACGTTATCAGCATAGGGCTTCAGCATTTCGATCTGCCAGCTCACCTTTCCTTTCAGGAGCTCAAGGGCCAGCTCCTTCATCTCTTCGTCAAAAAACAGGGGGCGCTTGCTGTCGTCGGTAATGGAAAGTGTGTACGTGAGCGGGCCTGTTATATGTCCCTTAATCACGCTGAATTTCTGACCTTTTTCCTTCAGCATATCGACAAACGCATAAAAACCGGCGGCATACTCCTTCGAAATCGGAAAGCCCGATTTCTTACCAACAGCCTCGTAAAACGCCGAAAGTTCTGTTTCATCAGGCTTTTTCACCGTCACGTCCTCACCCTCGATGGTCACAAAGGGAAATCCCTCGGAATACTGCGGCACCATCAGCTCATGAAAGCTCCGGTGAGGGAGCTGGGGCCAGAACGGTATATCCACGTGATCAAAGATAACCCTGCACGCCTCTGCCGGGTCCGTATGGGGCAGACTGCCGATTCCTGTTGTATTAAAGCTCTGGAACATAACGTCTAATCATACTCTATGGTAATGGTAAGTTTCAAATAATTACTGTAAATATGGGCATTTTCATTGACTTAGCCAAAAGTCCCTGATATATATTTCATTGACATGATGGAAGGCATATTTTAAACTTCTGTAAGGGCGTTGAATGCAACGCCCTTAATTCATTAAAAAATATAATCTACCATGGAAAATTCAGCAAAAGACCCGCTCAAGATCCAGACCATGTTTTCGACCATAGCGCACCGCTATGATCTTCTCAACAGGGTACTGAGCCTCGGGATTGACCGCTCCTGGAGAAAATTCGCGGTCAGCATGCTGCCAAAAGCCGAAAATCCTGTATACCTTGATGTGGCAACCGGCACCTGTGATGTGGCGCTCGAAATCATGCAGCAGATACCCGGGGCCAACGTGGTTGGAGTGGATTTCAGTGAGGGGATGCTTGATCTCGGGAAAGAAAAGGTGAAAAATTCAGGGTACGGGGACCGGATCGATGTGCGCTTCGGCGACGCTGCGAACCTGCCCTTTGATGACAATGAATTTAACGGGTCAATCATCGCTTTCGGTATCCGCAATGTCCGGGATTATAAAAGGGGGATCAGTGAAATGGGACGGGTTGTCAAAAGCGGCGGCAAGGTGGTCATCCTTGAGTTTACCACGATTCAGAATTGGTTCTTCAAGCCGCTCTACCGGTTTTATATTACAAGAGTCCTGCCGTTTATCGGTGAGGTTATTTCCGGGAAAAAAGGGGCCTACAAATATCTGCCCGCCTCAATGCTCGCTTTTCCGGTGCCTGATGAACTGAAGAAAATTATGGAAGAAACGGGATTGACTGATGTCCGGTACTTCAAATTAACGCTTGGCGCGGTTGCAGTCCATGTCGGGTGCGTACCGTGAGCCGCTTTGTTGTCCAGGAACACCACGCCCGCCATCTCCACTGGGACTTCAGGCTCGAAAAGGAAGGCGCGCTCAAGAGCTGGGCCGTCCCCAAGGGACCGCCGGAGAAGAAACTGGTCAAACGACTTGCCATTCAGGTTGAGGACCACGAACTGGATTATATAGATTTTGAAGGTGAAATAGCCGAGGGTGAATACGGTGCCGGGTCTGTAACAATCTGGGACAGCGGGACGTACAAGCTGGAATCGGAATCATCAAAGAGCATCGTCTTTGAACTGAAGGGGCTGCGCCTGAAAGGGAAATTCAGCCTCGTGCATTTAAAGGATAAGCAGTGGCTGCTGATAAAACTGTGAAAAACAGGGATCAGGGATCAGGGATCAGGGGGCAGGGCAAGATAAGTCTGAAGCCGGAAGAGTTGCTCAAACAGGGCTTCACCGAATTACAGATCTCCTGTTCAGAAAAACAGATCAGGACTTTCTTGACCTATCTCGCTGAACTCAAGAAATGGAACAGGGCGTATAATCTCACCGGGCTGAAAACGGACGATGATATTATCATCAAGCACTTCCTTGATTCACTCCTTTATATAAAGGCCCTGCCTGCGTCCCCTTTTCACATGGCCGATATCGGAAGTGGTGCGGGCTTCCCCGGGATACCTGTTAAAATTATGATGCCTGAAATAGCAGTGACCCTTATTGAGTCGTCGAGGAAGAAAGCGGCATTTCTGAGAAGTATCGTCAGGACGCTCGGGCTGAAACAGGTCACGGTCATTGAGGAACGAATAGAGCACCTCGGCAATGAGTGCGGTCAGTCCTTCGATGTAATTGTGTCACGGGCCACGTTCAGTATCAGGGAATTTCTGACTGCAGCGTGTCCGTATGTCAGGCCGGGGGGAAGACTGGTCCTGAACAAAGGGCCAAAGGTGCCTGATGAACTTGCAGAGCTGGGAAACTGTCCCGGGATGAAGCGGTGTGTCAAAGAGCTTATCCACTGTGTACTGCCGATCACAAAAACCGACAGAAACCTGGTCGTGCTTGTGTGTTAGAATAGCGAAATGAAATCTTATATTGTTGCCATCTCCGGGGCAAGCGGTTCCATCTACGGTATAAGGCTCCTGGAAGAATTACTGAATCAGAGTGAAAATATCCACCTCTGCATCTCTGCACAGGCATTCTCAATTTTAAAGACCGAAACCGGAATTGACTGGTCTGCGAACACGCCGTCATCAATTGAAAAGAAAA
>Ga0209536_100004698_pt1 | contig 21519 bp, 27 predicted proteins | sample DeeMarSeWOR28_12_FD_187461 | JGI IMG/M metagenome (GOLD analysis project Ga0209536, IMG submission 187461) | Marine sediment microbial communities from White Oak River estuary, North Carolina - WOR-2-8_12 (SPAdes) (version 2) | ecosystem: Environmental > Aquatic > Marine > Intertidal zone >... | reverse complement strand
GTTGATCCATCAACCCCAGGCAGCGGAATCATTTCTCGATTCGCTTTTTTTAAGCGCGAGAATCAAGGAGTTCAATCCACTGCTGACCCGCATAATTATTTCCACGATATAGTTAACGATATTATTACTGTATTCACATGGCTCAGAACTGCAAATAGAGATGAAAATAGAGAACAGAGAAGATGTCATACCCGCGGACAAATATGCCTGGAGCATATTTGAGCGCACAAAGTGCGGCCCGAAGGGTGAAAGGCAGGAAGCCTGAAATAACCGGGTATCCAGCAAGTTATTGATTTGCATATGCACCATAAGTCACTGGATTACAGAATACATCCATGTATTCTGCCCTTCGGGCCGCACTTTGTGCGTTCAAATTCAATCGGATTGAATTTAGTCCCGCTTTCGCGGTAATGACGCGTAAGTGGGACAGCAGTGAGTTCAACACGCTGCTGCAGTACCCGCTAATGCGAACTGCGTATCAGGCTGGAAAAACAATCCCGGTTATTTCTGGAACAATGAACGATGAACAAATCCATTCCAGTCTGTTGTATTAGATACATCGGCTGTTTCCTCGCCTCCCTGTTTGCAAGCACGCTGGCCGCCGAACCGCTGTTCGATACGCACCTGCATTACACCGCGCGGGATGCAGAACATCTCAGCCCGCAGCAGATCCTGACCGTACTGGATCGAAACGCTATTCAATATGCACTGGTCACCGGCATGCCTGCGCGGCTCGCGCTGGAACTGCAGCAGCAGGCACCGGCGCGCATCCTGCCGCTGCTGGGTGTGTATCGCAGCACGGCAGACAAGGAAACCTGGGCCCGGGATGCCGGCCTGCCGCCGCGTATCGAAGCCCAGCTGAAGCAAGGCGGCTGGCGCGGCATCGGTGAACTGCACCTGTTCGCCGAAGATCGCCATAGTCCGGTGTTTGCACAGATCATCCAACTCGCGCAACACTACAGACTACCGCTTCTGCTCCACGCTGATCCCGCGGTGATCGATACCGTCTATGAGCAGGCCCCGGGGCACCCCGTGATCTGGGCACATGCGGGCACCTTCCCCTATCCTGACCTGATCGCCGACTACCTCACACGTTATCCGGCGCTGCGCGTCGACCTGTCGGTACGCGATGAGCGCATCGCTCCCGACGGTCTGATCCGTGACGACTGGTACGAGCTGCTCGTGCGCTATCCGGACCGTTTCATGGTCGGCGTCGACACGTACAGCCTGTCGCGCTGGCACACTTACGATGAGACTGCGGCAGACATACGCCAATGGTTGCGGGCGTTGCCCGCCGACGTCGCCACCCGGCTGGCATACGGCAATGCTGCGGCTCTGTTCGATATTGCCGGAGCAAGACCGGCGGACAACGGAATGCGTACCGGTCAATAAGTCAGGTTGGAGCGGTATGTATAAGGCCAGTCGATGAAACCAAACCCGAGCGGAGAGCGCGATCACCTCTTCAGCCTGGCTGTTGCATTGAACTAAATGACAAATATTTGCCCTATTATCAAATAATGCAAGATAAAGATAATAACCGGGATTTTACTTCTCGTACGGGCACGGCCATGATGGCTGTTGCCTGGATACTCTTTATGTTCATACTTTTTGGCGGGTTTGATTATTTGATTTCAAATCGCATCAACCCGAATCAAAACATTGTCACTAACGAATATTACCTGGCCAACGGGTTGCAAAAAGAAATCGTGCTCGAACGCAATGTTTACGGCCATTACGTAACGAGTGGAACAATCAATGATCATGAAGTGGTGTTTTTACTTGATACCGGCGCAACCCAGATCGCTGTGCCTGAATCATTGGCCAACGACATCGGTTTGAATAAACAGCAGCGCATTGTCGTAAAAACAGCAAACGGTAACGCCAGAGCGTACCGTACACGTATTGCCAGTGTAGGGATTGGTGATATCAAACTGTACGATTTAAATGCCACGATACTTACAAACATGCCTGGGAAAGAAATATTATTAGGCATGAATTTCCTCAAACATCTGGAGATTACCCAGAAAGGCAAGACACTCACAATCAAACAATAATCCTTTTACGGCAGCAGCGGGCCTCCCCTCTGGTGAAGGCTTAGCCAGGGCGATTAACTTCTGACTTCAGCGCAGGCCGCGCGAACTTACGGCAAAGGGCTCGGACGCCAGCCACCAGCGCCTAACGCGGTGTTTTTACCCCTGTATTGTGGCGTTTAAACCTGCCAATCGTATGGAAATTTAAGCCTGACAGCAGCGGGTGGTAAATGTAATTATCATTTCTTATTAATACATTACCAAAGTCCGGCCCCCGTTTTTTCACATGGAAACAAAAACTTACGAACAATTTGGAAATATTCAAACCGGTCTGCAGGTCCCGGACACCTTTCGAACGGGTAACCCACGCTTTTATGAAGTGTTGGGATTTGTTGCGTATTTTTGGTATACTTGCCGGCTGAAAAAACACACGAATTCTGGTGCCCGGGTAGCCTCCAATGAGAGTTATTTACTGGCTGTCCAGGGTATGTAACAACATCAATTAGATCTATAAAGGTGATTTATGAGCGAACAAAAGAGTTCTAGGCCCAAGGTTCCTGACGGCAAGTCGCGTTTCCTGCTTACCCGTCAGAAAGAAGCTAATCAAAAGGGCTTTGTAGGCTACGAAACCATCTGGGATTCATTCCAGAAAGAGAAGCCATACGAGACGCCAAAGCGCCCTTAAGCTACCCGGCTTGTGTGACCTGAAGTCAGCACATAACCCGAGCTAAGAGAGCAATAAAAAAACCGGCGAGGATGAAAGTCCTCGCCGGTTTTTTTGTGTAATCACTTTTCGCGCAGAATCAATCAGTCCGGCTTGAAATCGTACAGCTTTTTGCTGGGTATGACACCACGCACACCACCCTTGGGATTCTCCACATCCCCCTGGTAACGCGGGATCACGTGGATATGCAGGTGCGGGATGGATTGTCCGGCCCATTTGCCGACATTGATGCCGATGTTGTAGCCATCCGGGTTGTAGGCCTCATCGACCATTTTCTTGCCTTCGGCGACCAGGCGCCAGAGTTCTTCACGTTCCTCATCGTTGATTTCGAAATAATCAGCGAAATGCCGGTAGGGGATGACCAGGAAATGCCCCTCGCTGGCCGGATGCCGGTCATAGGCGGCGAAACCGTACTTGCCCTCAACCATTACCCGGCGGCCGGGTTTCGAGGTACAGAAGCGGCAGGATTCGTCAGTTGTAGTGTCTGCTTGCTGTGACATACTGTTCTCTTGAATGGGGTTGCTCATCATCGTGGCACCTAGGCGGGATTTTCATTTTCCGGGTCTTCCGGTACTTTGCCGCCGTACTCGATTTCTTCCTCTGTCGCGTCACGGACCAGCTTGATATCCAGCTCGAAGATCACTTCACGGCCTGCAAGCGGATTGTTGCCATCGATGGTCACTGATTTGGCATCGACGTCGGTCACCAGGAAGCTTTTGGTCTGCCCCTCGGCATTCTCCATCAGGATGGATGTGCCAACTGTGCGGTATTCTTCAGGCACGTCCTGTATACGCGCAGTGATCACCAGTTCTTTATCACGAGGGCCGTACACCTGGTTGCAGTCGAGCGGTACTTCGAAAATTTCACCTGCAGCTCTGCCTTCAAGTTGCGCCATCACTGCTGGCGCGAGGATTTCGATGGTACCGTGCACATAACCCAGGGGGTGTTCTACGCGGGTCAGTACAGCGCGGGACCTCTGGTCGATGACATTGTAGGTCAGTTCGACATATTTGCCGTTTGTTATGGTTTCAGTGCTCATGACGTTCAGCCGTATTAAAAAATGGATGCCGAGAAAATTCTTATTTCGCCTTTCTCATAACCGAGTACCAGTCGCCCCAGCCACTCACCCTCGTGCTGGGTGCTGCGTACACGGTAAAGGACAGTGACATGCTCACCACGACGGATGATGCCGATGTAGTCCCAGTCTTCTGACAGGTTGCGGGCCAGCTCACTTTTGGCAAACTGCTTGCCCAGCTCAATCTCATTCAGGCCCAGCAGCAGTTCGTAAGAAAAATTCCTGATGAATTTGCCGTACTGTCCCTTGTTGGAGAATTTGATGAGGTCCGTCCACCATGCGTCGGCGGTCTCAAGAATCTCTTCATCTGTGTGGTCAATAATGTTCATTTAATCTCTCTTTCAAGACAAGATGCGCTTTGTATCGAACCCTCAACAAAAGATCAATATCGCTGTAGAGCTATACGTGCTTGATTCATGTGGAAAAAATGGCTCATGCGGCAGATTCTTCTAAGCCCGCGGACGTATCCGGACTTAAAAAACTGAGGAAAGCGAGCCTGTAATCCCGCTTGCGCCGATATTATCCTGATTATACAGGGATTTTCAGCTAAAATGGCGCGCTAGGTTAAGCGAGTCACATCTCCTGGAGGGCCATCAGGCATGCCGCAATATATCTTTGTTTACCTGGGCGGAGAGTACCCGACCAGCCCGGAAGAAGGGCAAAAGCATTTCCAGAAATACCAGCAGTGGCTGCACTCCCTCGGTGATGCCGTACTGAGTCCGGCAATACCCTTCAAGGATACACACACGGTTCAACCGGATGGCTCTACTTCACCAGGCAGCATGTCGGCCATGTCGGGGATGAGTATCATCAAGATGAACTCCATGGAGCAAGCGCTTGCCGCCGCGCAAGCCTGTCCATTCCTTGAAATCAAGGGCGCCCTGGAAGTCTCGGAGATGATCGAGATGCCCGCTCATTCAGGTGAAGGTGGCAGCGACAAGCCCAACTAGCGTTGCCGGGCTCTGATGGAGTTTGTCTGTTACACAGACTGGAATCAGTTGCCAGAAAGTGCCGATGCGCTGTTTGACGATGGCAGCAGGACCAGCATTTTCTTTTCACGGCCATGGTTTGAGAACCTGACAAACACGGTCATGCAGGAAGATGAGTCGCTGCTGCTCGCCTGTGTCGTAGAAGCGGAAACAGTGTTAGCCATTCTGCCGCTAAAGACACAGAATCAAAAACACCTGTATGGACTGACGCATTTATACTCTTCGTTGTATAGCCTGTTGTTAAGCGGGCAGAATCAACAGGAAATAATCCAATGCCTGGCGCAGGGGCTTGATCATATTCCCATAGAGTCCCTGCGACTGGATCCTGTGGCCGAGGATGACCGCATTGTGCAGCTCCTGCAACAGGTCATGCAAGCGAAGGGTTATCAATGCCATCACCACTTTCGCTTTTATAACTGGATTCATAGGGTACACGGGCAGACATTCGAAGCCTATATGGCATCACGCCCCTCCCGGGTGCAAAATACCATCGCCCGGAAACAACGAAAGCTAAAGCGCGAGCATGGATACGAGATACGGCTCTGCACTGATCAGTCTCTGCAGCAGGCATTGACAGACTACGATACTGTTTACCGGGCAAGCTGGAAGGCATTTGAGCAGTTTGATGAATTTATCGAGGGGCTGGCATACAGTTTATCTGCGGCAGGATGGTTGCGACTTGCGATTCTCTACATCGAGGACAAGCCGGCAGCGGCACAGTTCTGGTTTGTAGCCCATGGCAAAGCCAGTATTTTCAAGCTGGTCTATGACGAGGCCTGGAAACAGTATTCCCCGGGCTCGATCTTGATCAGCTACCTGATGGAGCATGTTATCGAGATCGACAAGGTCGGGGAGATCGACTTTCTGACCGGCAACGATGCCTATAAGCAGGACTGGATGTCAGAACGCAGACAGCGGTGGTCAGTTTCGTTTTACAAAGCAAACAAGCCAAGGGGTGTGATCGAGCGGTTGATTAACCCGCTTAAAAACATGTTTTTAACGAACTGATTTAGCATATTATCCGATTCATTATGACGACCAAACTGATACAGAAACAACTATTCAAAGGCACGCAGGAATTTGAAATCGTGGATGATGCGGTCAATATCACCATCAAATCCCCTTTCAAGCAGGATGAGACACTGACCGTGATGCTTGCCGTGCTCAATCCAGAGCCGATTATCAGTAAATCACGCCTGGAATTTACCAGCCGGGTTAATAACGAGGCACTGGTATCACTCTACCTGGCGAAACCCAACGCCGAAGAATTCAACGCTTTTGTCAATTTACTCAAACAAAAGGCGCAAGAGGAATACAATGAATTCGCCGGGTTGACAGCGGCTGATACAAAACTGGAAGGCAATGTCTATGATGAGCCGCCTGATTTTGAAGCCACTGACAAGCCCGCCGGGATAGTGCGAAAACCGGTCCGGGTCGAAGCGGTAGAGGAATCCATCAACATGTTATCGGAGTATATTGGTGGCGAAGAGATTGATCCCCTGTTATCTGCATTGAAAGCGTTACAGTCAGAACCGGAAAACATTGAGCATCTGTCCCGACTGGCCCGCGAATTTGATGCCCTGGGCCCTGTCCAGGGGGCGGTTTTAACCTACGCACCGTATATCGGAATTCTGATGTCCGATGGTGCGCCGCGTAAGCTGTAACCGGGCCGGGTGTTACATGTAATGGATGCCATCCCTGCGTTTGGCGACATGTGACTTGTCAGGTTCATCCCGCCTGAGTCGCGCTTCCACACGAATAGCATTCATCAGTTTATCATCGACCACTTCCGGGTAGCAGGCAAAGAATCGCTCTGCTTCAAAGACGTGCGGTTTAGCTGCGATTTCAAGACGTTTGCGGTCCTCCAGTTGAAGATCCTGAAGCATGAGCAGTCTTGTTGACTGCCGCTGTATATAACGCTGACATAAATCCATTTCATCTTCCTGCTGCCAGTCTTCTTTTACCAGCAGCGGTGGAAATATTTCGGTCTCTGCTTCATGGCGTTCAAACCATTGCGCTTTTGGATAGTACCCGGCACGCTCGGCAACCAGTCGTTCAAACCGGTGGTTCACGGGTGGTAATCCATCTTCCAGCTCTTGTTCCGTTTTTTGAATGTGCATGACCGCATCAGGTAAAGCGGTCCACTCGGTCTTGTTGGGGAAGGCCTCCATCTGATCTCGATCACTGCAGGAAAATATCAGCGCCAGTGGTGATTTATCTTCGGCATCCAGTAACCAGAATTCAAACTTGTCCACCGAGGGAAAAGGCAACTCTGCACTGGCGATAAACATTATCAGCTCCAGTACGCGCTCATCCATTTGCCGGCTTTCCGGGGTGGATTGCTCGGCGATTTTTCCAATCTCCTGGCTATCAATCAACGCGACCGGTGAATAACGTCGCTGGTAACGCCGGTCGGGCTTGTCTCCGTCTCCGGGCACAGTATGCATAAAATAGAATTCCCAGCTCATTCCATCCATACTCATTGCTCGAGCCTGGTCGGTTTCGACAATCTGCACCAGCCCGGAGAAAGGCGGAGTAATGCGTTGCGAGTAGCTTTTAATCATCTTTTACCTGGATCCACTTGATCTTATGAACAAGGTCTGAGTTTTGAGACTATTCCATACCTGCGAACACATTGAACTCCTTCAATGCTTTTTCCTTCACCGCGTCGACAAATGCATTGAACTCCTTTTTATTCGGTTTATTAAGATAAAGCGACAACAGCGGCCCACATTTGACCCGGCTATGAAAATGCAGGTGTGAACCGGTAATTTCAGGTTCCGGATTCAGAATGGCGAGTGGCACACTGAGCTCTTTGCTTTTGAAAGGCGACTTGATGCGCACGCGAACCTCATCATCGAGCAGCTCGAATTCCTGGGTGCCTCTTAGCAAGCTTTTCTGTATCAGTTTCATAGGATCAGTGGGGTAATTGAGTGGCCCATTTATCAGCAAATTGCGTCATTACTTCACGCACATTCTCGGGCACCTCCTGCATCTGTACCTGCCTCTTGCCGTCTGCGAAGAACCCGGGCAAATCATGCGGTAGCCGTCGTTCCATTCTCCCAAATGTTTCCTGCATCAACTTTGCATCAAAAGATCGGGTTGCGGCAACACCGGAATTCAGATTAAGCACACGCCAGGGTCGAAACTGGTCGCTTCTGTCTTCATCCATTTTTATTTCGTTCGAGGCTGCTTCCAGCACTTCATTCATCAGGCGGCTCATGTCAGCCAGCACCGCGGAATCGTTTTCTCCGTTGACCAGGATGGCAAAACTGTCTGCTGCGCCATTCAGGTTATCCAGAATGGCATCCTGCCGCGCAAACCAGACAGCGAGGGATGCAAACAAACGCGACAGTCTGTCGCGCTGATTATGAATATCCAGATACCAGAGCTGTGCCTGGAGCCGGTCGACCAGGTCCAGAGCATAGTGCGCCAGATCGGAGATCGCAGCGTTATCCTCCAGCTGCTCCCCGTTTTCCAGTGCAGACGCAAGCTGGAAGAAATCCGACATCGCCGATGCCAGGGGGATAGGGCCCGATTGTTCGTCGGTGATTTTTTGGGTTTTCTCGTTCTCGTCGATGACGCGTTTCATGATTTCCAGAGCCAGATCGGAAATGACGGGTATTTCAATGACAAGTGAACTCATGGACAAGGGGTAGATCCGTAGCCTCAAATGCTGTATATCATACCAGCTCTGCCGGAATCTAATACCCTGAACTCAGGACGGTAAATTATGCCGGTTTGATGGCTTAATCCGGTCGTGTCTGATAGCAGTAAAATAGCGGATCGCATTCTCATTTTGGTATAGTTAACGGCCATAAAAACCAGCATAGAAAATACCAGGAACTACAATGAAACTCGTACAGGATATTGACCGATTTGATGAATACCAGGTGGCACTCATCAAGGAAATCACCCAGGCCATAGCCGTGAAGCTGGTGGAAGCGGGCCTGGAAGGAGCATTGATGGAGAATACCACGGCGAATATTGCTTTCAGCGTCGCCAGCATTCTTGACGATACCACCCGCATCGAGGCCGATGGCGTTGAAGTGCACCCGTACCTGACATTTCGTTCAGAAGAGCACGAGCTGGTTCACTGCGGTGAAAACGCGTACACCTATGAATTCCTGACAGGCATTTTCAAGGAAATGTTTGAAAAGTAGCGCCTGCGAGCCAGGCACCCCGCAGGCCGGCTCGAATTAATTGATTGGCACGATGCGGTCAGGATCCATATCGATATCCGGTCCGTCCACGACCCTGGTGCCCGCTTCAATCTCTTCCGGCGTGGCATCCCGCACTGTGAGTATTTCCAGTTTGAAAATCAGGTCGCGGCCACACAGCGGGTTGTTGCCATCGACGGTCAGGGTCTTGTCATCCATGCGGGTCACGATGAACTCTTTGGGTTCGCCCTTTTCGTTTTCCATCAGAATTTTCAAACCGACTTCGCGAAATTCCTCCGGAACATTCTCGATGTGATCGGTGAAAACCAGGTTTTCATCGCGTGGACCGTAAATTACATTACCATCGATCGGTACTTCGATAACGTCACCGGCGACGCGCCCGACCAACTGGTCGGTCACCATGGTTGCGAGCACCTGGTCTGCACCGTGCACGTAGCTGATAGGGAATTCCACCGTTGACAGCAACTGCCCGGTTTTTTTATCGAGTACCTTGTAGTTCAGCTCGACGAACTTGTTGTCCTGGATCGTATCAGTCATAACGCTAAGGCCCTAGAAGATGGATGATGCAAAAATCTTGATTTCATCATTATCGTAGCCGAGCACCATTCTGCCCAGCCATTCACCTTCTTTCTCGGTGCTGTAGGCCCGGAACAGACAGGTCACCTGATCACCGCGACGCAGCAGACCAAGAAAATCATACTCAGGTGACAGACTGCGTGTCAGCTTGTCTTCGGAAAATTGTTTTGCAGCCAGTTCCTGGTTGACAGTGGCCAGCATGCTTTCCGCGATATTGCGCGAGAAGCTTTCGTAGTCACCTTCACGCGAATACTTGAGTTGTGCTTCCCACATGGGAAGTGCAATCTCTTTTACCTCGTCATCGGTTTTGTCATTGATGTTCATAGTTAAAGTCTCAACATTTATCAGTCGGGCTGCTTGCGCTATCTTCCTGGTGAAGAGAAACGTTTAATCAGACAATAAAGTCGTGAAAAAAAAAGATCAACAAATGAATGTTGATCTTTTTTAATCTATCAAGGGCTGATAACTCAGCCCTTGATATTATCAGCGACTGCTTAGGCGCCCTCTTTAGCCTTCAGATCGGCCAGAGCTTTATCCTCGATGTCACCAACCAGGTGATACAGAGGAGCTTTTTCCATAGTGTATTCACCCGTCTTTGGATCACGACGTGAAACTGTCAGTACGTGCCAGTTATCATCGTCCACCTTCATCGCATCACCACGGTAGTAGTAACCAGGCCAGCGGGTTTCCTTACGGAACAGTGTGTGATGGAAAACAGCTTCGGAGGCCAGAGTACGATGCTTCAGTTCCCATGCACGCAGCAGTTCGTGAACGTTTTCAGCAGCAATCTTTTCCAGATCTTCTGTCAGAGTATTCAGCTTCTTCAGGCCGATGTGCAGCAGCTTTTCGTTGGTCATGTAGTTAACCGTTACACCACCACAGTACTCGTCCATCAGCTTCTGCAGACGGTCAAGGCCTTGACGTGGGTTGATGTAGTTAGGTGCTACAGTACCGGCAACGATTTCGTTACGGTAAACCTTGTAGTGCTCCATTGGCTTGAAGATTTCAGCCTTGCGGCGGTCAATCTGTTCCTGGGAAACACGAATACCTTCTGCCTTGCCATCGTCGATGTACTTGCATGCAGCCTTGGCAGCCAGACGACCTTCGGTGAATGAGCCTGAAGAGAACGCGTGTGGAGTACCACCAACAGCATCACCGGCACCGAACAGACCTTCAACAGTCGTCATACGGTTGTAGCCCCAGAAGTACTCATCAGGTGAGATATCTTCAGGACCAGAGCACCACGCACCACAACCGGTAGCGTGAGAGCCCATTACATATGGCTCAGAAGTAGTCAGCTCGGGGTTTTCGTATTTAGGGTTAACGTCGGTAGCAGCCCAAAGTACCGCCTGACCAACAGTCATACCCAGGAAGTTGTGCCAGCCGATCTCTTCCAGATGCGGATCCTGGAATGCTTCCATGGTAACCATGTGGATTGGACCACGACCTGCATTTACCTCGTTGATAAGTGCATGGTTACGCAGACATGTAGGAATTGGCCTGTGAGATACGTGAGATGCTTCAGGGTCAAGATACTCTTTACCAACCATTTCCTGCAGCGCAGGGAACCAGTTTGATTCGTATTCTTCACCGTTGCAGTTCTGAGTGTAAGTTTTCAGATGCAGGAAGTAAGCACCAACAGGACCGTAACCGTCTTTGAAACGGGCCAGTACGATACGATTTTCCATCTGGGTCATCTTGGCGCCAGCACCGATCATCAGACCGTAAGCTGAACCGGAAGACCAGGGAGCGTACCAGACGCGACCCGCACCTTCACCAACAGACCGTGGTTTGAAGATATTGGAAGCACCACCGGCACCCACGATAACAGCCTTAGACTTGAATACGTGGTAATCACCAGTACGTACGTTGAAACCGACAGCACCGGCAACGCGGTTTTCTTTGGCATCATCCATCAGCAGGTGAGTTACACAGATACGGTTGTAAACCTTGTCAGCAGACTTCTTCGCAGCTTCAGCAACCAACGGCTTGTATGACTCACCGTGGATCATGATCTGCCAGCGACCTTCACGCAGGTATGAACCAGTCTTGGGGTTGCGCATGATAGGCATGCCCCATTCTTCAAACTGGTGAACCGCGGAGTCAACGTGACGAGCCATGTCAAACAGCAGGTCTTCACGAACCATACCCATCAGGTCGATACGCGCGTAACGCACGTGATCTTCAGGGTTGTTTTCACCGAAACGGGTACCCATGTAGCAGTTGATCGCGTACAGACCCTGTGCAACAGCACCGGAACGGTCGATGTTCGCTTTTTCAGCGATGACGATCTTCTTGTCCTGACCCCAGTAGCGCGCTTCGAAAGCAGCACCCGTACCACCCAGGCCAGCACCGGCGACCAGGATATCTATATTATCTTCAACAATAGTCTTAGGCATTAGTAGTATACCCCTTCTTTCATTTCCAGGCCGTTGGATGCCAGGGTGTGAATATCACCATCATCCATACGGATATACTTGGGTTCGTTATACAGCAACTGGCTGTTACGCATCTCCTGAGTTGGGCCAGAAACGTCCTTCAGCTGAGGGATAAACTTACCCCAGGGCTTGGTAGTAATCGGCGCCAGCAGGTTCAGGTCAGTTTCACCGTTGCGTGACTTGATACGCCAGGCGATAACACCCTTTTCTTCATCGCGGATAACGCGAACAGAATGGCCCAGTGGAGCAAAGTCTGCATAACCACGCACGTCAATCGCGTTGTGAGGGCAGGCCTTGACGCAGGAGTAGCATTCCCAGCACATGTTGGGCTCAATGTTGTACGCGCGGCGTAAAGTCGGGTCGATGTGCATGATGTCGGAAGGACAGATATCAACGCAATGTCCACAACCATCACAACGAGTCATATATACAAAGGTAGGCATAATATTTCTCTTTATTAAATATTCAGTTAGTTAACAGGCTTAGTAATGGTTTGGAGCCTCACGCTTGATTCCCAGACCCATGTATTCCGGGCTGGTACCCATATATTCCGGGATGTCCGGGTAACGTGCCTGTATAGAAGGATCACTCAGATCACCGACGTCAGGCAGGTTCTCCTGAGAACCGTCCAGCTTGGTGATCTTCTTCTGGTAAGCCGCAGCCGGTTTGAAGAACATGTGCGCGAATTTAGACCACAGCACCGTAGTGAACAGAACAGTCGATGCCAGGATGAAGATCGCGAACAGCAGAATGCCACCAAGGATAGACCACAGCAGAGCAAAAGTGGTGGTCATCAGCAGGGAAACGATGAACAGGTCCGCGCGTACCAGCTTGTACCAGGGGTGGCCTTCAGAGTTGACATCGCAACGGATGAAGAACCAGAACCAGTAACCGCCAACACAGACTGACAGCGCACCGATGTGCCACAATAATGGCCAGATGCCAGATTCAACACCACCGAAAATCATCACAACGGTGCTGACAACAAAAAGAATGAAGCCCCACATCGTCATCAGGTGAGACATACGGCGCTGCGGGTTAGCGAACTCGGAAGAAGTCAGCACTTCGTTGGTTATGGTCGAAATGGCCGCTCCCATCTTTTCACCGCCAGAAACGGTGCGTCGGGCTGCCTGCTGAGCTTTCTTGGCATTTTCACTGAAGTACTTGGCGCTCTTCTTGTGAATAACATCGATGATGGTGCCTGCTGCCACTGCAATAAACATGGCAACGACATAAACCTGCATCATCGCTGGGGTTATGAGATCGGCAAGATCTGTAAAAGGGTTAGCTGTAAACATTTTGCTACTCTGCTCCGGTTAATTTTTAGCTGAGCAATGGTAATGATTTTCGCCTGAATAACAAATCAATTTTCTTTGTTGGGCGATTAGTTAAATTAATCGGCCAAAAAAAATATTTATGAAAAGTTATAAGGAAATCAAAACCAAAGCCCAACAGTGTGGTAAAGTAAATGATTCGCATTCGCATCCTGAAACCACCAGACTGAGGTTTAGCCCGAGAAATATTCAGCAGAAAGGTTCAGTCATCTGATCAGGATATCCCGCGCGAATTATATGTTTGATTCATAGCCAGGTTCTATATATATAAAGTAGTAGTGCGGTCTTTTATCGTAGTACTCGAAACAACCTGCTGGATTCCGTGAATCTCCACCTTGCAACACATGACTTGCTGATATTACTAGTAATAATATGGGTATCCCCTGCCCCAGCACTTCAAGATAATACAAGTAGTCTTCATCAGAGAAAAAACAGTCATTGCGATTGTTGCCGCGTTGAACGATATGGGCTGGGACACCCGGCAAGTACATACGAGGTTTACGGGGCATAGCACACTCCTTGTATTATGTTGAAAACAGCTTCCTGCTGTATTGGCTTAACTATATCAGGTGATGGGATTTGGTCAAAAATAAATCACTCCGACCCGTTTAAGCGATCAATGATCATGAAGTGGTGTTTTTACTCGATACCGGCACAACCCAGACCGCTGTGCCTGAATCATTGGCCAACGACATCGGTTTGAATAAACAGCAGCGCATTGTCGTAAAAACAGCAAACGGCAACGCCAGGGCGTATCGTACACGTATTGCCAGTGTCGGCATTGGTGATATCAAACTCTCCGATTTGAATGCCACGATACTGACAAACATGCCCGGGAAAGAAATATTATCAGGCATGAACTTTCTCAAACATCTGGAAATTACCCAGAAAGGCAAGACACTGACAATCAAACAGTAAATCAAGCCCGTCAGTTTCCGCTAATATTAGACACAACATTGATCTGTCCCAACTTATATAATCATACAGTGACAATCTCTAATTTCGACAAGCGCTTACTGATCGAGCAAATACGTTACATGGAAACGCAGCAAACACTTGCCTGCGATGCTGAGGAAGAAGTCCCTGATCTATCCAGGTATCATGATTTTGAAGACCGTCTCTGGAAACGCGCACAATGCCTGGTGTTACAACATGATTTATCTGCCGTTCTGGGGCGAGCGGCCAGACTGTCGCGCTATGTGAAAACCGTTGCTTTCATACTGGCAGCTTCGTTAGGTGCGCTGGGTATCGTTTATGCAGTCACTGACAGTCATACTATTAATATCTACTGGTTGTTGCTGGTCCTGCTCGGTTTCAACTTTATTTCGATGATATTGTGGCTGACAGGCATCAGCCTTAACATGGAAACTTTGACATCAGGTATGCTGGCCAGGCTAACCAGCTGGCTGCCTGCTCATCTTGAAAGCAAAAACAGCCCTGGTAGTACTGGCAGCACACAGGCAGACCGTGCATGGCTGGCCTGTAATTTTTCCGGCGCTGTAGGAAAGTGGCAGTTCAGCAAAATAACACATCAGCTATGGCTGTTTTATTTGATCACCGGCCTGGCCTTTCTGGTGTTGCTGCTGATGGTTCGTCAGTATGACTTCGTCTGGGGTACGACACTGTTGTCTGACACCGCCTTCCTGAAACTGACCGATATCTTAAGTACGCCACTTGAAGCATTGGGCTTTGCTACGCCGTCAGCAGAACAGGTTCAGGATACACGCATCGGGGTTCTACAGACTGGTGTGTCAGCATTAACCGTTGAGCATCGCAACCATTGGGCGCAGTTCCTGCTGGGTGCATTGCTGTGTTTTGGCATCGCACCACGTATCATGCTTTGGGGCTGGTCTGCACTGATGTGTGCTAATGCCCGCCGTGCATTCGTACTCGACTTTTACCTCCCTTATTACATCAAATTGCGCCATCGATTGATGCCGCTGGCGAGTCACGGCCAGATCGTGGATGCTGATACTTCATCTCCCGCTGTTTCCGAGACACCAGCCATAAAGCCAGTAGCTCATACGCTTCCGATTGAGACTCAATGGGTCGCGGTAGAACTCGGCAACAACATCAGCTGGCCACCGAAGCCTGTAAGTTCAGCGAATGATCTCGGTGAGGTAATTGATCGTGAGTCGCTGATGCGCATACTGCAACATATACAGGGTAATGAGTGCCCGGTAATCGCAGTGGCGGTATCATCTGCACGCTTCCCCGATCGCGGCGTAGAGCGAACCATTGCCAGTTTGATGTCGAGCTGCACACAACGTTGGCTGGTGTTATTACATAAAAACGAAGATCAACCTGTTTCAGACAAACGACTGTCAGCCTGGTACCGCCTGGCCGAGGCCTGTGATGTTCCTGCTGATCACCTTATCAGCCTGAGCGTGGCTTAGGGTTATGCCGGGCACGAGACGCAAGAGCGTTGATCCAGCGATTAATATCGCGGTGGTTGGACACACCAATACCGGCAAAACATCGCTGATCCGAACACTGACGCGCGACGATGGCTTCGGTAACATCGATGAATCGGCCGGCACCACGCGTTACGTAGAGAAGTCGACGATTTTTGCCGGCGATGTGGCAGTAATAAATCTGTTTGACACCCCCGGATTTGAAGATTCCAGTGCTTTGTTGCTCGCGCTCGAGGAACTGTCAAACACGGTTGAAGCCAGATTGCCGGCAGATCTATTACGCGCGTTCATAGTACAGGCAGGCGAATTCCCTGATTTCGAACAGGAGATCAAGGTGCTGCGGCAATCGATCAATAGTGATGTGCTGCTGTATATCATCGATGTGCGCGAACCTCTACTCGGCAAGTATCGCGATGAAGTCGAAATATTGAGCATGGCCGGTAAACCGATTATTCCGGTGTTCAATTTTATAGCGGGTAACACTGAAGCACTGACGCGCTGGCGCGAGCAGATGACTCAGTTCAATCTACACGCGGCGCTGAACTTTGATACAGTTGCTTTTGATTTTGAGGCTGAGAGGCGACTCTACCAGAAACTGCAAAGCCAGCTCGAAGCGCGTTACGATGAACTGCAGTCACTGATTGATTATCGAGAGGATGTCTGGAAAAACCTGAATCATGCCGCTGTGCGTCGCATCTTTCAATTGCTCACCGAGGTCGCCTGTTATCGACGGGAAGTCGCCGTCCGCAGTGGCATCACCGATGCCGATATTGCATCGATGCAGGACTTCGTGCGCAATGCCGAGCAGCGGGCGTTGCGGGATTTACTGACAATATTTGCGTTTACCCAGACAGATGTCGACCTGCAAAAATTACCCGTGCACAATGGACGCTGGCAACTGGATATATTTTCACCCCAAATGCTTCATGACTTCGGCTTAAGCGCGGGTGCTACCGCTTTAAAGGGCGCTGCAGCCGGAGCGGGTATTGACCTGATGGTTGGCGGTCTGAGTCTCGGTGCAGCGACAATGCTGGGCGCAGCAGTGGGTGCAGGCTGGGCAACACTACGGCGCTATCAGCAAGAGTTAAAAGCTGCCTGGCGTGGACACAAGTGGTTATGTGTCGATGATAATACCGTCAGCCTGTTGTACCTCAGGCAGCGCAACCTGCTGCATACCCTGACACGGCGCGGGCATGCTGCCCAGAACAAATTACAACTAACGAATGATGTAGAGCATGCCCTCCCTGAGCAATGGGAGAAAGTCATAAAGGTGTTGCGGCAGAATCCTGAATGGCAAAATTATTCGACTACCGATGCTGAGTATCAGAAATCACAGAATCTGGTTATGGACTGGCTATTGAGCGAGGACGGTGATGACTAAAATCAAGTGGGGTCAGATCACAATTGTTTCTAATATTAGAGAAAACTGTGATCTGATACCGCTTATTTCATTGGTACTAATATTGCAAATCGCACCGTTTTCCGCATGGTCTGACTGCGATGAAGATAGCGATGTCCAGACCTTTTTCGATAGACTTAGCGGCACCTGGCAGGGAGAGGCAGTAACGACCCCGGTCGGCCCCCTGCCCTATGACATCAGTTTCAAACGCCGCGAACCATTCTGGATATATGGACAGGCCATGCCCGGCGCGGCTGTTCACCACTGGGGATTTTACTGTGAACACGGTGAACTATGGTTGCGTTTCCTCACCACCTTTCGCGGCAACCGTGACCCTGTACTGCTGCAAGCGATATCGATCACTGATACACAGACTCTGTTCAAGGCGAAAACCCCCGCCTTCCTGCAAGTAAAAATCAGGCCGGGACAAACGCACAGTTCCTTCGAAGTCATGCATCATGGCGAACGTCATGTTCTAATAGAACTGAAACGTGCCACTGAATGATACTAAACGGCCAAAATCAAAAGGGTCATAGTCGATTGAAATATAGCGCCTGGCAGAAATCAAACGACTCTGACCCTTTTGTTTATTATTTAAAACTTACTTCGAATACGCTCAATTCGTTTTCGGTTGACGCCGAAATCAGACCTTCCGACACGGGAGGCAGATCTGACATGAATAACAGTCTCGTCAGCTTTCTCTGTTGGGAAATAGAACTCCACGTCATCAACAAATCGGAATAGAGCTGAAGTAAACTCTACCCGAATATAATCTTTTTGATCTGTAATAATGCTGGTTCGCTTTTCTGATTCAATTATCTGCAAGAGACGGTCATGCGCCTCCTGCTGTGTTCCAGCGAAAATTACAGGTTCGATAAAGTGTTTTTTATCACGCGCCTGGCTGCTTACGCAGTTTGGCGTGTTCGGGCACGGTGCCAGCTCACCGTTATTTATCCCCAGATCAGGCATGGTTCCTGAACACCCCGTAAGAAATACAAAGATTACCAGGACAACTGGAATTATTTTGTTCGACATTCTTTCGTCTTATCCTGTCAGAATATAGTAAGAAAATCATGCGTGTAAGTAAGATTAAAGGCTTCTGATCCACTGCTGCCCCACAAAATTATTTCCAGGATATAGTTAACGCTATTATTACTGTATTCACATGACTTAGAACTGCAAATATACATGAAAATAGAGAACAGAGAAGATGTCATACCCGCAGACAAATATGCCTGGAGCATATTTGAGCGCACAAAGTGCGGCCCGAAGGGTGAAAGGCAGGAAGCCTGAAATAACCGGGTATCCAGCATGTTATTGATTTGCATATGCACCATAAGTTACTAGATTACAGAATACATCCATGTATTCTGCCCTTCGGGCCGCACTTTGTGCGTTCAAATTCAATCGGATTGAATTTAGTCCCGCATTCGCGGGAATGACGCGTAAGTGGGACAGCAGTGCTTCTAATCCCATTAATTATTTAAAAAACAGAGTGCGGGCTATTCATTGATCTTGTTAAACATGATCATAAATTCGTATGCATCCTGCGAATCAGCTTCAAATGATCTTAATGCAAGATTGTCCTCGATATAATCTCTGTATTTCGGTAAATCACCCGCCTTGTCCATATTGAAGAAGCCCATCGACCAGTCCTCAAAATTTCTTTCTTTGATATCGCCTGCAAGCACTTTATGAAAACCCGTGTGACGATCATCTTTTCTGATATCGTCGTACAAATCCAATACCACCTGCTTGTCACCTTCAAGCATCTGCATAAAAGTTCCGTTCTGATACAGAAGCATCCCGGTTACGCCGTTGTTGTGATTGTTGTCACGGCATTGCTGCAGAAGCGTTGAAAGCTGATCATGATTCATAGGCTTTACAGAAGAACTTAGATAAATCAAGTAATACATTGTGATTCCCGCTTAATATCTGCAGCTGTAATTTTACTGCTTCAAAGCTCAAGGTGAAGGCGTTACAGATATATTCTGTCAGGTCGGGTGGTAAGAAACAATCGTTGATCGGCGATAATAATTTAGACACCACTGGTTATCTAATGTCACACGAAAGTGAAAAGGACTGGTGATAACAGAGTCTAAATTATACAGACCGAGTAAAACGATCAAAGGGGCCTGACCCTGTACATAGGCATCGCTTACAACAAGCCGACATAGCGTAAGCCGATCAACAGCAGAACCAGGCTTAGAAAAGCACGCAGACCTTTTTCAGGAATACGGCGACTGATCCATGGACCTATGATCGAACCAGCGACGACACCAATGAACAGGAAGCCTAACAGCGCATAATCCAGCTCGACGCCAAGGCGTACATAATTGGCAATGGAGGTGATCGAATGCAGGGTAATCGCCAGTGCCGATGTTCCTGCAATCACGTACATGGGTAAGCGCATGATCATGCTCATGAACGGCACCAGCAGAAAGCCACCGCCGACACCCAGTGCGGATGACAGTATTGCAATGCCCATGCCGGTGAAGAGTGGTAGCAGTGGGTGAAAGACAAATTCCTCCTTGCCGAATTCGATAACAATCTTTGACCCGGATAGGTGTTGATGAGTGACGCCAATGTCGCACGCATCGCCACCGCTTTCTAGATGTTGAACAAAGGCTTCTGCAGCACGCATTGTGCTTGAGAATTCATCGTTGCCAGAAGATTTGCGCAACAGCTGCCAGGCGAGCTGTGCGGCGATAAAGAATATCAGTAGTGCGAACACGGGTTTGAACAGGCTCATATCCGACAGCCACACGGATGAAACGCTGCTGCCAATGAATGCCCCCAGGATGCCACCTGCGCCGAGCAAGGCTGCCAGAGCATAAACGACCCGGCACTGGCGCATATACAACGGCACCGCGATCAATGGCGTCACCAGCGTTAATGCCTGAGCCATGGGTTTTACCAGGTTAGGATTCTGGATGCCAAAAACGCTGATCAGACCAACGGAGGCGAGAATGCCGCCAGCCGCGCCCACCGTGGAAAATACCAGCCCGACAAGCAGACCCCAGCCAATGATCAACACAAACGATGCAGTGATATCTGCGACTTCAAAATACATACTGTATCTATCGAAAAGGACGGAATATAAAGCACGGAAATCTACGTGGTTTAAATGAATGTCCCGGGTCTGGACTCAGTAAAGGGATCTGCCCCCTATTCTTCTGCTGGTCTGGACTCAATAAAGGGATCTGACCCGTATTCTTCGTTGCCTTGCTGGTTGCAGCATACGGCATGAAATACACTTTTTGCTAAATCCAGTCCGACTGTTGTAATGTTCATAGTGGTCTCCTCTTTCTTGCTGTTGATGGTTGTTTTTACAGTTACCATCATGGCGCATTGCGACGCCGAATTTAAAGAGGGAGGAGACCATCTAATCGGCATGTTTTGAGCCGGATGAAATCGGCCTGGAGCCGATTTAACAGCCGAAGGCTGGCCCGCAAGGGTAGAATACATGGATGTATTCTGTAATCCAGTGACTTAAGACTCTGGATGCCTGCCTCCGCAGGCATGACGAACTTGTTCCGGACAACAGTGTGCCTGTGCAGGCATGACGTGGATTATACGAGGTCATTTTATTCGCTATAAAGTCATTCACGATACAGCATCACCGCTTCCATCTCAGCTTTCCATGCCGCCTCGTCCGCGCCGGCAATGGCATCGAGGTCGTCCGGCGTGGCTGCCGGGTCGTCTACCCACTCGCGCAACAGTTCACTGCCATTGATCAGGTCGATGGCAAGACGGTCGACTTCATACTCGTAAGGGAAGTCTCGCCAGAGGTCGTAATCCGGTCGTTGTCGGCGCAAAGCTTTGAAGGCCAGGGCCATCAGACGCCAGGGCTGGAATTGATCATGATCATAGGCACCATCCTCCACATGAATCTGGACGCCGGCGCACAGCTTTCCAGCGTGCTTATGGAAGGTGGGCTCGAACCAGCATTCCCGCAGTCGGCATCCCTGCAGCCAGTGGGGCGCAAGGCGCTGCATCTCCGTCAATAGCTTGCGGGGTTCCAGATCCGGTGCCCCGAACAACTCCAGGGGCCGGGTGGTGCCACGCCCCTCAGACAGGGTCGTGCCCTCCAGCATGACGGTGCCGGAATAGCAGCGTGCCATCCACAGATTGGGCGCATTGGGACTGGGATTAATCCAGGTGCGCTCGTTCAGGGGCCAACCGTAGCCCGGTCCGGTAGCGGGCGCCCAATCCTCCATGGTCAATACGTCGCATTCCACGTCCAGATTCAGGCTATGGACAAACCACCGGGCCAGTTCACCCATGGTGAGACCGTGACGCATGGGTAAAGGACCCGCTCCCACGAAACTCTCCCAGCCCGGTCGTAATGTCAGCCCC
>Ga0209536_100004697_pt1 | contig 21522 bp, 23 predicted proteins | sample DeeMarSeWOR28_12_FD_187461 | JGI IMG/M metagenome (GOLD analysis project Ga0209536, IMG submission 187461) | Marine sediment microbial communities from White Oak River estuary, North Carolina - WOR-2-8_12 (SPAdes) (version 2) | ecosystem: Environmental > Aquatic > Marine > Intertidal zone >... | reverse complement strand
CTGGGTAGCGAGATTGAAATGCTCCATTGCCTGCTGGTCGTCACCTAAAGCTGATAATGCTTCACCAAGTACTGCGTGTGCGTGACCATCAGCAGGATCAAGATCAATCGCCTTCTGGCAAACTTCATATGCCTCACCGGGTTCTCCAGCCTGTATGGCGCAATTTGCGTATGCCAGGAGGTCTGGCGAGGTCGGCCAGGATTTGGATGAGGATTGTGCAAAGCGATGTTCCAGAACAGCTTGCCTCTCTGGTAGGGCAGCTGACCAATTGCCTGCAGCCTCGAGGCTCAGGGAAAGCTGCCTGCGAAATTCTGGCTGGGTTGGTTCAAGCGCAACAGCAAATTGTGCTGCCCCGATCGCAGTGTGATGGTCCCCTGCCGCGCGGGCGGACTTGACCAGGGACAACAAAACCTGCGGATCGTCGGGATTGATATTGGAAGCAATTTGCGCCGCGCGGAAGGATTCCTTGTAGAGTGCTAAATCGGCAAGCTGGTGAGTCAGCTCCGTGAGAAATTTGATCATATCCCTGCGTGATCCAAATTTCCTGGCAGCTGAACCCGGATCTTCTTCATAGATTTCAACAAATGATTTTAATGCCTGGTGGGCGAAAAGGCGCGCCTGGGGGACATCTTCATTTTCCAGAGCCTGGTAAATGTTGTTCATCCAGCGCAGGGGGGTTTGCGTGTTGCCATCCGTGTCCGGCAGCAGGGTCAGGGAATCTTCGATACGACCAGCTTTCAACAGTTCAACTACCAAGCCTGCCGGAGGGGTCAATTTTGGTGCCCGAGAGGTCCTGGTCCACTGGGAAAGGGCATACTCAAGGTTCTTGTCGCGGAGTGACTCACCAACCAGCTGGTTTGAGACATCGATCTGAAGGGCATTCAGATCGCCCAGGGAGCGGATTTTGAGCTGTTCTGCCTCATTGAGCTGGCCAGCAAAGGTCAGTATTTGTGCGCTGAGCAGGTTGTCCATCAGCTGTTGAACCTGGTCCCCTAGGTTGGAATAGTTGGTGGGAGCCGGACTGGGTGGGTGGGCCTGCAACCATTCATTCGCCAGGCGCATGGTCATTTCCGGGCGATCCTGGCTGAGGGAGGATAACAATGCTGCCGACCTGACCAGGGGCAAACCAGAGATAACATCCCAGAGCAAGCCTTGCGTATCCGCAGGTGGTACAGGTTGACTGAGCACCGCGTGCACAATTAGAGGAGAGATATTGACACCTTGTGCCTGGGAAATCAGCTGTTTAATCAAAGCAGGTCGATCTGGGACCAGGGCGAACAAAATCGCCAGCGGTGTAAACCAGGCGCGGTTGACCTGGGTTGAAGCACGCAGGCTTTCGTTGATCTTAGCCCAATCATCCGCTGAATGGCAGCGATAAATCGCTAAACCAAGCAAGGCAGCATGATAGAAGTCATTCCCCTGTTGATCAACCAGGGAACCCCTTTCAAGCAACTGTATCAACGCAGACTGGGCTTCCGATTCCAAGGCCTCTGGGATTGATGCAAAATCTTCTTGGTCGAGGGCAATTAATGCAAGTTTGTCAGGAGTCCAGCCCTTGGGTTCCTTGCTGTGGTTAGAAATTTTTAAGAAGAATTCCTGGTCCGAGATAGCTTCCCAGATCAAAGGATCATGCTTCAGGGAAGATATCGCCCAGGACCAGCTGGATTCGGGGAATATCGATTTTAGCGAGCTGAGTACTGAAAATTGTTCTGTCATCAATTCTCCGGGGCTTCCAGGTTCGAGAAACCAATAATGCTAGGTCAGGATATCTTTAAAACCAACCAGGTAGCGACCGCCATCAAGAGAAAACCGAGTACGGCCAGGAAAACTCCAATCCCAGCTGAAGTACGTACCAGTTCGTTGGTGGCACTGAGCAAATTGGATGCGTTCCCAACCAACCCAGCCACGTCTTCAGCGATCCCCTTCCGGGCTAATTGCGCAGTTTGAGTAGCCAGGGTGCGTACTTCTTTCCCGGCAGAACGGGTGATCAATAAAATGATCCCGATCAACAGTGTCAATGCTCCTAAAATAAATAAACCGATGACCATGAGCAGCTTGAGATCGTAGATATCCAGATTGAGTACGTCCATAATTCCTCCTCAGGGAGATACCAGGTTAAGCGTAGGAAATTCGCATACCAGGTTCGTTCCTTTGACTGATTCTCCTGGTTTGAAGAAAGGAGATTTCTCCCAGGAATAAGTGGTTAATAAGTTCGAATTGAATAAGTCCACCAGGGATGCAGAAGCATCACCAGATAGGATTGTTGATAATGCTGAACAGGTGGATTGCCAGAGCTGGGTTTGCTGCTCTACGCTCAATTCCTGGTCAAAATCCAGCAACCCTTCGTTCACTGCTCCGCGAGCATCCCCGGGCACTGCCTGGACTTCGAGGTCATTTAATATTCGGGAGATATCGTCCCGGTCTGCGACAAGGTAGTCATCCCACAGGATCTGTTCGTCGAGCAGGGCAAGGAAACCCGGACCCGGGTGGTGATCGTCGCTCATCGTGAATAATTCAGCGTAGTGTGGCTGGTCAAGGGTTTGGGCATTGGCAGCGGGGAAAACCGGGACAAGAGTCAGCTGCGGGTTTTCAGGGATCGTGATCAACAACCAGATACCCTCTAACCTGGGGTGGGGAGCTGTTAATTGGTCTACAAGCAGGATGAGAAGATTGTGCTGCCCATTCCTGAGTGCTTGCCTGGCATTCGAATGACTGCCCTGTGTTGGATCAATATCAAATATCATGCCTGCTGTTCTCCCGCCCACAATACCAATCATGAAAAGGAAAAAGAAGATTGGTAGATAGAGGCCGATGTCCTGGAAGTTGAGTCCTCTGATTGGTGACTGGATAGGCATTGCCAGACTTTAGAACACACTGATCAGGATACCGGTGATGAAACCCAAACCCAAGCCCGCAGCGGACCAACGGTAGACCCTGCGGCGTTCAAGCTGTCTGGTATATTGTGCCAACCTGGGTTCCAAATTAAGATAAAACCACCTGACCAGTCGCTGGAGCGACCTGGACTCGCTGAGCTGGTTGATCGCAACCTGCCAAAAAGTCAGCTCAATACGGGAGGAAAGATGTCGAATACTCATCAAAAACCCATGCACCTCATTATTCTCCACCAGCTGGTGATCTGCCATCAACGGGAGGTGGTCATCTTCAAGATTTTCCCGGAATCCGTTGCCGTGACCCGCACGATGCGGGTGATCGATTTTCCATCCGCAGTTTTCGATTTCCCACGGTAGGTGATCAGGTACGTGGCGGGCGATGACTTGGAATTCTCTCCTGACTGCCGTTTAACCTGGGGTTTCGCATTGGCAACTTCCGGAAACTTGCGGGAGACCTGAGAAGTGATTGAATTCAGCTGTCTATCATCCATCCTGATCACCTGTAATTTTTCAAGAGATAATCACCGGTTGCGGCGCCTGAGGAAGGCTGGGATATCTAAATTATCCGGTGCGGAGTGTGGCACACCGGCAGGAACTGCCTGCAATGGCTGCATCTGCTCTACAAATTCATCCTTGGTCTCTTCTACAACAGCCTGCAGCTCAGGCTGAGGTTCCAAGCCGGTGGCCTGGTCGATTCTGCGGACGATCCCGGGCATGACTTCTTCGAGTGTTGGGGCACCGAGCCCTGTGATGACCAGGATGACCTGAGCACGACCGGTCATACGTTCGTCGTGCGAGACACCAAAAACAATTTCTGCCTGGTCCCCAACCCGGGCATGCAGCTCATTTAGCACTTCGCTGACTTCATAGAGGGTGAGGTCATCACCACCGGTGAAATTGGCAATAATGCCAGCTGCCTGGTCGATGGAGATTTCTTCCAGCAGCGGGTGGTCCAAGGCTTGTTCGACCGCATTGTGAGCCTTGGTCAATCCCTTGCCATGCCCGATGGACATGAATGCTCCACCACCGATCTTCATCAGGCGGCGAACGTGCGCAAAATCAACGTTAATCATGCCGGGTTCGGTGATCAGCTCGGTGATGCCCTGCACGGCCTGGCGAAGTACATCATCTGCGAGGCGGAAGGCGACTTCGAGCGGTAAATCACGTGGTGCAACCATCAGCAGGCGATCGTTGGGGATGGATATCAGGGTATCGGTGTGTTTGGCAAGATCGATCAAACCCTGGTTAGCATTGCGCTGGCGGCGACCCATTTCGAAAGAAAATGGTGAAGTTACAATAGCGATGGTAACAGCACCCATGGAGCGCGCCACGCGTGCAGCAATGGGTATGGACCCCGTGCCAGTGCCACCGCCCATACCGGCGGTAAGGAAGACCATGTCAGCGCCCTCGAGAGCGTCAGCGATAGCCCGCTCACTCTCTTCGGCTGCCCTGCGTCCAATTTCAGGATTACCCCCTGCACCGAGTCCGCGGGTGATATCAGGACCGAGCTGGATCTTCTTGCTTGCCTTGCAGGTTTGCAACGCCTGGTAATCAGTGTTGGCAGCCAGGAATTCGACACCAGAAATACCGAGTTCGATCATGCGGTTCACCGCATTGCAGCCTCCACCTCCCAATCCCAGCACTTTCAGTGCAGGAAACCGTGTTGGAACCCCCCGCGATTCAGTAAATTCACTCATTAATTACCTCCACCTATTTTTCTGCTAACTGTGTTGCAATACTTGTGCCATCCCCTTTGATCCGCTCGACACGACAGCCGGCACTGCGCAGCTGATCCAGCGCAGATTCGGGGAACTGTTCTTCATCACCAACCACGGTTACTCTTTCAGCCAGGAAGGCATAATTCATCGAGAATCCAATCATCGGGCGGTATTTGCGGATAAATGGACGGGCGGCGTTGAGATGCCAATCCGCGATACCCCACTCAAATGCCGGTAAGACAAGATAATGCGGGATCGGCTGGTGTTTTAACTGGGTTTGGGTTTCCTGTGGATCCCCTTTGCCTTCTGGAGAAGCATGCCAGCGGATAAGCGCCTGGGCTTTTGGACTGGCTTTACCACCCTGGAAGTACCAAGTTTGTTCAGCATAACGGGAGTCTGGTTCGGAACAGAGCAACCAGAAATTCCCGCATAAGACTTCCGCTGGCACTGCGCTTACATCGGGTTGGGAGTGCTCACTTTTTGGATTCACGAATGGACCTGCCAGGGCTTGCACCATGCCCAGCGTTCGCCTGACGTTTGAATGCTGGTCAGCGGCTGTGTTTTTTGATCCGCTTGGGGCACTGCCCAGGTTCAGGAGGATCACCGGTTTAGGCTGCCCGATGACAGCCTGGGCAATTGCCGTGTACCAGTCAGCAATGGCAAAGCCGCGTTGATCCTGTGCGCCGTTCTTGGTCTGGTAAGGGCGTGCTTCAGGCCAGCGTTCTGGACCCCCACTGCCCCAGTTAAGGGGTCGATTCCCCGCATATGCATCCGCAGAAATACCCATGTTCTCCAGCAGGTAGAGATTTCCCCTGCGCTCAATAGCCTGCAGAGCTGCGCGCAGGAAAGCTGTATCCCAATATTCCCCACCCGGTTTTAGCGGGGGGAATACAGGAGTCAATCCAGCCTTTGATGCAGCCTGGGCCGGGGGTATGAAGCGATCGAGGAAGCGTTCCACCAGATCATTCTGCGCCCAGGCGGTGGCTGACCATGCAGAACGCCGGTTTGGTTCGTTATAAAGGATGGCATAATGAACACCCCATCGGGAGTAATTATCAAAGAGCAGCTGCAGGTCTTCCAGGGGTGGGAGATTTTCCAACGGCAAACGGAAATGCAGGATGGGTTCTATTCCATTTTCAATCAACCCGTTGAGGAAGAATTCCGGAATTGCTCTGTCCGATGGCGCATCCAGAACTAACCAGGAGGCATGCAGGGTTTTAAGCTCTGGCAGCCATGAATACAGGTCACGCTCGCGGTAGTGGCTCGTGTCCGGGTAGTAATGAAAACCTAGGCGGTTGTTGTTTGGGGGTACATGGAATTTTGCCATCGTCTTGCTCCTGGCTTATCTTGTGCAAGAGATATGCCAGAAGCGTACGGTGGTTGGGCTTATTTCTTCCCGCTGATATCTGCCGGTAGATGGGATAAATCGATGGCAGCGTCGTCACAAAACAACATCGCTCGCTCGACGACGTGCCGCAGCTGGCGAATATTTCCAGGCCAATCGTAATCCATTAAAGCTTCCATTGCACGCGTGGTGATGTCCTCGATATTCAACCCCATTTTCGGGTTATTGAGGCGGATGAACAATCCGACCAGCTCTGGAATATCTTCCTTGTGATCGCGCAGCGCAGGGATATGGAGATCGACTACTTTGAGGCGGTAGTATAGGTCTTGGCGAAATTCCCCAGTTTCCATCATTTTTGTCAGATCGCGGTTCGATGCAGCTATCACCTGCACATCGACACTGATCAAGTTGGTGCCGCCTACGCGTCGGAAGCTGCGTTCTTCCAGGGCGCGCAAAAGTTTTACCTGCACATCGACCGGGGCGGAGGAGATCTCATCCAGGAAGAGGATGCCCTCATCGGCAATTTCCATCAAGCCTGGCTTCCTTTTTTCTGCACTGGTAAAGGCACCGGCTTCGTAACCAAAAAGTTCGGCTTCGACGACCGTGCTCTGGACTGCAGGAAGGCTGATATCAATGAAAGGCTTTTTGGCGCGTGGGCCCATACCGTGAATCGCGCGTGCCAGCACTTCTTTACCAGTGCCAGTTTCCCCGGTGATCATCACCGAGACGGAAGCTTCTGCTGCGCGCTGGGCATGGTCCAGCAGGGTTTGCATGGCCGGGGATTGCCCGACAACGAAATTCAGGTCCTTGTGCTGGGAAGCGCGTAAATGACTCAACTCGCGGCGCATGGAGACCAGCTCTCCCGCACGCTGGATCGATTCTTCCAGTTCAACCAGATCGATCGGTTTTTCAAGAAAATCATGCGCACCATTTTTCATGGCATAAACTGCATTGTCGACATCCCCATGGGCGGTGATGACGATGATCGGCGGCCGGTGGGGCACATGCAGGGTTTCTTCGAGCAGCACGGGTCCATACCCATCTGGCAGGCGAACATCCAGACAGACGATGTCTGCACTACCGCTGCTGAGCTGTTCACGGGCCTCGGCTAAAGTTGCCGCGTGAAGAATTTCATAACCGCGACCAGTAAGGAAGGAAGCGATATTCAAACGCGCATGTTCTTCGTCATCAACAATTAGTACTGTCAGACTCATTTAGAAGCTAAACCTCATTATCTTTGATCAGGGGGAATTTTACCTGAAAAACTGTTCCACCCGGTACACTGGAAACAGTAATGGTGCCTTTATGAGCGGTCACGATACGCTTGGCAATAGACAAGCCCAGGCCAGTCCCGTTGCGGTTTGTAGTAACAAATGGTTCGAAGATGCGATCGATGATATCCTGTGGAATCCCGGGACCGTCATCGATCACGTTGATCTCAATATGCTGGCGCCCGCCCTCCTCGCCAGAAGGCCGGATATGGATGGTGAGATTTCCACCAGTCACTTTCATCGCTTCAACGGCATTGCCGATCAGGTTGCTGAAGACCTGCTCCAGGGCGCGTGGATCTCCCTGGATGGTCGAATTCTCGACCGAGGCTTTAAATTCATGTTTGACCTGCAGGCGTGCCAGCCGTGGACGCCAGCGTTCAAGTAGAGTGGGAATCAAATCCGCCAATACAACGTGTTTGAATTTATTTTCCGGTGGTCGGGAGAAGGTCAGCACTGATTGCATTAGGTGCGTCAGCCGGTTGCAATCTTCTATCAGGCGGCTGATCACTTCCTGATTGGGATCATCTGCTGGCAGGTTCATCCCCATCAACTGAAGCCCGGTGCTGATGTTATTGATCGGATTGCGGACTTCATGAGCGAATATGGCTGTCACTTCCCCAAGTAGCGCACGCTGTTCGAGCTGCTGGTTTCGAATCTCGAATTGTTCATGGGCACTCAGATCACGCAGCAGAACCAGCACACCTTTGACTTCTTCATTGTCCATGAGCGGAATGGTGCTGATATGGGCAAGAAAAGCCACGCCATCGCGCCGATGCAGGTGAACTTCGCCCAGGTTAGGTGTGGATACACCCTGCTGGGCAGCCTGCATGGCGGGTACCAGGTTTGATGGACCGATCAGGACGTTGTTAACCGGTTGACCGGTAATTTCCTGCGCGGCATATCCGAGCAAGGTTTCTGCGGTTGGGTTAAGCTGCTGGATAGAAAGGTCCGCGGATAAGAGGATAATGCCATCCTGGGTATGTTCGGTGATCGCTTCACCGATCTGTAATTTTTCCAACAGTCTCTCCTGCCTGGAAAGCACGTTTTCCAGGCGGACTTGATTTTCCAGGATGGATTTGATCGTTGCAGCAAGTATCTTCAGAATATCCTGATTTTCCCGCGGGATACCTCCTTCAACAGCAGACAAAACCAGCACCCCGCTGAAGGATTCATTTTCACCGAGCGGATATGTTTGCAGGTAGCCCATCTTGGCCATCCGGGCGGCTTTGAAAAGCGAATTTGAAGCCCGCTGCCCGGGTTCCCATGATGCATGTTCCAGGTAGAGTTCGACTTCTTCCGGTTCGATAAAATCCGGTAGATTAAAATCCTGCGAGTCCTGGGCCAGGTTTTTCGCAAGACCGGGTTTGTCCGGTGGAACCAGGTAGATCGCCAGTGTATCAGCGCCGGTGAGCTGGTGACCAGCTTCCAGGGCAACTTGCAAGGCACGTTCGGTATTATGTTCCTGGTTGGCCCGGGTGAGTTTATAAATGTCTGCCAGGCGTTCCCTGCGGCGTTTCTCTTCAGCAGCTGCGCGTTCCCGCAAACGGGCGGGCTCACAAATCAACAAAATCCAAGTGCCGTCATCATCCAACGTGGAAACCTGGACACGCACCTCAAGCCCTACTCCATGACGGGTTGATATCGTATCGGCAAAAGGTTCGGGTTGGATAGATGTATAGGTGCCCTGGATGTGGTTCGATAGGAAGGGTAATAATTTATCGAGGTTATATTCAACAAGCTCCTTGCGGGTGAAAGCAGTGAGCTCTGTTGCCTTGGCGTTAACGAGCACAATACTGTACTTTTCCAGGTCAATTAATAAACAAGCCTGGGGAATGAAGTCGAGAAGGGTCTCTAATTCCGCCAAGGAGGGTTGGCGGGTGCGCAGAAATGGTACGTTCGGAATAGGTAGCGAACGATTCATGCAGCCTCAGGAACGCAGTTAGATTGGCGTAAGTGGGAGGGCAAGATGCCTTCCATCGCCCGGTACTTGGCTACAGTCCTGCGTGCAACGGAAAATCCCTGTTTGTCAAGTAACTTGGAGATGGCGCTGTCACTCAACGGGGTTTCTTCTTCTTCGATGATCTGCTTCAGGGCAGTACGCACCTGCAAGCTGCGGTCGAAGAACTTGGAAAGGGGGATGATATGCCCGTTTGGCATCTGGACTGTCTTATTCGCTACTGCCCGCGAAATGGTAGACTCGTGTACATCGAGTTCTTCGGCTAAATTTGCACGGGTTTGGGGTGTCAGGTGCTGATCACCGTTCAAGATGAAGTCACGCTGGATCACCGCCAGCGTGCGCATCAAGCGCACTATTGTTGTTGTGCGCTGCTGCAGACATTTTACCAGCAGCTCAGCACGCCCAAGATCGGATTTCCACTGTTCGCTGTTATCCTCTGACACCTGTTGAATCGCCTGGCGGAAGAGCGGGTTGACGCGCAGTATTCCTGCATAAGGGGAAAAGACTTCTACCATCAAGGATGCTTCAGGGGAATCGTCGATCTGGGTGATGATCGCATCGGGTTGGTGGTAGACAGGTGGTGTATCGCTTTGCCCGGTGCGAATATCCCCCCAGAAGGCTCGTCCGGGGAAGGGGTTCAGGTTATCTGTGATGAACTGGGCAATGGTTTCAACCTCCCGGACCGGGAGTCCAATCTTGCGGGCGAGCTCGCTATACTGGTGGCGGCTGAGCAGATCGAGACCTTCCTCTATCGCCCGCGAAGCGCCAGGGGGAATATATCTCCGCTCTCCGAGCACCTGCAGCTGAACAAGGAGTGCCTCCTGGGGGGAAGGGGAACCCACGCCGATCGGATCGGCGTGCTGAACCAGGTTGATCACCCTCTCAACTCGGGAAGGTGGGACGTGGTAATAGCGGGCGACTTCAAAAATTGGGACCTCCAGCAAGCCATCTTCATCCAGGTTGGAAAGGATGTATGCTGCGATCTGGCGGTCTTCTGGTGGGAGTTCAGGGGCAATCTGCTTCAATACGTAGGTGGGTAAATCATCCAACGCAAGCTGAAAATCTCGCTCCAGGGAAGAATCTTCTTTGGACGGGCGGGGAGCAAAATCGTAGCGCGGGGATACGAAGATGATCGGTTGATCTGCCTGGGGAGGTTGGGTGGGGTAGCAGCGTGGGCAAGGTCCCTTGTCAGAATACTGCCTTTTACAATGCGGGCATCGGCGCGAGTCTTTCACCTCGAGGGCAGGGTTATTAGCTAATTCTGCCTGTACTTTTTGTTCCAATTCTTCTGCAGATAATTCAATCAGCGCCATCGTTTGTGCCAGATGGGCAGTCGTGAGGGGGCGCAGTTGAGTTGAAGGTCGTAACCGGGTTTGAAGCATAATATTCACTTCTCTCTTGTTGGTATTGTCCTGATTGGTGAAAATTGGTATCCCACCGGATGGTGCAAGAATCATGCCCGCCCAAATATCAACAATACCGTCTATGATTATCAAGAGAAGGAGCGGGATTGTCAAGAATTTTTGGGCTTAATCTGGTTTACAGTTCTGCAAGGTATTCTGTGGATGGGGGCAGTTAATCATGGGTCGTTTGAAACAGGTGGTGGTGCGACCTGGACCATCTGTGTACTTCCTGCCAGGTTGGTGTGCATCACTGCGATATGTGAAGCGCCTGCTCGCGGGATATACGTTCTACCCGAACAGCTACCGATCCACTGGTCATCCACCCCCTGGTGGGGGTAAAGAGTGCAATCAACAGGAATCGATCCTTCGCCGCCATCAGCGGGTTGGGCAGCAATTCGCCAGCCGGCAGCCTGCCAGAGATGGTGCAAAGGCCTGGTGGAGGCGACAAATACACTCCCATCAAAGGCGAGCAGATCGTCAACAGTGCTGGATGAATCATTGAGCGCCGGTTTACCATCCTTGCGGTTTCCAGTCGGGTATGGCGTGTTTGAACAGGCTGATGCAAGCAGTGACATCATCATTAGAAGCACCAAGACCAGGATGGATCTTTTTGTGGACATTTGAATCTACCTTCAACAGGATATGGTAATTTCCTAGCAAATATGCAAGAAGCAGGCCAAACGAGCAAATTTACCGGATTACGATCGGCGAATATGTGCAATTATCGTATATGGGATATGAAAAAGCGCTCCACCACGAACAGATTCAGCTTGGTTGGAGCCAGGGGAGAAAGACTATACAATTGAAAATTTAAGCGGTATGCGGATTTTGATACCCGTTGGGGTAATCCTGGTAGAGATTACGCTCTCATCTTGAACAGAAACAGCGTTCGCTCGCTATCCATAATCTGCTCACTGGTAATCAAATCAAATCTGGACTGAAAAACCTCGATAAATGTTCCTTCGTTGTAATCGGGGAAGATATCCTTGCGCACCTGGAGCAGTTTGCTTACCTGTGAATCGCTCTTGGGGACGAATTCAATGATCAGCCAACGACATATACCTGCGAAGAAATCCGCAAGTTGGGGGAAAGGGACGTTATTGCCAATCGCAAGGTGGTGGATCAAAGCCAGGGCGAGCACGGTATCCGCTGGACCCCGCTCAAGCAGTGAATTTCGCTCAGCCAGGTTCCATCCGAGGCTAGGGCTGGGGTTGGAAAGATCCAGCAGCAATGGCAACAAATGCGCTTCATTCTCCGTTGTCCCCTGCTGATAATTGAGTTCAACTGCTCCAGGATCGATATCAAAGGCAATCGTTTCAATCCCTGCCTGGCTGGCAAGGCGGCTGAAAAGGCCTGTATTAGCACCCAGATCCCAAGCCAACTTGGAATCCGTTTGGGCGAGATATTCCCCAACCAGCTTTTTCTTATGTTCCTGGGCTTGTTCAGAATAATTATGGAATTGGTTGTATTCTGCCCAATCGGTGCCTGCAGGCTGCCAGTTCAATTTTTCGACCGTGGATGCCAGGTTGTCGACGAGACCAAGCAGCTGGTGCTTCTGCATCCGACGGCGCTCCTGGGAGGTATCAACCTGCTTGCCTGACATCCGCTCCTGGGATTTTGCGTGCAGGTGTATGTGCATATTGAGACCCAAATTGAGGCTTGACTTCCTGGGAAGCAGCTTGCTGGCCAAGTCGAGGGGAATTCCGTCAATGTAAACCCGTAGCAGCTGGTTAAGCCGTATATCGGTATAGGCGCTGAGGGCTAAAGGTGCGAGGAAGTGCTGGCAAAACTGGCGATAAGCTGTCCAGGGTTCGCCCTCCCGGTAACACTCAAAAGAAAGCGTATCGATCAAAACCGGTTTTCCACGTAAGAATTGGATGTTGTATGCGCTGCCATCCTTCAGTGACAAGTCCGCTTCCAAGGCGGCTTTCTGCACCTGCAAGGTGAGCCGGGCGGCGTCCTTGAGCTGGCTGAAGCTCCATTCAAATGGGTAAGAGATGAATGGGATCCGCTCCGGTTGGATAATTATTTTTTCTGGGGGTTTATCCTGCTGGTAAGCTGTGATCTCCGTATGAGGTACCAGCCAACCCGATTTGATTAATTGCTGGTAGAGACCCGAGTTAACCCCTTCAAAGTAGTCATCGTATCCTACCGGGTTAATCTGCCGGAAGATTTGGGAATCTTCGCTGTAAAGGAATCCTGCTGGATCGCGGAATGATGCCCCGAGCGGATTTTTATTGCTCAATTTCTTCATCCGTCTTGTCTTTCGAGAAGAGGTTGCGGAAGAAATCCGTGACTTTTCGCCGGTAGACTCCCAGCACGAACAAACCACCCATCAAGCTGGCAAGCAACAGCTGGACGATGTAGCTGCCTGAACCAGGGTCGAGGTACGCCTGGGGCCGGGCAAGGGTTGAAAATAGGCTATCGTGAACTAATAAACTTAGTAAGGGCAGGTAATTCATGAACTCCTCCGCTATCTGATGATTTTCTCGACAAATTATAAGCGCAAAATTGCATCCTGGAAATCGGAGAGCCTGCTTCTCGCTCTATTTGGGTGGTGTGCAGTCCAGGAGGATGTATGGACTCTGGCGACCAAGGATGCTGTTATCCTTAAGCAAGCCGTAACCTGCTTTGAAATAGCTGTCGAAGATCAAGCGGAAGGAGTTGACCGGGGAGATGTTGGGATAAAGTGCTTTCGAAGGTTCATTCCCGGAAGCGTTGGGTGGCAGGTGATAGGCGTTTAGTATCCCTAAACGCTGGGCTGGATCTATTTCCTGTTCCGTGTAGGCGATGGTAGCCCCATGATCGCCTTGCAAGATGATGATGGGAGCAGGATCGGAATGTTCCAGGAGCGAGTTGAAGATATCCAATAAACGCTGGTTGAGGTAGGTGATCTGATCTGCATATGCAGAAAGTTCATCGCGGGGAGTATTTTGGAGCGACTGCCCGGGTGAATCCACGATAAACGGGGGATGAGGAAAGATAATATGCGCATAGGTAAACTTCGGCGAAGGGTAGGCAACTGGAACCTGCTGCAGTTGTTCAAGACTGAACATGACCCGTTCCCGGTGAACTGCCCTGGGATTATCAATGATCCCAGCCAGGCGATCTGAATCGAGCAGAAGTGGCAGGTCGAGCAGCAGCCTGGCGGCCGTGGTATCCAGGAAGAGTTGCTCGAAATCATTGATTCCAAGGTATGAAAACCTGGAAGTATTGAACTGCTCAGGGATAAGGTGGTGATCAGTTAACTCCCAGCGCAGCCACTTATAGCCAGATTCGAAAGTAATTATTGTGTACCCCAGGTCAGATAAATTCTGCTGTACTTCACCAGTGTGGATCATGCTATCCAGGACTGCTCCCGTATGAACCACTTCAGGAAGGTTCTGCCCGCCATCTAGGTAAGTCATGTTTAATGTTGAAGCCAGGGAAAAACGCGTATCGGAGTAATTGGATTGGCTGCAGTGGGCAACATAAAAGCCCAACTCTTCAAGGCTGGTGAGAAAATCAAGGTTGCTGGAATCCAGGTACTGGTTGATGAAATCCCCGCGCGGGTATCCATCCAGCACGATGTAATAAATATCCGGTCTCTGGCCATCCGGGGAAATACTCACCCTGGACATTCCATTATTTTCTTCGCCCAGCAGCAGCCTGGCACGGTAGTGCTCAACCTGGCTTATCGCGACCTGGATGAGGGGCATGAAGAGCAAGATCAGGGCAAAGGCATTCAAAATGCGTGTAGACATGGATAGATCGCGCTTTGTGCGCAAGACCAACCAGCTGGCAAGCAGGAACAGCAGCAAGTAAACCGGCAGCAAAAAACGGTGGCGACCCAGGCTGAGATCCAAAAATGTCCAACTGCGGCCCAGGAGATTGATATGTCCATATGAGAAGAAGAGCAGGATTAAGATGGACGACAGAAGGGCTGCCTTTGCTGGATTTTTTATCAGCAATAAGAAGATGAAGTATATGATGAGCGTAATAACCAGTGACCCGGCAATAGAACGCAATCCATCCGGGAAATCCATCTCGCTGGCATTGCTTGCAATGAGGGAAAATACAGGATAAAGCCCGAATAAAAAGGGGTAAAGGACGAAATTTGCGCGGAGAAACTTCATGGATTAAGCGCTGAAGGAATGGTGGCTAAACTGGTGCCAGATAGAATAGGACTGCACAGTAGTGGCAGATGCTACCCCCCAGGACGAACAAGTGCCAGACAGCATGCATATAGGGAATCTTCTGCATGGCATAGAAAATCACTCCAACCGTGTACAAGATGCCACCAGCTGCAAGCCAGATAATGCCCCCGATAGGGATGCTGGAGACCATCTCGCGGAAGGCAAATATGCACAGCCAGCCCATCACCAGGTAAGTAACCACCGATAAAACCTGGAAACGATCGATGAAGAGCACTTTCATCGTGATACCAGTCAATGCGATCAACCAGACGACAACCAGGAGCGCCCAACCGGTTGTTCCGCGAATACCAACCAGCAAAAATGGTGTATAGGAGCCGGCGATCAGCAGGTAGATCGCTGAATGGTCGAATACCTTGAAAACACGTTTGGCGCGCGGCTCCTGGATACCGTGGTATAGGGTGGAGGCCAGGTAAAGAAGCACCAGGGAAGCCCCGAAGATGCTGAAGCTGATGATCTGGTAGATATCACCATTGATGACCGCCAGGACCACCAGGATCACCAAGCCAGCGATGCTTAATCCCGTGCCGATGCCATGTGTGACGCTGTGAAACAGCTCCTCGCCCAGCGAGAAAGGGCGGGCATTTTTGGGATCCGACAGCTTGTTGAGCTTATCGAACATGAAATTCTCTGAAAATGAATGGTTTACCTGGTTCAAGATTTTGCATTTAACCAAATTTTACGAAGTGATATTTTATGATACCAGATTTGAAATCGCCGGTAGCAGAGCGTTCACCTCATGCTGATAAAAACTGCATGGGGTGTGCTTTTTGAACTATAGCTCCTGGTAATGTGCAATGCGGCGCCTGATCACATCGAGACTCTGCTGCCAAAATGCTTCTGAGCGGATATCGATACCAAAGCGTATGGCGAGTTCTGCCGGTGAGGCCAAGCCGGTGTTGGCCAGCAGGTCCTGGAGCAGGGGTACGAATTCCTGACCACGCTGCTGGTAAAGGGAGTATAAGCCAGTGCTGAACAGCAATCCGAAGGCATAGGGGTAGTTATAAAAGGCGAAATCTGAACGGTAGTAATGGGGTTTCCAGGCCCACATATAGGGATGCAGGTGATCCTGGTCCAGCCCATCTCCATATGTTTCTACCTGGGCGCGGGTGATTATCTCGCAAAATTCATCTGCAGAAAGTTCAGCTTCTGCACGGCGTTCATAAACCTCCTTCTCGAACAGGTAACGGGAAGTGATATCGACGATGATCTGAGTGTCTCCGATCAGCTCAGTCTCGAGGATATTGAGCTTTTCCTGCGGGCTGGAGGCATTTTCAAGTGCTGCATCCATGATGATCGTCTCGCAGAAGATCGAAGCGGTTTCGGCGAGGGTCATAGGCGTGATGTACTGCAAGAAATTTTTCCCACGCTGGCAGTAGATATGGTATGCATGACCCAATTCGTGGGCAATCGTCGATACCTGGTCGAGTGAACCATCGAAATTACACAACACCCGGGGTTGTTCGACTGCAGGGAAGCGCACGCAGAAAGCACCACCACGCTTGCCTTTACGCGGTTCTGCATCGATCCAGGAATTATCGAAAGCATGTTTGGCGAAATTCGCCAGGTGCGGGGAATAGGTGTTGAAATTGTCGAGGATGAATTCCTGGGCCTGGGTCCAGGAGAATTGGCTGGTGTTGTCACCCACCGGAGCAAATAAATCCCACCAGGGCAGGGATTCCTGGTTGAAGCGCTCAGCTTTTTTATGCAGATAAGCTCGAAAATCAGGGAAGGCATCTTGCATGGCACTCAGCATCACTTCAAGCGTTTCCTGGTCGATGCTGGAAGTGTCCAGGGAATGATGGATGGCATCCCTGCGGAGACGACTCTTGTTGAGTACGTTGTTGAAACCAGAAACTCCATTCATACAGGCAGCCAGGGATTCGCGGATACTCTCCAGGCCGGCAATCTCTGCCTGGAATGCGCGCTGGCGGATTCCAGGGTGCGGATTGTAGCGGCGGATATTCTGCAAGGCAGCCAGGGGATAGCCTTTCTCCCCACCATCAAGCTCAAAATTGATTAAGAGCTGCGAGGTGAGCGTGCCCTGGAGTTTACCCCAGGCACGCAGACCGCTCAAGGAGAGTTGGTTCGCAAGCTGCTCTTCTGCATCGCTCATGAGGTACTGGCTTTGTCCGGCGTTCTTCTTGAGGTAATAAGCATGTGACTCTGCCTTTGGATTCGCGGCGATAATTTGATCCAGGAGAGAACCCAGGCTACCAAGCCAGCCGGTGATCACCTTTTCTACTTGTAGCAGGCGTACCAGTTGAGATTGGACCTTGGAAAATTGCTGCATCGCCAGCGTATCGTAAGAATCTACCGTGGTTAACGACTGGGTGTAGTTGTTCAAGGTGTAGAGCAGGCTAAAGCCTTGGTTTAGCCAGTCGATCAGCGCGGAGATTGACTCGCTTAGGACAGGCAGGTCTTGCTCCGTGTGGATGCCGTCCCGGTTGATCTGTTTTTCGACAAGGAATGCTTCCAAGCCTGCGACAAGGTCGATTGCATGCTGGAAGTCTGCCTCAAATTCGGGAGAATCGAGGCCTGGATAGATATCTGTTAAGTCCCAATGGGGAAGTTTTTGTGGTGAATCAGTCATGGGGTTTCCTTAAATGCGCTGAATGGCGATCTAAATAGATTATTTCTGTTGACCTGGCGATTTAATGGGGTAATTGCGCATAATCATCAAGAAGGGGCAGCACAATGTCGCGATCATTTGCTTCCAGCGAGATGACGATCTTCGCCACACCAACTTCCTGCATCTCATCGAGGATGGCTAATTCGGGAGGTGCCCAGCAGAAAATTGAATACTCGATCGCCTCCGCAGGTCGTCCTTGTTCGTATAATCCCGATTGTATCCGGGTGATCGCATCCCTGATCTGTGGCCACTCGGGGTAACCCAGGATCGGCATCCAGCCATTACAATGGTTGATCACCATTTCCAGGGTCTTGGGTCCGGCACCGCCGCCTCCGATAATCGGTGGGTGGGGTGACTGGCGAGGTTTGGGTTCCGCTTTCAGCCGGGAGAAATTAACGAATTTCCCCTCAAAGGCGGGTTCCTGCGCGTGCCAGAGAACCTTCATCGCAGATAGGTATTCAGCAATCCTTTGATAACGGGTGGGATAATTTACGCCGTGGTTTTCCATTTCCGCTGCCAGCCATCCCGGGCCAACACCGAATAAAAAGCGACCACCTGAAATCTGGTCCACGGTTGCCACGGTTTTTGCCAGGGCGATCAAATCATGCTCCAGCACCAGGGAAACACCCGTACCAACCTTGATCTGGTTTGTTGCAGAAGCTGCCAAGCTGGAAGCGATGAATGGATCGTAAGTTTGCCAGTAATAATCTGGTAGTTTACGCTGACCGACTTCTGCCTCAAGGTAGCTGAGCGGGATATGGGTATGCTCGGAAAACCAGACTGATTCAAAGCCGCGCGCTTCTGCAGCCTGGGCGAATTCTGCTGGCTGGATGGATGTCTCAGTGGCAAACAAATGCAGGCCGTATTTCATAGGCTAATCCATGGAATGGGATAGTAAATTATAAACTCAATGTGGGGAGAAATTCCAGAGTGGAGCTCATACTGGTTCTGAATCAAACTGGATAAAGGAAATCCCTGGGCGGACAAGGTGAACTGGAAGACCAGGCTTGATAAGGTGTACAAGGTCTCCAGCGACTGGATATTGTTAGCCGGGGGTTTTTAATATTAAGCCAATAAATTAATTGCGGAAAATCGCGTTAGCAAGCAGACCAAACGCAAATGCAGAAGCCAGCAAGCAGAGGCCTGCTCCTACATAATCATACTCGTTAAAGATCGCCAGGATAGCAGCCAGGAATGCGGCAATCCCGACGATCGATCCAGCAATCACGATAAGGCCAACCAATATGGAGGATTGATTACGCATTGTTTCTGCTCCTTTAATACCTATGTAAATTCAATTGAATTACCTGAAAACCTCATTTTTCGTTCAATTCCTGCTCATGCAATTCTTGCATTTCCGGAGGATTGAAGAAGGTTTTCAGGCAATCTAACATACACTTACCGGAGGTGTGCCAAGTTGTGATTTAATTAATAAGTTTGGTGCAGTTTGAATCCAGAACATCCAAGATTATATCGCACAAAGGATCAAGCATGGCGACCAATGAAGCGCAAGACCACCAGTTCACCCGCTGGCATATCCACCTGTTGAAATTCCTGCGTAAACTGATCACGGACGGAAATGTCTGGCTGATCAAAGTTTCGAAAGGTAGGCTGGGGAATTCCTTCCTGGGGGTTCCCGTCCTCCTCCTGACCACCACTGGCAGGAAATCAGGACGCCACCGCACTCAACCGTTGTACTATCTTGTAGATCAACACCGAGTGATCCTGGTAGCCTCCAATGCGGGAACAGAGAATGATCCATCCTGGTTGTTAAACCTGCAAGCTAATCCAGACGTGCTCGTTGACATCCAAGGAGAAGAAATACACATGCAGGGGCGAGTAGCTTCTGCAGAAGAAAAATCTGCTCTGTGGCCCAGGCTGACTGCCTTATTTCCGAAATGGCAGATGATGGAAGATCGCAGCCAGCGCAGCTTTAAAGTCGTGATCCTTGGAAGGAGAGATAAATCATGAATTTTCCAATAGGAGTTCTCTGTTGAGAAATTCGAATATTCCAAGGATGCGCAGGAAGCTCAATTCCCATATTGAGTAACGTGAATAATATTCCTTCGACTGCTAGTTTCCATTGTGTCATAGCTTGAGCACTGTTAAAATTACTTGCTTGCGTGAAGAAATATTGTGCTGTGGTTTCATCCAACAAATCTCGAACATGAACAATTGAACCATCTGGATAAGAGGTGAGCTTAAAGAAAATATTAAGAATATCATCCCGGAAATTCTCTATGTCCTCAAATTTCTGTAGTTTCTCCAGTACACTGTAGGTCTTGCTACAGAGCTGTTTGAGTCTTTTTCTTCTTTCCCAATTCTTAGGAGCTTGATCTACCCAAGAAAAACCAAGTTTCTCATCATCCCAGTTATCCATAATCTCTTTTATCCCGTTCCAATTTCGACCACTATAAAATTTGTCACTTATCTCCTGAATTGTTACACTATCTCCTCTATAGGTTAGTTTAAGTGAAAAATAGCTTTTATCCTGAAATTATGCGATTTTTGTACTAGATATTTCTTTTCGAGATACGTTGTGCTGTAAATTCTATCTCTTCTCCTCTTCATATCTTTCCTCTGTTCCAGGTTCAAGAGAACCTTCTATCTTTTCTTCCCCTTCTCCTGATATCTGTGCTTTCGTCTCTTCCTTCTTTTTTACCCTTAGATCTGTATAACTTCCTTTTAGGAATCCTTTGTAGAATCCTTTCATTGATTCTATGTTCTCTTCTGAAGCAGAATCAGTATAGTAGATGATTACATCTTGAGGTAGGTTTGTATGTTGTCTAGTAGTATGTAATGCTCCTTCTAATTGAATAAACCTGAGAAGGGAACGGACAGTAGGGTCAGAAAGATTGACTTGTTCTTCTCCTGTTTCTGCATAAAACATCGAATTATTCCAATTCTCCACTCTCTTTCAGAATTTTGCTGATAATTTTCTTATCCAATCTAAAACTTTCTTGTTCTAATCTCTCTAAAACAGGTCTTATTTGTTTGTAATATCCTTTTTTCTTTCCTAATAAAATTAAACCTGCTGTTCCAAATACTCTCAGATTTAGTGATTTTGCTATTTTCCTTGCTTCTTTGTCGTCAAGTAGAATGAATTCTGCACTTAATTGTACCGCTAGAAGAATTGCTTCTGCTTCTCTTGTACCCAATCTCTCTCTTAAAAGATTTAACATTACGTTAAATTCTAGTTCTTGTACTTTGATCCATTCGGGTAAATTCTTTGGATTAATTTATTCTGAAACCATTTTAGTCCATTTATTATTGGTAGACGTAAAAATGTTTATTATCTCTAAATGAATTGTTGTTTTAGTGGATGTGTATGAGTGGACCCACAGCTCACATTGAAGTAGATATTGATGAAAAATTACATACGTTATTGCATGCTCTCTCAAAAAGCCAAAATATGAGTATAGAAACTATTTTAGAAGAAGCTATTCGAAACTATATTCAGTTATATACGAGTAAAAATGAAAAAGACTCTCTTTTCAATATCATTGGAAGTTTTGAGACGGAAGAAGGAAATTGGAGTGAAAGGTCTGACTGGAGGGAGTAGATGCAATTTATTGATACAAGCGCACTGATTGCTCTTGCTGATAAAAGAGATATCTCTAATCATCAAAAAGAGAGAAATCTACTAATGTTTTTGCATGCATTAAGATTCTGAATGGTAATTGATATGCCTTAGATGCAATTACTGCTGACGTTTGATTTGTTCCAAAGAGATTTTCTGGAAATTGAACAATGTACCCATTTTTTATTGCATTTTCATCTGCACGAATTGATCGCCAGTTTAAGTTTTCTTCCAGTTCTTCACTTGCTGTTTCGTAATCATCATCTTCTCCTACATCAAACCCAAATACCGGTAGATCTTGTTGTTCTTGTAGAACAAAATAATATTCTGATCCATTGTCAGCTGCTAATTGCTCTTTTGTGATAGGAAATCCTACACATAGAATATCTGGTCCCAATTGAGCCCTGAATATAGGATTGATATAATTCTCTAATGGTACATCATACACTGAATCTTCTTCTGTAATAATAGTGTCATTCTTTACAGCATAGATTACCATATCAGGATATCTTCTCACAACATCAGCTTTAAT
>Ga0209536_100004696_pt1 | contig 21523 bp, 13 predicted proteins | sample DeeMarSeWOR28_12_FD_187461 | JGI IMG/M metagenome (GOLD analysis project Ga0209536, IMG submission 187461) | Marine sediment microbial communities from White Oak River estuary, North Carolina - WOR-2-8_12 (SPAdes) (version 2) | ecosystem: Environmental > Aquatic > Marine > Intertidal zone >... | reverse complement strand
CTCGGCATACCGAAGTCGTGCGTGGCATCGGGGGGGATCTACTACTTCAAGGACGGCCGCGACGTGCCGGACGTGTTCCAGGCCGTGTACGAATACCCCGAGCGTGACCTGACGTTCGTCTACAGCGCGACACTCGCCAACGGCTACTATCGCGGACTCAACTTCATGGGGCATGACGCCTCCATGCGCGTGAGCGGGGCGCTCACGGTCCAGGCGGACGGTGACTCCACGCGGTACGAGGAGAAGATCAAGGACGGGATCATCGACACGTCGCGGCCCATGTTCACGTATCGACCGGGCTTCAAGGGGATCGACGCCATCACGTCCGCCACGGCGGAGTACTTCGTCAGTCGCGGGCTGCTGTATACCTACCGCGGCGGGCGGCGCGTATCCGCGTATCACCTCCTGATTGGGGAGTGGCTCGACGTGATCCGCAACGGCGGCGAGACGAGCTGCAACATCGATCGTGGCTTCGAGGAGGCGATCACGTGCCACATGGCCACCCGGTCGTTCCTCGAGAACCGGAAGGTCGAGTGGGATCCGGTTGCCAGGAGGATCGTCTAGCTAACCCCTGGACCGGCGGACGGATGCACCCATCCCTCCGCCGGTCCGCCCGACCGCCACATTACTACAGCGCAAGCGCCGGAGATCCGCCGTGAACACCAAGACCCGACTCGGGATCATGATGTTCCTCCAGTTCTTCGTCTGGGGGGCGTGGTACACATCCATCGCCGTGTACATGACGGCCGAGGGGATGGGCGATCTGACGCACTGGCCCTTCACCGTCAACCCGATCGCGGCGATCGCGGCGCCATTCTTCCTGGGGCTGGTGGCCGATCGCTATTTCTCGACCGAGAAGGTCCTGGGGGTCTTGCACCTCCTCGGTGGCCTGGTCCTGCTGACCGTACCACAGTTCAGCGGCACACCGGTGCTATTCGTGGTGCTCCTCTTGCTCTACAACCTCTGCTACATGCCGACCCTCGGCCTGGCGAACTCGATCGCGTTTCACAACATCGTCGACCAGGAGAAGCACTTCCCGCTGATCCGCGTGTTCGGCACGATCGGATGGATCGTTGCCGGTCTCGTGGTGAGCCTGGTGCTCCGGCAGTTCGTTACGGGCGGAGCACTCCCCGAGCAAACGCCGATGCCGCTCTACATGGCGGCCTCGATGAGTATCGTCCTTGGTCTGTACAGCTTCTCGCTGCCGCACACGCCGCCGCCGGCGGCGGGCGAGAGGGTCTCGCTGCGCAGCATCGTGGGGCTCGACGCGTTGAAGGCCCTGGGGAGCACACCGTTCTACGTATTCCTCGGCGCGTCGCTGCTGATCTCCATCCCGCTGGCAGCGTACTACAACTTCACCCAGCTGTTTCTCGAGGCGACCGGGTTCCAGAACATCGCGAGCACACAGACGCTGGGGCAGATGTCCGAAGTGATCTTCATGCTCTTGATGCCGTTGTTCTTCGTCCGCTTGGGCGTGAAGTGGATGCTCGTTGCCGGAATGGGGGCCTGGGTGCTGCGCTACGCACTGTTCGCGCTGGCGGCACCGGGCGAGATCTTCTGGATGATCATCCTCGGCATCGTGCTGCACGGTATCTGCTACGACTTCTTCTTCGTCACCGGCCAGATCTACGTCGACAAGAAATCGACGCCCGCGATCCGCGGCCAGGCGCAGGGGATGCTGGTGCTGGTCACCTATGGGCTGGGCATGTTGATCGGTGCGCAGGCCGCGGGCAACCTCTTCAACGCGTTCCTGGGTGGTGCGGATGCGCTGACGCTCGATCAGTGGCGGCAGTTCTGGTTCATCCCGGCGGCGTTTGCGGCTGTCATCATGGTGGGCTTCGCCCTGCTGTTCAACGATCGCGTCGATCGAGGCGGGACGGCGGCGCCGGGCGATCGAGCCGTGTAGGACCGACATGCACCGTGGGCGGACAGGGCGCGGACGTGCGGACGATCACGTCGGCGCGCCGCGCTGATGGTCGGATCTTCGAACAGGTGAAAGGTGGCAGGGGATATGGCACGTAAGCAGCGACTGGGCGTCGGGTTCGTCGGGGCCGGGTTCGTGGCCCGGTTCCACATCCGCTCGTTCGTCGGCGTGCGGGATGCCGATGTCCGCGGCGTCGTCGGGCGCGGCGGTACCGCCGAAGAAGCGACGGCCATCGCGCGGTCGCTCGGGGTGGGCGACGCGCAACCATTTGGATCCATTACCGAGATGGTCGCCGACCCGGCGATCGACGCCATCTGGATCTGCTCGCCGAACTTCACGCGGATCGAGGTCATGGAGGAGATCGCCCACGCCGTCGAGAGTGGTGCGGGCGAGCTGATCGGTGTCGCGTGCGAGAAGCCGCTTGGGCGAACCTCGGCGGAAGCGCGCCGGATGCTCGAACTGGTGGAGCGGGCGGGATTGCTCCACGGCTACCTGGAGAACCAGTTGTTCGCGCCTGCCGTGGTGCGTGGGAAGTCGATCCTGTGGTCGCGGGGGGCCTCCCTCACCGGTGCGCCGTTCCTGGCGCGTGCGACGGAGGAACACAGCGGCCCCCACATGCCCTGGTTCTGGGACGGATCGCTCCAGGGTGGGGGCGTGCTGAACGACATGATGTGCCACTCGGTCGAGGTCGCGCGGTTCCTGCTCACTCCGCCCGGCGCATCGCGGGATGTGCTGACTCCGGTTCGCGTGTCGGCGCACATGTCCTGCCTGAAGTGGCAGCAGCCGCACTATGCGGACCAGCTTTCCGCCCAGAGCGATGGCGCCACCGACTATCGGACCCGACCATCCGAGGATTTCGCCCGCGCACTGGTCGAGTATCGCGATGCCGACGGCAACGAGCGTGTCGTGGAGGCCAGTACGTCCTGGTGCTACGTCGGCGCAGGCCTGCGGCACACGATGGAGCTGCTGGGCCCGGAATACTCCCTCAGCGTGAATACGCTCGACGCCGGGCCGAAGGTGTTTTTCAGCCGCAAGGTGACGGGCGAGGCGGGCGAGGATCTCGTCGAGAAGCAGAACGCCGAGATGGGCCTGATGCCCATCGTCAGTGACGAGGAGAGCGAGTACGGCTACCTGGCGGAGAACCGGCACATGGTGCAGGCATTCCGTGCCGGCCGGCAGCCCGACGAGACCTTCATGGACGGTGTGGCGGTGGCGGACCTGCTGATGACCGCGTACATGAGCGCGGAGCAAGGGAAGACGATCGCCTTCCCACCAAAGAATCTCGAGACGTTCGTTCCCGCGGTCGCACGTGGAGAGTGGAACCCCAAAGCCGGCTGAGATCGAGCTGAACACTCCTGGAGGGAATGCGGACCATGAGACGAGCAATCGCTGTTGGCGTCGGAGCCGTGGCATGCGCCATCGGGGTGTATCGCGCCCTCGCAGCGGACTCGGCGTCCGTTGAGGGGTCGCATGAGACGGCGGCAGCTGCCCTGCAGGAGGGATTCGAGCCGATCCTGATCCAGCAGAACGGCCGCTACACCAAGCACGGCTGGAACCACTACGGCCCGGGATACTTCGAACTCGATCCCGAATCGGGTGTGCTGACGTCGCACGGCGGGATGGGGCTCTTCTGGTATGCAGCCCGGCAGTACGGTGATTTCGTGCTCGAGCTGGAGTTCAGGTGCGCCGACGAACGAACGAATTCCGGCGTGTTCGTGCGTGTACCGGAGGTGCCGGCGAGCGACGACTACATCTACCATGCGTTCGAGATTCAGATTGCCGATGGGGGGGAGGGAATCCACGGCACGGGTGCGGTCTACGATGCCGCAGCGCCGATGCACCGCGCGTCGAACCCACCAGGCCAGTGGAATCAGTACCGCATCTCGTTCATCGGCGACCAAATAACGATCGAGCTGAACGGGACGCAGGTGCTCGACTGGACGGCTGAGCCTCGGGGCAAGGTGGCCGATTTCACTCCGCGCGGTTACATCGGTCTGCAGAACCACGATGACATCAGTCCCGTGTACTTCCGCAATATCCGCGTGCAGGCTCTGAACTAGCGCTCCGTCGCGCCTCTGCGGTGGATCGGTTGGGAGCGGTTCAGCCCGGCCGCTACCTGCGTTAGCTTCCGTACATGCCGACCACTCTTATCCCCAATTATGCACGGGGCGCCGTCCTGTTCGGTGTCCTGTTCGCGGCCTGTTCCGGTGAGAGTACGGCTCCGGAACGCAATGTGATCCCATTAGCACTGAGCCTGAGAGTGTACGGGACGGGGATCAGCCGGGTAGCGCTCGAAGTGTCCGCCCCGGATCTCGCCCAGCCGATCACTGTCCAGGGGGCGATCGCAGAGGGCTTCGCGACGGCAACCTTCGATGTGCCCGAGGGTTCCGATCGGACCGTCACGGTCAGAGCCTTCGACGCCGCCGACAGTCAGACGCACAGCGGCTCGGTGACCGTCGATCTGAGCGGGTCGCCGCAAGCGGCGTTGAGTGTGCTACTCGAGCCCGATGCCGGGGGATCCGCGCTCGTTGCTACCGTGGCGGGGTGGCGCGTTGTGATCGAGCACGGATTCGACACCCTGAATGTCGGTGAGACGGGCGACCTCGAGGCGCACGTCATCGACGGCGTGGGGGATACGCTGGACGTGGTCGTGAGCTGGGAGAGCGAGGTCACCGCCGTCGTCGACGTAGTGCCGACCGGTGACCGCTCGGCCCGGGTGGCGGCCGTCGCTGAGGGGGCAGCCCTGGTCCTTGCCACGTACAGGGGCGTGTCGATCGGGGTGGTGGTGACGGCCATCGTCGTCGAAGAGCCTCCGCCGGATCCGCTCACGCTCGAGTTGGTGGCGAACGGCTTCCAGAGCCCAGTTCACCTCACGCATGCGCCGACCGATTCGTCTCGCCTCTTCGTCGTCGAGCGAGGCGGTGTCATTCGGATCATCAAGGACGGCACGGTGGTGCCGACGCCATTCCTCGACATCTCAGGGCGGGTGAAGGCCGGGGGAGAGCAGGGTCTGCTCAGCGTCGCGTTCCACCCGCTGCACGCCGGAAACGGCGAGTTCTTCGTCCTCTACACCGATATCAACGGCGACAGTCGGGTATCGCGCTTCCTTGCCGATGGCACGGATCCCGACGTCGCCGATCCCTCGAGCGAGTTCCTCGTGCTGTTCGCGGAACAACCGTACACCAACCACAACGGCGGCCTCGTGGCGTTCGGTCCCGACGGGATGCTCTATGTCGGGCTCGGGGATGGCGGGTCGGGTGGCGACCCGCTGGGCAACGGACAGGACAGCACGACGGTCTTAGGAGCGATTCTCCGTTTGGACGTGGACGGGGGTTCGCCCTACGCCATCCCGACCGACAATCCGCTGGTGAGCGACGCGGCGGCCGCGAAGGAGATCTGGGTGTACGGGCTGCGCAATCCGTGGCGCTACTCGTTTGACCGCGAGACCGGCGATCTGTACATCGGCGACGTCGGCCAGGGCGCCTGGGAGGAGATCGACGTTCAGCCGTCGGTGAGCGCCGGGGGCGAGAATTACGGCTGGAACGTCATGGAGGGCGCGCACTGTTACAATGCCGTCTCGTGCGATCAGGCCGGACTCGTCCTGCCCGCCGTGGAGTATCCACATACGGGCGGAGCTTGCTCGGTGACGGGAGGGAGCGTCTATCGGGGCGGTCTGCTGCCCGATCTGGTGGGTCGCTACTTCTACGCGGACTATTGCGCCGGCTGGATCCGGAGCTTCCGGTACTCGGGTGGCGTCGCGGTGGATCCACGAGATCACAGCGGCGACCTCGGAACGGTGCCGCAGATCGTCTCGTTCGGGGAGGATGCGACCGGCGAGCTCTACATCGTGAGCCTGAGCGGGTCGGTCTATCGGCTGGCTCGCTAGATCGAAGGTGTGCGGTGGTGTCTTGCCTCGATCTCGCAGGCAGAACCGCTCAGAGGCTCACACGCATTTGTAGACCTGCGGCGGTGCGCCCTGCCGGAGTGTGTAGCTCGCCTGCGGCTTAGGGCCATCAGTGAGGGTCACCGTCAGCGTCATCCGTGACCCGTCGATCCGCCCCACGTAGCGCGCCGGATGGCTGTCGGGTGGCTCGCCCTCCCGGATCGGCCCTCCGTGCTCGCGCACGTAGATGCCGGCGACGTCGAACACACCCGCTGCATCGGGCACGATCGGCTCGACGATACTGCCGTGCGCGCAGTCGAACTCCAGCACGGTGCCCGTCGGTGTGATCGTGAGCGCGATGTGCTCACCTCCCCATTCGCCGACGAGGTCGGCGGCGGTGGGACTGTCGCCGCACGCGACGAGGGCGAGCACGCCGGCGGCGAGCGTGAGGGAGCGAGCACGAATCATCGGTGAGTGATACCCTCCGGTGCCACGATTGGTCACGCGCGAGGCGGCGCTGCCGCCGGTAGGCCCACGACCCCGTCGGCGGCGAGCCGATCCACCTCCGCCGCCGAGTACTGCAGCAGTCCCTCGAGGACCTCCCGCGTGTGTTGCCCGAGCCCGGGGGCCGCGACAGCCGGAATCTCGGGTGCCGCCGAGAGGTGAGGGGTCGAGCGGGCGAAGGTGTACGTACCCACTTCCGGATCTGCCACGTCCACCAACATGCCGCGGGTTCGGAAGTGCGGATCCGCGAAGACGTCCTTCGCAGTATAGACCGGACCGGTGGGCATTCCCGCAGCGTTCAGGGTATCGACCACTTCCTGGCGTGTCTTGTCTGCCATCCATCCTTCGATGATTGGCTGCAGGAATGCTGCGTGCTGAGCCCGGCTGGTACCGTCACGGCTTCGGGGATCGTCGATGAGATCAGATCGTCCGACCGCAGTGGCCAGCCGCCCCCAGACGATGTCGTCCGGCACGTTGAGCGCGACGTATCCGTCGCGGCAGCGGAACGCACCCCGCGGCCACAGGTGCTCGAGCCGGCCACGGCTGGGTTCCTGGCCGGTGACGGAATACAGGGCGACCATCCGCTCGTTCAGAGCCAGCATGTTGTCGGTGAGGGACACATCGACCACCTGCCCCATTCCCGAGCGCTCCCGCATGAAGAGCGCCTGCATCACTCCGAAGGCGGCGATCATCCCCGAGTAGACATCGGCCAGCCCGTACAGGGTGAAGGTGGGCGGCTTGTCCTCGAAGCCAATCAGGTCCATCACCCCACTCATTGCCTCCGCGACGATGTCGAATGCGGGCCGTTCCGCATAGTCGCTTCGGTAACCGGGCAAACGCCCGAAACCCGAGATCATCGCGTACACGAGGCGCGGATTGATGGTCCGCATGCCGTCCCAGCCGAGCCCGAGCTTGTCCATGGCACCGGGGCGCAGGTTCTCGACCACCACGTCCGACACCGCGACGAGCTTGCGCAAGATGTCCTGGCCGTCCTGCGACTGCACGTTGAGCGCGAGGCTTCTCTTGTTCCGGTTGTAGGCCATGTAGCCGAACGCCTTCTTCGCCCCGTCGCGGCTGGCGAACGGCGGGATCGAGCGTCGGGGGTCGCCCTTCCCGGGACGCTCGATCTTGATCACGTCGGCACCGGCATCGGCCAGCAGCATCGTACAGTACGGCCCGCTCATGTACTGCTCGAGACCGATCACCCGAATGCCCGACAGGGGACGCTGCGGTGCGTGCCTCACGTCACACTCCTTGCTCCAAGACGGTGCATGGCGGAGTTGCCGCGGCGATGGGTCGGAACGGCCGAGTTCCAGGAGGGCATCGATGAGCGCACCACGCACTCAGCCCTGCATTCGGTGCCCTGCCGCTGCTCGACTGCGTCTCCCGCCCTCTTCGCTCCCCACTCTTCACCCTTCACCCTTCACCCTTCACGCCCTCTGGCCGATCCACTCCACCATCGTCGATACGCCCATCCCAACGCCGACGCACAGGGTCGCGAGCCCGTAGAACGGTGTGGCTTCGTCGGGAGCGCGGCGCTTCATCTCGTGCAATAGCGTGACCAGGATGCGGGCGCCCGAACAGCCGGTTGGATGCCCGAGCGCGATGGCTCCGCCATTCACGTTCGTGATGTCGTGTCGTAACCCGAGGCGACGCATGACGCCGAGCGCCTGCGCGGCAAAGGCCTCGTTGAGCTCGACGAGGCCGATGTCCGCGACAGTGAGGCCAAGCCTCGCGAGCAGCTTCTCGGTCGACGGGATCGGACCGTAGCCCATGACGCCTGGATCGACACCCGCCACCGCCGAGCCGATCCAGCGGGCCATTGGTCGCAGGCTCAGCTGACGCGCCTTTTCGGCGCTCATGAGGAGCACTGCGGCCGCGCCGTCGTTGATGCCACTCGAATTCCCCGCCGTGACCGTGCCGTCTTGGCGAAATGCTGGCTTCAGTCGGGCGAGCTGAGGGAGATCGGTATCCAGGAGGTAGCGCCCGTCTTGCCGGCGATAGCGCGGGTGCTCGTCGGTGTCGACGAGCAACGGATCGCCCTTGCGTTGCGGAACTGCGATGGGGACGATCTCGTCGGCGAACAGCCCGGCGCCGATCGCGTCGACCGCGCGACGCTGACTCTCGAGCGCGAACGCGTCCTGCTCCTCACGGGTAATGCCCATGTCGTCCGCGATGTTCTCGGCCGTCTCGCCCAGGCTCACGATCGGATAGCGCGCGTCCATCTTGGGGTTGTTGAAGCGCCAGCCGACCGTCGTATCCCACATCGTCCAATGTCCGACTGGCTGGCCCCGCTCCGGCTTCGGAATGGCCCATGGGGCTCGGCTCATACACTCGACGCCGGCCCCGATGCTCACGTCGCCTTCGCCGGCGAGGATCGCCTTGGCCGCCTGGTTCACCGCCTCGAGGGCGGAGGCGCAGTTCCGGTTGACCGTGACGCCCGGGACTTCGACTGGAAATCCCGCGAGCAGGGCCGCCATGCGTGCGACGTCACGATTGTCTTCCCCCGCCTGATTGCCGCACCCGGCGTAGACGTCATCGAGCACTGCCGGGTCGATCCCGACTCGGTCGACCAGCCCGCGGAGGACAGCGGCGAGCAGATCATCGGGCCGAACGCTCGACAGTGCACCGTTGTGGCGCCCGATGGGAGAGCGGACCGCGTCGATGATGACGACGTCTCGCATGGCCGGGCTACCGTGCCGACGAGGCGCGCACGCCGCCGGTCAGGGACGAGCGGGCAGCATTCTGCTGCAGGTCGGTGACGAACTCCCCGAACCGCTCCGCCATCCGGTGCATTCTGGGGTGGTGGTCGCGCAGGAAGCGGTCTGGGTCCGGATCGTCGTGGAACGCCGCGAGCAGCGCGTCGGCCCGTTCGTCCGTCGCCGCGTCGATGTAGCTCGACGACACCCTGAGGCACAGATCGTGAGCCGCATGGAACGCCGAACCCGGCAAGGTCGCGATCTCGTACCGCTCCAGCAGGTACAACGCCAGGTCCTCGTCGGTGTGCACGCCGCACGCAGCCAGCGGGTCACGCCAGCGATCGAACGAGGGATAGACGTAGAACGCGCCGGCCGGCTCCACGCATGGAATGCCGAGCCCGCTGAGCGTCCGGTAGAGGAACAAGGTGCGTGCCGCGTGCATCCGTGCGCAGAGGGCGATGTACTCCTCGATGTCCGGGTCGCCGCTGTAGGCGACGAGAGCGGCATACTGGATTGGTGCCGGCACACACGTCCAGACATTGGACGCGATGTTCTCCATCGCATGTGCGAGCTGCTTCCCGGCCGCCCAGTTCGGGAGCACGGCCACACCGAAGCGCCAGCCGCCGAGGCTGAGGTGCTTGCTGAGGCCACCGAAGACGACGGTGCCCTCGGGATAGTGCCGAGCGATCGAGACGTGGGGAATGGTGCCAAACGTGGTGAGGGCGTAGATCTCGTCACTCAGCACCATCAGTTCGTGGCTCCGCGCAAACTCCGCCAGCGCCTTGACCTTCTCCGGGTGCATCGTCGTCCCGGTCGGGTTCTTCGGGCTGTTGACGATGAAGACCTCCGGATTCCCCCAATTGCGCCGTGACTCTTCGATCCGGTGCTCGAGCACGTCCAGCTCCAACTCGTAATTCTCCTCCGGTCTGGTCGGGACGTATGTGATCGGCTTGCCGAGCAGGTGTGCCTGCGGGCCGTAGGAAACCCAGGAGGGCTGGGGGAGAACGACCTCCTCACCCAACGCGAGCATGCAGGAGAACAGCAGTGACTTGCTGCCGGGACCGATCACGACCTGGTCTGGACCGACGTCGAGCCCGAAGTGCTCGGCGTAGTAGGCTGCGATCGTGCGCCGGAGCTCGGGGATCCCAAGCGCCGGGAGATAGCTGCGCTTCTGCGTACTCGCTGCGAGCGCCTCGGCGATCCTCGGATGCACCGGGAACCGCGATTCCCCGAATGCGAGATGGTAGACGTTCTTGCCCTCGCTCCACAGTTCACGGACGCGATCGTTGATGGCGAGGGTGGCGGAGGCCCGCAGCCCGCGCACGCCTGCGCGGGAGAAACGGATGGGCTTGAAGCGCTCGGGCACGACGGTCGCTCTCCCAAGGAGGACACTGAGCGGCGGCAAGGCGACCATGCCGCGATGTTGAGCTCACGATGTCCTGTTCGCTGACGCGACGCAAGTCCAGCGTGGGCCCAACCCACGTGTCGGCACCGGCTGGCGGGAGCGTCACACGGCCGTCCGCCGAACTACCAGAGGCGACGCTCGGCGGCCGAGGGATCCTCGGGGTCGAACTCGATCACCGACAGTTCTGGACCGTCGTGGGCGGCATTGAGCATCACCGTTCGTCCAATCCGGTCCATCCATGCCCCCGTCAGCCGTGTCGATTCGTGCACGTGTCCGTGGAGGGTGAGCCAGGGTTGGCGCTGCTCGATGAAGCGCCGGACGGCGATGCTGCCGATGTGCACGTCGAGCGGCGCGTAGTCGATCGCCTTGCCGTCCAAGGCGGCGCGATCGAGTGCCGTCCGGTAGGGCGGAGCGTGGAACAGGAAGATGGCACGGTCCAGATTGCCCTTCCTGGTCAGCCGCTCGAGGTCCTGCTGAATGGTCGCATGGCGTACCTGATGTCTCGAGACCGGATACGAATGGCTGCCCTCCTCGGGCGAGAGGCACCCGGGATCGGCGTGGCGGGATACGTCATACCGCTCCCAGTCCTTGAGCCGGAACGGAGTCGGCGGAACGAAGTTGTACCCGTACACCGTGAACGTCCCCCACGTGATCCGCTGCTCGTGTGCGTAGGTCCAGAGCCCACGCTCGCCGATCGTACGCACGGTGCTCTCGGGGCGACGTCCGTCGTCGTTGCCCAGGATCACGAAGACCGCCGGATAGTCAGGGCCGAGTCGGTCCCGTAGACGCTGGAGGCCGGCCGCCGCGACGGTCTCGAGAAAGCCGCCGGTCGGACGAACATTGTCGGCATGTGCCAGCGCGTGCGGCAGGAGGTCACCACCGACGAAGACGGCGTCTGGTCTCTGGCGCGCGATCGCGTCGAAGAGCGCATCATAGCGGTCGACCTGACCGTGGAGGTCGGTGACGAAGAAGCAGCGGGTCACGAGCGGCTGGATGTCGAGGCCACGCCGGTCCCCTTCAGGGGGAGCGGCCGCGCCGGGTCGGTCACGGCGCCGATCTTCGCGGCGTAGCTGGTCTGCTCCTCGATATCCGCATCGGTCACGAAGTGGAGATCGAGCAATCCCAGGCTTCGGTAGCCCGTCCGTAGGTAGTTCAGCTCCGCCAGGCAGAGACTCCACCCCTCGAGCCATGCTCTCAGCTCCGCGCGTTGCTCCGGCGAGCCGCGGAAGTGGACGATCAGGTCGAGATCGCTCCCAGGTCCCGCCGTCGCATTCTTGGTGCTGCCGATGAGGTAGAGCGCCTCGACGCCGAAGCGATCCGGGTCGAGTGTGGCCGCGATCTGCTCGGCCATCCGCAACCTCCAGCGCCAGTGGTCCGAGACGCTCGCCGGAGGGGTCCGGGTCGGCCGTGGCGGCACGGCGGCGGGAACGGCGGTCGGTGCCGATAGCACCCCCACCGCTTCGTCGAGGTCCGCGTTCATGAGCACGCGCAGGACCTTCCCACCGGTCTCGCGTGCCACATCGATCACGCGCACCGTGGACGTGAGGTGCTGCACGTCCGGGAGCAGCTCCGGAAGCATGTTGTGCGCCGTCTGAATGAAGCGCTCGTTGAACAGCACGTCCTCGTCGTCTGGATAGAGCGGGAGATATCTGATACCTGCTTCGACCAGGTCCTGGAAGAAATGCGTGCCGAACGAGAGATCCGGCACGTAGTTGCCCTTCTGATGCGCCATCTCGATCAGCACCGCGGCATTGTTGATCTGCGAATAGGTGACGCTCACTCCCAGGGTGATGTCGCCGCGGCTGCCCCATCGTCCGGGGCCCATGAGCACGAACTGTCGCTTGGGCAGCAGGCGGTTGAGCCTGCCCACGACCTCGCCGACCTCCCGCATCGCCCGGCTGCTCGTGAGCCCATGGTACGCCTGCTGGTCCACGTAGACGATGTGTGAGATGTCGGGTACCCGCCCGTTCGATACGTAGCGGTTGGCCGTGAACAGGATCGAGGCCTTCGGGAGATCGCGGGGAATCGGCGTCGGCGTATCCTCCGGTCCGTAGCCCTGCGGTCGGCATTGCAGGAGGTACAGGGCTTCCCCGTCGGAGGCGAACTCGATGTCCACGGGGACCCCCATGCGCTGTTGGAACAACGTCAGCAGCGTGCGGATCTGCGTGATGAACGGTGTACGACTGATCAGTCCCTCGAAGGTCACCGCGTACTCGTGGGCGCTGAAATCGAGCGACAGGCCCATCGGCTGACGGATGTGCCCATCATCCACTTGGACAAGCAGCTGCCGAGCCGCAGGATAATCGCCGCCATGACGTTGCAGCAGCTCGCGAAGGGGTATCGTCTCGAACGCGTTGGTCTCGAGATTGATGACGTCGATCTTGGATGGCGAGTAGCGCACGATTTCGTCGGAGGTCTGGTTCACCCGGAGACCGGGTTGACCGGGCGCCACGAGCACGGGGTAGTCGTCACTGAGCCGGTCGACCGCGCGGGTGCCCAGTCCTGGTACGATCCGCGCGAGTCCGTCTTCCCGCCGGATCCGTGCAGACCAGCGGAACTCGTTGTTGCTGTAGGCCACGCCGGCAAACGCGGGAAGGAAGTACTTCCCGACCCGACGGCCGACGACCTCCTGGATCATGATGCCCATTTCCTCGTGGACATCGAGAAGACCGCGCTCAGCACGATACTCGATCGGATCCGGCCCGAAGACGGAGGCATACACCTCCGCGATCGCATCCTGCAGGGCTGCCAGCCGTTCCCGCTTCGAGCCCTGGTTGCCGAGAAAGAGACTCTTGTACTTGCCCGAGAACGCCGAGCCCACCCGATCCTCCAGCAGACTCGAGCTGCGGACGATGATGGGGCAGTTCTCGAAGTCGTCGAGGGCGGCCGCGAGCCCCTTGGACATCTCGGGGGGGAAGTGCGCTGCCTTGAATGCCTGGACCAGGTAGGAATAGTCCTGCCGGATCAGGTCGATCTCCCGATACTTCCGGTCGTAGACGTCCTGCATGTTGTTGTGGCGGAGAAACTCGAGCAGCGCGTCGGATGGGACGTACCACGTCTTCGGTACCCGCAGTCCAGTCAGGACCGCTCGGTGCTCCTTCGCATCACGGACGATCCGGCTCGCGAGAAACAGACCGGCGCTCTTCCCGCCCAGCTTGCCGCGGCTGTCGGGCGTGAAGACCATGTGGTGCACGAGGTCGTAGAAGTCGGAAACCCTCGTGACGTTCTTCGCGCTATTGATGAAATCGAGCTGATCGCTGAAGAAGCGCCGGATCAGGTTGACGCGCAGGCCGCGGCGTACCGCCTCGGGCAGGTCATCCTCGTCGATGTTGAGGCTCTGGAACCTGTCGATCGCGCTGGCCAACTCGACGAGCGGCGCATCGAGGTGCTCGGCGGCGGAGTACAGAAAGCTGGCCTTGTCCTCGTTGATCCACGACTGGATGCTGTGCACCAGCTCGTCCTCGAGCAGATGCTCGGCTGCGAGCTCGAACGTCCGCTCGGCCAGCTCGTCGAGGTCCTTCATCTCCGCCCGGCGCACCGGGCGATTCTCCTGTTCTCGGTCGGTCTCGGTGCGCTCGCCGGAGGACATGGACTGCACGAGGAGGTCCTCCGCGTGCTGCACGCCGCTCCACACGAGGTAGTTGATCATGCGGCGCGTGATGCGGCGGAGTAGCGAACGATCGGTTCCCCGCAGGAAGTTGAGGATGACGCCCCACTCGCCCTCCGAGCCGTCACCGGGCTGGCGCGCCCCGGCGATCGCGGCCTTCAGCCGACGCTGCAGCACGCGATAGCCGATGCGCTCGGCGATTGCGTTAATCAGCCGACGCTCTTCCTGCAGAAACGGACCCTCGTCCACCTCCGGTCGCTGGTCGGTGTAGGAGACGGAGACGCGACCGATGGTCTCCCCCTCGGACACGATGGGCGCGCTGAGCGCCCACGGTGTCTCCACGAAGTCGTCGGGCTGATAGACCCTGTCGTCGAGCAGGACGCGCGCCTGGGCGATCTCCGGGTATTGCCAGCCGGGCGGGATCGCCCGGATCAGCTCCTCGAGGGCGCTCCCGAAGTTGACGTCCGGATGACTCAAGATCTCGTCGACGCGGTAGAGACAGTTCAGCTCCTTCGCGCGTTCCTGAAGATCTCGGAGGATCCGGTCGAGAGGTCGCTCATCGGTCGGCATGCGTCTCGCTCCTGTTCCCGGTACCCGCGGAGGCGGGAGACCGCCACACGGCACCGCGTCCGGAACGTCCATCGACCTTGACGAGCAGCGGTGCGGGTGCTCGGACGTGACGCACGAACGTCGTCTCTTGCACCGCCGGCAGGGACTCCAGCCACGACCAGTCGATCCCGGGTTCCGCGGCGTGGTGCACGGTCAGATAGCACACCTGAAAACTGGAGAGATTGTGGAAGAAATGCGCTCCCTGGCTCGCTTCGACGTCCATGGTGGGCAGCGTTGTCTCCACCATGACGCGTGCACCGGCGATATCTCCCCACTCGACGGGGATCCCAAGCCAGGGATCGCTGCTTCCCCAGCGGCCGAAGCCGATCAGGAGATAGGGGCAATGGTCCGCCACGAGACGATCGTTGTGCTCGGCGAGCTCCGCAGCGATGCGACGCGTGTGCCGGCTCTCGAAGCCGTCGGGTTTCACGTATACGATGTCACGCACCGTCTCGTCGACTCCGTTGCCCAGCGCTCGTTGTGCCGCGACCACTACGTCCGGCCTGTGCAGCGCTTCCTCCGGGACGTCGACGACTTCATCGGATACGATCATTGGCCGCATCTGGAGGAAGCCGAGGTGGGCGCGAGGCGGTTCATGCGGGTCGATCGTCAACGCGAACTCGATCTCGGTCGGGGCGGCGAGGGCGCCGGAGCAGCGTTCCAGAAGACATCGGAGGAGGTCGTTCAACCGGATCTCGCGCAATCCGAGAATGGGAGCGAAGTCGAGCGCGCGCGGCCCGGCTCTCCCTGTTCCGGGAGTGAGCCGATCGGCGGACGGGTCATACGTCGACGCGACGTATCGCAGCACGCCGTCGTAGTCAGCGTCCTCCAGGCCGCCCTCGATCAGGAACTCTTCTTCGGCGATCGGGTCGAAGCGGGGTGGGCTGCCCATGTGCACGGCCCAGAACCGGACCTGTGTTTGCTGGAGCAGCTCACGCGCTGACGCATAGGGCGGGGCTGCGGCGGGCCGCGTGGGCGAGTAGATCCAGCACCGGCCGCCATCGACGATGGTCTTGCCCAGCCCCAGGGCCAGGTTGACCACCCCGTCCTCGGGACGTGCGGCGCCGCTTGGGTAGAAGTTGTACGACTTGGCGACGCCCGAGAGGAGCGGGTAGTACCGGGATCCGTAGCGACGGCCTACGACTTCCTGGATCAGCACTGCCATCTTCTCCTCGCGGTTGGTGCGGTCTGCCGCGTGCCGGTAGCGCTTGGCCGCGCGGAAGAAGCACGAGGCGAACACGAACTTGATCGCCTCGACGAGTCGCTGAAACCGGGCATCGGCATCGGGCTGGTCGTTCGGGATCATCTTGGTGGCGTACACGCCGGCGAACGGCCGGTGCATCGCGTCCTCGAGGAGACTCGAGGAGCGGACGGCCAGCGGCGTGTGCACGTCCTCCACGAGTGCCCGGAGGTCCCCGAGGACGCCGGTCGGCAGGGAGCCGCGTTGGAAGGCATGGGCGATGCGCTCGTCGGGCGCATCCGATGCGGCGATCACGCGGAGATCGTTCCCGTCGAGAAACGCGTCGAAGACCGACGTCGTCACGACGATCATACGCGGGATGGAGACGCCGATCTCCCATGCGGGGTCCGGTTCCAGCTTCCGCAGCACGTCGCGAGCGAGCAGCAGACCCCGTGCCTTGCCACCGACTGCTCCGTCGCCGATCGCCGTGCACAGCTCGCTGGACGCGAAGAACCGACGATCGAACGCCGGAACGTCGAGCCCGTCCTGCTGCCCGGCCGCCATCAGGCGAGCCCCATGTTTCCTCCCGGCGTGGAGTCCGCTACACCCACCCGCGCTCGCGGCATGCCTCGGCGACGCGGCTCACTGCGATCACGTACGCGGCATCCCGCATGTAGAGATTCTCCTTCTTCGCCAGATCACTCACCGCAATGAAGGCCGAGGTCATCTTGACGTCGAGCTTGCCGAGGACCTCGTCCTTCTCCCAGAAGTAGTTCATGTTGCTCTGGACCTGCTCGAAGTAGCTGCACGTCACCCCCCCGGCATTGGCGAGGAGGTCGGGGATCATGAACACGCCCCGTTCGTGCAATGCGCGATCGGCCACGGGTCCAGTCGGGCCGTTCGCCCCCTCGGCGATGAGCCGAACCGTGGGCCGCACCCGGTCGACGGTCTCGGCGTTGATCTGGTGTTCGAGCGCCGCCGGAATGAGGATTTCTACCTCCTGCTCGATCCACGCGTCGGCCGGCAGCACATCGTAGCCCAGCTCGCGCGCGCGGTGCTTGTCGATCCCGCCGAACCGGTCGGTGATTCCCTGCAGCTCCGGCAGGTCGATGCCTGGCAGTCTCCGATATGTGTAGGCGGTCTGATCTTCCTGATCCCAGCAGGACACGGCGACCACGGTCCCGCCGATCTGCTGGTACAGATCGATGGCGTATTGGGCGACGTTGCCGAATCCCTGGACACTGGCGCGCGTGTCGGACGGTCTGAGGCCCAGCTCCTTCAGCGCTTCTCGAATCGTGAACACCACTCCGTACCCGGTGGCTTCCTTCCGCCCGAGCGACCCGCCGAGCCCGACCGGCTTCCCGGTAATGAAACCGGGCGCCTTCCCACCGTGAATCGTCTCGAATTCGTCGAGCATCCACAGCATGTGCTGGGCAGAAGTCATCACGTCGGGCGCCGGCACGTCGAGCGCCGGCCCGACGTTCTTTGCGATCTGCCGCACGTAGCCGCGGCACAGTCGCTCTTGCTCCCTGAGGCTCAAGTTGTGCGGGTCGCAAACGACACCCCCCTTGGCTCCCCCCAGAGGAATATCGACCACGGCGCACTTCCAGGTCATCCACATCGCGAGCGCCCGGACCGTGTCGAGCGTCTCCATCGGGTGAAATCGAATCCCACCCTTGCTCGGCCCTCGGGCATCGTTGTGCTGCACGCGGAAGCCCCGGAACACCCGGGCTGTCCCGTCGTCCATCAGCACGGGAATCGCGAAGGCGTACTCGCGCAGCGGCAGGCGCAGAAGCTCACGCGTGGCCGCGTCCACTCCGAGCTGATCGGCGACGCGGTCGAACTGCTCCTGGGCCATTTCGAAGGAGTTGAACGGCTTGGGCCTGCTCATCACATCCTCCACATCCTCACGTCCCCACAGGGTTGCGTAGTGCAATCTCGTCGGCGGTGGCGCGATCTGGTCGCGACGGGGCTTCACATCTCCTCACCGGCAGACGGGCCGGCGGTGGTGCGCTCCCGGCACAGGGAAAATAGCGAGGGTTGGGACGAGAAGCAGGGGTCGGCCGGTTGGGTACCGACCCTGCGGGGCCGGGTTTGATGCCGTCAGCGGGTGCCGGCGAGTGCCTGGAGCGAGTCCCGCACCGCGATCCCATTGCCGTTGGCGTCGCGCAGCACCGGTTCGAGCAGATTGGCAATCTCCCGCGCTCCCAGTGGGTCGCCGGCAGCAAGGTATGCCGCAGCGTCGAGCGGCCAGATGACGTGCCACGCCAACTGATCGACGAATCCCGCCATGTAGCGGAAGTGTCGAGCGGTGGCGTGCACATCCGGATACTGGCCCATTGCGGAGGCGACCCGCGCCTGCTCCAGCCGGAGCGGCCAGAAGGAGCCCACGAGTCCGAACATCACGTCGCCGAGGCCGTAGCGCTGCGTGGCCGCGCGCCACCTCTCGAGCGCGCCGAGGGTGTCACCCTGGGCAAGCGCGGCATGCGCCTGGAGGTCGAGTAGCAGGCCACGGGCGAGCGGTACCGTATCGAGCGTCGGCGCCACCAGTGCCTCCAACTGGTCCATTGCAGCACGGTAGGTGGCGGGCTGACGCGTCGCGAGCCATCGGGCAGCGAGCCACAGCGATGTGGGATCGTCGGAGTGCGCCGCGAGGCGAGTTGCCGCTGCATCGAGCTCCGTCGGCGGTCGTACCGTGTCCCCGGTGGTCAGGGCCGGCAGCACGAGCCACGCGTCAATCTCCTCGGTCGGCACGCCGCGGCCGCGCGCGGCATTGAGGGTCGAATCGATGGAGGCGAACTGGGCCGTGCCGTAGAGCAATGCCATGCGCATTCGGAACGCGATGCGTCGGTCCACCGATGTGACGGCGCGGTCCTCGAGCACCTCGATCGCCGTCCGGGAGCCGAGGCGATCCTGGTACGTCTGGTCGACGGCGCCGGCAAGCAGCGCGACATACTCGAGAACGGCCAGTGGCCGAGACTCGAGTGAGAGCAGCAGCCGGGCCCGTTCCTGTGCGGATCCGACAGACGCCGAATCCCCCAGGCGGAGCACCTCCGCGGTCGCCGACGTCGAGTCCAGTTCGAGGTACTGCTGAGTGTACCGCCGGGCTTCCGCGGTGTTGTCCTGCAGGTAGGCGATGCGCGCACGCTGCGCGAGGACCGCTGCGAAGGCGCTGTCGATCTCGTAGGCTTCGCGGAGATGGGGCCGCGCGGCTGTCGGCGGTTCCCCGAGCAGACCGGCAAAGTTGACCTTCAGGAAGCCGAGCACGAAGTGGGCATCGATCGCGTCGGGGTTGCGATCGATGATCTCCTGGAAGATCTCGAGGGCGCCGGCGAGGTCACCGGTTCGGATCAGCGTGTCGTAGCCTCGGAGCAAACCTCTGGTCACAGGATCGAGGGAGTCGCCATACGTTCGGGCTGTAGCGAGGGCGGCCGTGACTTCGTCGAATGCCCGGGTGGGCCGCGCGCGCAGGAGCTCGGCGAGCATGCGCTTGAAGTGAGCGGGTGCGTAGGACGGCTCGATCTCGATCACCCGCTCGAACCGCCGGATCGCATCCGCGTAGTTCCCACTGCGCAGCAGCTGCTCCCCTCTGATCTGATCCAGCCATGTCTCCGTCTTCCTGGGCAGGGCTCCACTCCAGCCGAGTTCCTGCTCCGCGATCTGGCGGCTGTACACCCGGGTCAGGACGGTCTTCACGACCTGGGGGATGTCGGAAAGTGCGCCCACCTCGGTGACCTGCTCGATCACCTCCCGGCTGCTGCGGTCGAAGAGCTGGGTGGTCAGTCGCACGCGATCGTTGCCCTCCAGGTCGGCGCGGGCGCGAAGCACCTCCGTAGCGGAGGTCGTGTCCGCCACGAATTCCGCGCCCGGTAGGTAGAGCAACTGTTGCTCGAAGGCATCATGGAGTGCCTGCGGCGGCAGTACCTCGGCTTCCGACACGTCGAGCTGCAGCGCAATGCGGCGGAGATCGTCCTCGACCGGCGCACCGACATCCACGCCCCTGATCCACCATCCCCCGACGATGGCAAGGGCGGCCACAACTGCAAGCGCGGCCCAGCGCCATCCCGGCGAGCGTGAGCGCCGCCCGGTCCGGTCGATCATCTGGAGCCACTCGCCGACTGTGCCGGGCCGGAGCTCGCGCTCGAGCGCCAACGGGGCGGACAGCGCCCGTGCCAGTGGCGGCGGCACATCGGGGCGTGCTCGCGCCAGCAGGTTCTCCGACGTCCTCGCAGCAGCCATGGGATCGGTGCGATTGCCGACCAGCGCCTCGTGGGCGACCGCCGCCAGCGCGTAGACATCGGCGCGGCCGTCTACGTCCGGGAGTCCGGCCGCTTGCTCCGGTGCCATGTAGGCGGGTGTGCCGACAATGGCTCCTGTTCGGGTCAGCGTCTCCCCGCCCGCGGCGCGTATCGCCCGAGCGATCCCAAAGTCCGCGACTTGGGCGTGACCAGCCGAGAGCAGAATGTTCTCCGGTTTGATGTCGCGGTGCACGATACCACGCTCGTGCGCGTAGTTCAGCGCGTCGCCCGCTTCGCGAACGACCTGAAGGACGTCGTCGAGCGGAAGCTGGTTGTCCCGTGCCAGGCGGCCACGCAGGGATTCCCCCTCGATGAACGGCATGACATAGTAGAGCGTGCCGTCGACGTTCCCGGAATCGTGCACCGGCACGATGTTCGGGTGCTGCAGTTGCGCCGTGATCTCGATCTCGCGCAGGAACCGCTCGGGCCCGAGTAGCTCGGCGATCTCCGGGAGCAGGACCTTGACCGCGACCCGACGGTTGTGTCGGGTATCCTGGGCGAGATACACGACCGCCATGCCTCCCCTGCCCAGTTCCCGCTCGATGGTATAACGGTCCGCCAGACGCGCCCGCAGCCGCTCGAGGGTAACCTCAGAGGCTCCACCTGCATCCGGACGAGGCGTGGCGAACCCCGGCGGCGTGGCGTGGCCGCACGTGGGGCAGAACGCCGCGCCCCTCGGAAGGGGTGTCTCACACCGAGTGCAGGTCGATGGACTCTGGGTCATCTTCATCCGCATGGCATGTCACACTGGAAGTTGATGGCCGACGGAATACTCGGCAAGTCACGTCGCAGAGCCGAAGCGTGAGCATTGACCGCACAGCCGGACTGCTTACGTTCCGACGGTGCCTTCCTCCGGGTTTGCAGTGCTCACGCTTCCGCGACCAACGTGACCGAACCTCACTCCGCAGCATGATTCGCGTACGACTGCTCGGAGCGGCTGGGTTGCGCCAGCCGGACGGCACCGAGGCGACCGAGGTGCTCAGGCAGTCAAAGCGTCTTGCCCTGCTGGCCTATCTCGCGGCGGCCGAACCCGTTCGCTTTCACCGTCGAGACTCACTCCTGGGACTGTTCTGGCCCGACTTGGACGAGGAGCATGCCCGGGGCGCTCTCCGTCGCGCACTGCACTTCCTGCGGCGCCACGTCGGCGAAGGTATCGTCGTCAGCCGCGGCGACGAAGTGGGACTCGACTTCGATCTGGTCTGGTGCGATGTCCTTGGCTTCCGGGATGCCGTGCGTGCCGGTTGCCTGGCTGAAGCGCTCGATCTGTACCGCGGCGATCTACTTGCGGGACTGTTCGTGTCTTCGGCACCCGAGTTCGAGAGGTGGCTCGACCAGGAGCGACAGCACCTGCGCGCGGCGGCGACGCGAGCTGCGCGGACGTTGAGCCAGCAGGCCGAAGCGAACGCTGATCTTG
>Ga0209536_100004695_pt1 | contig 21531 bp, 22 predicted proteins | sample DeeMarSeWOR28_12_FD_187461 | JGI IMG/M metagenome (GOLD analysis project Ga0209536, IMG submission 187461) | Marine sediment microbial communities from White Oak River estuary, North Carolina - WOR-2-8_12 (SPAdes) (version 2) | ecosystem: Environmental > Aquatic > Marine > Intertidal zone >... | reverse complement strand
CCGCCCCGGAGGTGTATGCCGCCGTCATGGCGTCGCACACTCCCTCGTGGTGCATCAGGTTCGCCTGTACGGTGAACCCGGCTCCTTCGAAGTGGCATGCGTACTGAATCGCCAGGTCTCCCGTGAACGCAGCGGTCCCACCCGACGCGTCGACCATTCCGACCTGACGCACCTGCGGAGTCAGATCCGCCTCGACCAGTCCTGCGAGCGCCGCCTCTGCGCCGCGGCCGGCCCGCATCAGCGCGAGCCCGAGGGACCCGTAGGAGGGGTCGATGAACGACTGTGTCGCGACGGCCCCGACGCCGCTCTCGGCCCACGGAACGCTGGAGCCGACCGAGAACCAGTGCGACTGCACGGCGACCCCGAGCTGTCCGGTCGCGGAGTCCCGGGCGACGATCGAGTAAGTGTGAACGGGACGCAGGGGACGGAGCGCTCCACCGTTCGCCGCGCCGCTGTCCTGCGCGCCGAGCTCAGAGTTCGAAACGAGAAGCAGCGGAGCCAGGAACAGGGTCCGGAGTCGAGTCTGCCTGCGGGTCATCGTTGGCGCTCCGTTAGGGATTCGTCGGCGACGGACTGACGTGGTGAACCGTTGGGCCCGTGGAGTGTAAAGCAGTGTGCACGACCGTGGAAGGCCGGTGGACACAGCCCGGGTTTCCGGCTAGCTTAGCGGTCTGTCTGAGAACGGGAACGGCCTGGATAGACTTCTGGCTTCGAGGTGTGAATGACAAAGCATTTTCGGGACGAGAACGGTCGGCGCTGGAAGGCATGGCTCGCTTCGCGAGACGTATTCTGGCCCGATCCGGAAGACAAGAAAAAGGTGGAGGATCGCGAAGCCGTGATCTTCGTCTGCTTCTCCGATCCGTCGGAGCCGCAGCGCAGGATTCGGCTGCCGGCGGGATCGTTCGAAGACCTCTCCACGGACGATCTCGTGACCCAGTTCGAACTGGCCGAAGCCGATCCGGCCATTCGGTAAGCCTGCGCCAACAGAGCATACATCGCGCAGGGGGCGTGACGCCGGGCTGCTCCGGACGTCACGCCCCCTTTCTGCAGCCCGGAACTGAACCCGGACTTCACGGAGACTGGATCGACACATGAGCGGGGACCGAAAATCGACCGGAGGTCTGGCGGGCGTCGTGGCGGCCGAGACCTCGCTGAGCGCCATCGATGGCGAGAACGGCCGCCTGTCGTACCGCGGCTACGACATTCACGCACTGGCGGAAGGCGCGACGTTTCCCGAAGTCCTCTATCTGCTGTGGTACGGAGAGCTTCCGAACCGCGCCGAGCTGATCGCATTCGAGGGATTGCTGGCGGCCGAGCGGGAGATCCCGGTCGAGGTGCTCGAGGTGCTGCACGATCTGCCGGCGGACACCATACCGATGTCGGCCCTCCGCACCGCCGTCTCGGCGCTCGGCTGCGTGGACCCGGATGCGGAGTCCAACGAACGGGCGGCCGATCTCGCCAAGTCCGTGCGGCTGGTGGCGCAGATCCCCACGATCGTGGCCGCGCATGACCGGATCCGGTCCGGGAAGAGTCCGATCTCCCCGGATCCCGAACTGTCGCACTCGGCCAATTTCCTCTACATGCTGTCGGGCGAACAGCCGACCGAAGCCGCGGCCCGTGCCCTGGATGTCTCGCTGACTCTGTATCTCGAGCATGGACTGAACGCGTCGACCTTCGCCTGCCGGATCGTGGCCTCCACTCTGTCCGACATGCATTCCGCCGTCACCGCCGGGATCGGGGCACTGAAGGGGCCGCTGCACGGAGGGGCGAACCAGCGCGCCATGGAAATGCTCTCCGAGATCGCCGCGGACGGCGATGCGGAGACGTGGGTGGACCGGGCGCTGGCGGAGGGCAGGAAGGTGATGGGATTCGGGCACCGCGTCTATCGGACCGAAGACCCGCGTGCGACGCACCTGCGGCGCATGTCCGAGGAGCTCTCCGCGGCGGCAGGGGCCGCGCAGCTTCATGAGCTCGCGCGGCAGGTGGAGCAGACCATGCTCGACCGAAAGGGAATTCCGTGTAACGTCGATTTCTACTGCGCGACGGTATACGGCAGTCTCGGGATTCCGCTGGACCTCTATACGCCGCTGTTCGCGATCGGTAGAGTAGGAGGCTGGGCCGCGCATGTGATGGAACAGCACGAGAACAACCGGCTGATCCGTCCGCGTGCCGAGTACGTCGGACCGACGGACCGGCGGTACGTCCGACTGGAAGAGAGACGCTGAGACCGGCAACCTCGAAGCAAGGAGCGGAGGCGCACATGGCTTCCGAGTACAAGTTTGCGGTGGTCCCGGAGGGCGGATCACCTGTCCGAGTAGCAGCCGCGGGGCCTCAGGTGCCCGACAATCCGATCATTCCGTTCATCGAAGGTGACGGCATGGGACCCGACATCTGGGCGGCGGCCGTCCGGGTGTTCGATGCAGCCGTCGAGGTCGCCTATGGCGGCAGGCGGGCCATCCACTGGATGGAAGTCTATGCGGGCGAGAAGGGACAGCAGGTCGCAGGCGAGTGGCTGCCCCAGGAAACGCTGGATGCGATCAGCGAGTTCGGGATTGCGATCAAGGGACCGCTGACGACGCCCGTCGGCGGGGGAATCCGCTCCCTGAACGTCACCCTTCGCCAGCGGCTGGACCTGTACGCCTGCGTGCGCCCGTGCCGCTGGATCAAAGGTGTGCCCTCTCCCGTGCGTCATCCCGAGAAGCTCGATGTCGTTCTGTACCGCGAGAACACGGAAGACGTCTACGCGGGCATCGAATGGGAAGCGGGCTCGGACGACGCGGAAAAGGTCCGTACGTACTTGAACGACGAGATGGGCTGCGACATCCGGGAGCACAGCGGTATCGGAGTGAAGCCCATCTCGGAGTTCGGCACCAAGCGCCTGGTGTCGATGTGCATTCGGGACGCGCTTAAGGCGGGGGCCCGTTCCGTAACGCTCGTACACAAGGGCAACATCATGAAATTCACCGAGGGCGCCTTCCGGGAGTGGGGCTACGAGGTGGCGCGCGACGAGTTCGGGGATGTGACCATCACGGAAACCGAGCTGTGGAGCGCGTATGACGGAAAGCAGCCGGCGGACAAGCTCGTGATCAAGGACCGGATCGCGGATGCGATGTTCCAGCAGATCCTGCTGCGACCGGCCGAGTACGATTACATCGCGACGCCGAACCTGAACGGCGACTACCTGTCGGACGCCTGCGCGGCCCAGGTCGGCGGCCTGGGAATGGCTCCCGGCGCCAACATCGGCGACCGGGTGGCGCTGTTCGAGGCCACGCACGGTACGGCTCCGAAGTATGCTGGAATGAACAAGGTCAACCCTACGTCGCTCATCCTGTCCGGCGTCATGATGTTCGAGTACATGGGCTGGCAGGAGGCGGCGGACGCCGTGATCGAAGGGATCGAGCGAACGGTGGCGGAGAAGTACGTCACCTACGACCTCGAGCGGCAGATGGCCGGGGCGACGCTCGCCAAGACCTCCGAGTTCGGAGACCGGATCATTCGGAACATGAAGTCGCGGTAATGGAACCCGGCCGGATCCCCGTTCGCGGCTCCTGATTCCATGCGCGGTCCGGACGCGGAAGGACCGACGCCGACGGGCGGGACTTCCCGGTCCGCCCTCGGCGCACCGGTCGTCGCGGTGCTGCTCGCGCTGCTGATCTGCGCGCCCGCGCGGCTGGTTGCGCAGGAGACGGATCGTCCGGCCCCCGCCGACCGCGCCGCCGCGGACTCGCTGGCAGCGGGCACGGATTCTCTGCGGGTCCGGGCCGACTCGCTGGCTTCCGCCCCCGACAGTCTGATCGGACCCCTGGAACAGCCGCTGGAGGGCACGCTTCAGGATTCGGTTGCCGAACTTCCGCCGACGCGGCTGCCCCAGCTGTACGACCTTCCCGCGGTTGGCGGCTCTTCGGTGGTCGCCGATCTGGCACTGGAAGACTTGCTGCAGAGCAACGCGCTCACTCTGCTCGAACTGCTGGAGGAGCATCCCGGGCTCACGCCCCTAAGGGCCGCCTGGTTCGGAGGCCCGCAGCAGGCGATGTCGGGTGCGATCGGGCCGGGATTTCTGACGGTGCTGCTCGACGGTCGGGAGGTGCCGACGATGGACGGCGGACAGCCCGATCTTACCCGTTTTCCGCTGGCGGCCCTGCAGCGGGTCAGGGTCGTCCGCACTCCGGTGGGATGGCGCATCGAGCTCTCGTCGCTGTCTCGCAGCCAGCGCAGCGCGTACTCGCGGATCGAGGGCGGAACCGGGGATCCGGGGCTGAGTCGCCTGCGACTGGTGTTCGACAACGGCTTCGGCCGCACGGTCAGAGTCGCGGCGAGCGCAGACCTCGTGGACGCGACGAGCGACTTCCCGTCCACCGACTTCGACTTCTTCGGACTTGTGGAATGGGTGCCGGGCGACGCGCGGTCGGGGTTGGCGTTCACTTACGAGTCGGAAACGATGGAACGGGACGTGTACGCGCCGGTCAACCTCCGGCGCAGCGAGACCTTCCTGCGGGGTCGGTTTCCGTTCGGCACGGCGCTGCAGCTGCAGCTGTTCGGCGGCTGGACAGGGTGGAAGGCGGAGGAGGAAGGTGTGTCGACGGACCCGGACCTGCTGGATCGCTCCGTGCTGAGCGGCGGAGCGACGCTCCGTGGCGACTGGGAGTGGTTGCGTGGCGGGGTGTCTCTCGCGGCATGGGACAGCGAGTATCACCCCGGAATCCAGGTGGACGGCGACGTGGGTGGCCGGGTGATCGGCCCGCTGAGCGCCGAGGTCGGCGGGCGGTTCGCCGTCTGGGAGGAGTTCGACGCGGCGGAGTTCCGTGGCGGACTGGCTGTGGATCTTCCTCTCAACCTGAAGCTCGGGGCAGGGGCGTCGTCGGGCACCCGGGGGATCAGTTATCCCACGGCACAGCAGGTGGATTCACTGGGCTTCACGCTGTTCCACGGCCGGCTGGATTTCGCCACGTCGGCGCTGTCGCTGTACGGGCTGTTCGAGCGCCAGGAGCTGGACCGTCAGCTGCCGTTCCGTTCTTCCTTCGACCGGTTCCAGGCACCGATCGAGAACCCGGGCGCGCTCAACGCGTTCGAGGTCGGAGGATCGCTTCCAGTCTTTCCCCTCGCCTGGCTGATCAAGGACTCCGATCCGATTCGACTTGGGGGGTTCTGGCGATACCAGGATTTCGCGTCGTCGGACGGGATGTTCTACGTGCCGCAGAACCTGGTGCGGGGCTCCCTGAGTTTCGACGACGAGTTCTTCGACGGCAATCTGGGAGTGAGGCTGGGGCTCGGTCTGAAGTACCGGGGCAACATGATCGTGCCGACGGCGGATGCGGTGACGGATCCGTCCTCCACGCTCGCCAGCGTACCCGCATACACGTATCTGGATTGGAACATGGCGATCCGGGTACTCACCGTCGTGATCTACTATCGATACGACAACATCACCGGCACCGTTGGAAATGACTTCATCGGGGTCCCGTTTCCGAACACCCGGTCCGTGTTCGGGATCAAGTGGACCTTCCTGAATTGAACGCCGGCAGGAAGCCGGGCAAGGCACCGGCAGACATAGATAACAATTTGTAAAATATGAGGATAGATGCATAAATCTCAAGTGGTATATTGCTGGTCGGACGTTGACGCGGGACCGGTTCGCCCCCTATTCTGATCGGTCTATATGATACGCAGCATGACGGGATTCGGGTCTGCTCCCCTGGAGTCGGGCGGCTGGAACGGTAGTCTGGAGCTCCGGTCCGTGAATTCGCGGCACCTGAAGCTGAATTTCAGACTGCCGTCCGGGGCGGAGAGTTGGGACGAAACGCTGCGCGAGGTGATCGGCAGGGGCGTTCGACGCGGCCACGTGGACGTCACGCTTCGCCTGTCGCCGGGCCAGGAGGCCGCCGGACGCATCGAGGTCGATGAAGTCCGTCTCGCCGCCTATCTGGACGCATTTCGTCGGATGCGCAACGCTCACGGGCTGACTGGCGAGGCGGACCTGGAACTGGTCAGTCGACTGGAGGGTGTGCTCGTCGAGCGGACGCCGGACCTGGTCGGGGCGATGGACGAGGAGATGCTCCGGGCCGCGGCGGAGAGAGCGACGGTGGAACTGGTCGAGATGCGAAGCCGGGAAGGGCAGAGACTGGCGGCGGAGCTCGAGGAGCGGCTCGATGCGCTGTCGGAGCGCCTGGAGCAGATCGAGACGCTCGCGCCGCAGAGGCTCGAGGCCGAACGGGCGCGGCTGCAGAAGTCCGTCGCGGAGCTGGTGGCCGGAATCGGCGTGGACGACGACCGGCTGGCCAGGGAGATCGCGGTGCTCGCGGATCGCTGGGACATCCGGGAGGAGATCGTCCGCGCCCGGGCCCACGTGGCGGCGTTCCGGGACCTGCTCCGGCTGCCGGATGAAGAGCCGGTCGGAAAACGGCTCGGTTTCCTGAGTCAGGAACTGCTGCGCGAAGTGAACACGATCGGCTCGAAGGGAAATGACGCGCGGATCGCTCACCACGTCGTCGAAGCGAAGAACGAACTGGAGACGATGCGGGAGCAGATAGAGAACGTGGAATGAACCAGCGGCTGCTGCTGGTGCTTGCCGGCCCGTCAGGCGGCGGTAAGACGTCGGTGTGCAGGAGGATCGTCACGGCGAGGCCCGAGGTCCGGTTTTCCGTATCCGTGACCACCCGCCCGCCCAGACCGGGTGAGCGTGACGGCCTGGACTATCGGTTCGTGTCCCGCGACAGCTTCGAGGCACTGATCGAGTCGGATGGATTGCTCGAGTGGGCCGAAGTTCACGGCGAGCTGTATGGCACGCCGCGCGCTGTCGTCCAGGGGCCGACGACCGGGCCCTGCTGTCTGCTGCTGGACATCGACGTGAAAGGGGCGCGGCAGGTCAGGCAGCGCGAGCCGGACGCGGTGCTCGTGTTTCTCCTGCCGCCATCGGCCCGGGAGATGATCGGGCGACTCCGGCGGCGGGGAAGCGAGGACGAAGAACGGCTGGCCCGGCGGCTTCGCACCGCCGTGGAAGAGCTGGAGGCGGCGGACGAATTCGACTACGTGGTCGTCAACGAGGATCTCGATCTGACGGTGCGAACGGTCGAGTCGATCGTGGACGCCGAGCTGCACAGGACGTCCCGATGCCGGGACGCAGTGTTGGAACGGACTGCAGGGCTGAGGGAAGCACTGAAGGCGGACCTCACCCGATCGTATACCTGAAACAGGAGAACTGGACGTGCCGAAAGTCTACAGCCCCGAAGACCTGGTTCCCGCGGCCCCCGACAAGTACATGGGGGTGCTGGTGGCCGCGAAGTACGCGCGGGAGTTGAACGTGCTTCCCCTGGAGAGGTCTCCGTACGGGGCGGACAAGCTGACCACCATGGCGCTCTCCGCTCTGGCGTCGGGCGACCTGGAGTTCAGGCTCGTGAAGCGGCGACGCGGCGACGGCGAGTGACGGGAGCCAGCGGGCATGCGGCCGTTTGACGAGCAGCGAGTCCTGCTGGTCGTATCCGGTGGGATCGCCGCCTACAAGAGCGCCGCCCTGCTCCGGGCGTTGTGCTCGGCGGGGGCCCGGGTTGAAGTCCTGATGACGAGCGCCGCGGAGCGTTTCGTAGGCAAGGTGACCTTCGAGGCACTGTCCGGTCGGCCCGTTCACACGGACTTGTGGACCCGTCCGCTGGCGCACATCGAGCTGGGTCGGGACTGCGACCTCGTCATCGTGGCGCCGGCCACCGCGGACCTGCTGGCCGGGATGGCGCAGGGCCGGGCGGAGGATCTGGCGACGGCCACGCTGCTGGCGGCGGACTGCCCGATTCTGGTCTGTCCGGCGATGAACACCCGGATGTGGGAACACCCCGCGACCGTGCGGAACATGGACCTGCTCGCGGAGGACGGCGTCCGACGGGTCGGGCCCGAGCTCGGGGAGCTGGCCGAAGGGGAAACCGGCATCGGACGAATGGCCGAGCCCGAGCAGATCATGGCCGTAGCGGGACGGCTTCTGGAAGCCGATTCGATTCTCGCCGGACGCAAGGTGGTCGTTACGGCAGGGCCGACTCGCGAGGCGATCGACCCGGTCCGCTTCATTGGAAACCGGTCATCGGGGCGGATGGGATTCGAGCTCGCGGCCGCCGCCTGGCGTCGTGGCGCCGAGGTGATCTGCATTCACGGACCCGCAACGGCCGAGGTGCCGTACGGGCCGCAGATGGTGGAGTCTGAGGACGCGGAGGAGATGCTGGAGGCCCTTCGAGAGCACCTGGACGGGGCATCGGTTCTCTGCATGGCGGCGGCCGTCTCCGATTTCCGCCCTGCGAATCGCTCGGAGGAGAAGATCAAGAAGGAGGAGATCGGAAATGCCGGGCTGAGCCTCGAACTGGTTCGCGGACCGGACCTGCTCGCGGAGACGCTCGAACAGCGGAAGGCGGCCAACGTGTTCACCCTGGGATTCGCGCTCGAGACCCGGGACGGACTTTCGAACGCCCGGTCGAAGCTGGACAGCAAGGGAATGGACCTCGTCGCACTGAACATCGCCGGTGGGCCGGGAAGCGGCTTCGATGTCGAGACGAATCGAATCACGATTCTGGACCCGAGCGGTTCGGTGGAAGAGATGCCGCTGCTGGCAAAGCGCGAGGCGGCGGACCGTCTGCTCGACCGGATCGAAGATCACCTCCGGGACGGAAGCTGAGCGAGGCAGGTGGCCGACCGGGCGCGGCTGCTCGCGGACCATCTCCGGCACCGGCGTGAGCTGGGAGAGCGTGAGATCTTCTGCGAGCCGGGGAAACGTGCCGAGATACTGGACCGGGCGGCGTTGCTGGCCCGACCTTCGACGGGTCGCTCCGACTCGCTCGATGCCGATTCCGCGCGGCTGGCGAGGGAGGGAACCGCAGCGGAGATCCTCGCGATTCCCGATCTGGGCAGGTTGAAGGCGGTCGCCGATGCATGCACCCGATGCGCGCTGCACGCCACGCGGACGAAACCGGTGTTCGCGGACGGCTCCGCGGAAGCCCGCGTCATGTGCGTCGGAGAAGCGCCGGGGCAGCGGGAGGATGAGACCGGAGTTCCCTTCGTAGGACGGGCCGGCCAGCTGCTGGACCGGCTCCTGGCCTCGGTCGGCATCGGCCGCGATGGCGTGTTCATCTGCAACGTGCTCAAGTGCCGCCCGCCCGGAAACCGGAATCCGCTGCCCGAAGAGATCGAGAAGTGCTCTCCGTTCCTGCTCCGGCAGCTGGCACTGCTGGATCCGGAGGTCGTGATCGCGTTCGGGACGTTCGCGGCGCGGACTCTGCTGGATTCGGCGGAATCTCTGGGCGGAATGCGCCAGCGGACTCACCGGTACGAGGACCGACCGCTGGTCGTGACCTATCACCCGGCTGCGCTGCTCAGGAATCCGGGCTGGATCCGGTCGAGCTGGGAGGACCTGCAGCGTGTCCGCGGAATACTGGACGGGGATGACTCCGGGTCGGGTCCGGGCAACTGACTGAGACGGGGCTCGCACCGAGCCCGGGAAGAAATGATGGCCGATGCTGGAATGTCCGCGATGTCCATAGCGACGGGTACTAATCTGCAGGGCGCGAGGCAGCCACCCTGGTCGGAGGAAGCCGAGATCTCGGTCCTCTCCGCCATGCTCATCGACGGAGATGCGGTCGCCCGCGCCGTCGAGATGGTGGACGATGCCTCCTTCTACAAGGAGGCCAACCGGCGGATGTTCCGGGCGATGCTCCGCCTGTATTCGCGGGGCGAGGTGATCGATGCGGTCACCCTGTCCGACGAGTTGAAGAGCGCGGGCGAGCTCGAGGGCGCCGGCGGCATGTCGTACCTCGCGCGGCTCGTGGATGCCGTGCCGACGGCGGCGAACATCGAATATCACTGCCGAATCCTGCAGGACAAGGCGGTGCTCCGGAAGCTCATCGAAGCGTCCACCGACATCATCCAGGATGCCTACGAGGCCCCGGCGGGCGAGGTCGACGATACCCTGGACCGGGCCGAGCAGAGGATCTTTCAGATCGCCCAGTCCTCCGAACGACAGGGCTTCGTCTGGATCAAGGAGATTCTCTGGCCCACCTTCGAGCGGATCGAGGAGCTGCAGCGGAGTCCGGGCTCCGTCACGGGCATCGCGGCGGGATTCCCGGACCTCGACAACCTGACCGCCGGATTTCAGCCGGGGGACCTGGTGGTCGTCGCCGGGCGTCCCTCCATGGGGAAGACGGCACTGGCGCTGAATTTCGCGCAGCACGCGGCGATCGAACAGGACGTTCCCGTCGCCGTGTTCTCGCTGGAGATGGCGAAGGAGCAGCTCGTACAGCGGCTCCTGTGCGCAGAGGGGCGGGTCGACTCAGGGCGCCTGCGGAGAGGTCGGCTGCAGGACGACGAGTACGCCCGGCTGGCCACGGCGGCCGGACACCTGAACACCGCTCCGATCTGGATCGACGATACCCCGGCCATCACGCCCAACGAAGTCCGCGCCAAGGCGCGACGTCTCGCGTCGGAGACGAATCTCGGCATGCTGGTGGTGGATTACCTGCAGCTGATGGCCGGACCGCGAAACGTGGAGAACCGGCAGCAGGAGATCAGCGCGATCTCCCGGTCGCTCAAGGCGGTAGCCAAGGAACTGAACATCCCCGTGATCGCGCTGTCGCAGCTTTCCCGGGGCCCCGAGCAACGTACCGACAAGCGACCGATGCTGTCGGATCTCAGAGAATCCGGGGCGATCGAGCAGGACGCAGATCTGGTGATGTTCGTCTATCGCGAGGAGGCGTACCGCAAGGACGGCGACATGCTGGACGAGAAGGGCGAGTCCATCGAAGGACGAGCGGAGCTCATCATCGGCAAGCAGCGAAACGGTCCGACGGGAACGGTGCATCTCTACTTTCACAAGCACTTCACCCTGTTCGAATCGCTGGCCCGTCGGGGGCCGGGAAGCTGAAGACTCGCACGCTGTTCTTCTGCAGGGAGTGCGGCGGCGAATCGCTGCGCTGGGAGGGCCGCTGTCCGTCCTGCGGCGCGTGGAACACCCTCGTCGAGGCCCCGCCGCCGTCGCTCCGCGGGCGCGGCACGGCCGGGTCTCGGCTCGCCGCCGCCCCCGGGACGGAGGTCTCGAATCTAGGGCAGGGCTCGCCCGGATCGATCACGGCGCGCCGGGCCCTGGCCTTCGGCGACGTGGATCGGGTCCTCGGCGGGGGCCTGGTGCCCGGGTCCGTGCTGCTCCTCGGAGGTGCGCCGGGCGTCGGGAAGTCCACGCTGCTGCTTCAGCTCGCCGGTCGGGCTCACGTCGCCGGCCAGCGTGTGCTCTACGTCTCCGGTGAGGAGTCGCGGGAGCAGGTCGCCCTGCGCGCCGGTCGACTCGGAGCGGAAGCGGCGGAGATCCGGTTTCTGGCCACCGACCGCCTGGAGGAGATCCTCTCGGCGGTCGAAACCGAGGAAGCGGATCTGGTGTGCGTCGACTCGATTCAGACGATCTGGAGCTCGGACCTGTCCTCCGCTCCGGGCACGGTCACGCAGGTGCGATCCTGCTCGGCGAGCCTGCAGAGCATGGCCAAGTCGACCGGCGCCGCCACGGTGCTGGTCGGCCATGTGACGAAAGGCGGGTCCCTCGCCGGGCCCCGCACGCTGGAGCACCTGGTGGACGTCGTCCTGCACTTCGAAGGACAGCGCACCGGCGAGCACCGCCTGCTGCGCGGCAGCAAGAACCGGTTCGGAAGCGTCGACGAGCTCGCGGTGTTCCGGATGACCGGGTCCGGCCTGGAGCCGGTGTCGGACCCCGGTGCCCTGTTTCTGGAGGATCGTCCCGACAGCGTGAGCGGTTCTGCGGTGGCGGTCCCCCTGCACGGAACGCGGCCGCTTCCTGCGGAGATCCAGGCGCTGACGGCACGCGCACGCTATTCCAGCCCTCAGCGGATCGCGACCGGATTTCCTCTCCGCCGCCTGAACATCATACTCGCCGTGCTGGAACGGCGCGCGGGACTCGATCTCGGGGCGAGCGACGTGTTCCTCAGTGTGATCGGAGGATTGCGGCTGACGGATCCCGCCGCCGACCTGGCCGTCGCCGCGGCCCTCGCTTCGGCGAGCCTCGACCGTCCCGTTCCCGGCGGCATGGCGTTCATCGCCGAGATCGGCCTCGGTGGCGAATTGCGGGCGGTCTCGCATGCCGAATCACGGATCGCCGCGGCCCGCGCAGCCGGGCTCGGACCGATGGTCGTCTCCTCCGGCGTCGCGTCCTCGCTGGGGCGGTCCGCCGACGTGCGCTTCGCTCGCACGGTCTCCGAAGTCCTGCGAATTCTGGAGAACCCGTGAGCGCAGCGGCCGTGATCGTCGCGGGAGGATCCGGTGCCCGATTCGGCGGTGAGCCCAAGCAGTTCCGCCTGCTCGGTCGCGCGCCGCTGCTCGCCTGGAGCTGTAGCACCTTCTCGCGGCACCCGCGGATTTCCGAGCTGGTGGCCGTCGTGCCGGCCGGGATGGCGGAGAGCCCACCGGCATGGCTGTCCGGCCTGGCGGACCGGGTCGTGGCCGGCGGCGCCACCCGGCAGCAGTCGGTAGCGCGAGGGCTGGAGGCGCTGTCCGGGCTGGCAGCGAGCGTCCTCGTCCACGATGGGGCCCGGCCCTTCGCGACTCCGGTGCTGATCGACAGGGTACTGAATGCGACGGGCGAGTTCGCCGCGATCCCCGGTCTGCCCCTCACCGACACGGTGAAGATGGTCGATGCGGGCGACCGGGTCCTGTCCACGCTGGACCGGGACCGGTTGAGGACGGTGCAGACACCGCAGGGCTTTCCGCTCACCCTGCTCCGCGATCTCCATGCAGCGGCGGGAGAGAAGGGAACGCGCGCCACCGACGACGCGTACCTCGCGGAACTGGCGGGCGTGCCGGTGACGATCGTCGAAGGGACGCTGCTGAATCTGAAGGTGACGACGCCGGACGACCTGGCACGGGCCGAGTGGCTGATCTCCAGCGGCCGGACCGCGGCCGAGGGGGTCGAACCGCCGTTCGCGGAGGACAACTGAGGAAATGGCCCGGTTCCAGGAGATAGCTGCGACGGCGGATGCCCCGGAGCCCTGGGAAAGGCAGGTGTGCCGGGCGCTGGCAACCGGCGCAATCCTCGCGCACCCCACGACTTCGGTCTACGGAATCGGGGGCGCCACCGCGGAGGCGGCCGTACGGGTGTCGAGGATGAAGGGGCGGGGTGAGACGACCCCGATACTCATCCTCGTGCACGACGCGCAGAGGCTGCGCGAACTTCACCCGGAGATCCGCTGGAATGAAGCGGCGGAGCGACTCACGGGAGAACTCTGGCCCGGACCGCTGACGCTGGTGTTCGATGATGGGACGGAGCGCGGAATCGCGGCGCGCGCGGAGGCGCACCCGGTGACGCGCCGGCTGTTGCGTGCCTTCGAGGGCGGGATCGGCTCGACCAGCTTGAATCTCAGCGGCGCGTTCCCGGCCACGACCGTGTCACGGGCGCGCGAGGTACTCGAGGCCATGGACGAGCCGGATGTCGAGGTGCTGCTGCTGTCCGCCGGGGACCTCCCGGGGCCGCCGACGTCCACCCTCCTGTCGCTGCAGGGCGCGCGGCCACGGCTGCTTCGGACCGGCGCCGTGACCCGTTCGATGATCGAGGCGGCTGTCGGCCGCGATGTGGATGGCTGAGCCGGTGAGCCCGCTGCGACTGCTGTTCGTGTGCACGGGAAACACCTGCCGGAGCCCGATGGCGGAGGCCCGGGCTCGCGCATGGGCCGCCGCTGAAGGGCTGGAAGCCGTGGTGTTCGAGTCCGCGGGCACGTCCGCCGCGGAGGGTGCACCGGCTTCGGATCCAGCGGTTCGGGTGGCGGCAGCCGGCGGACTCGACTTGTCGACGCACCGCTCCAGACAGCTCACGGCGGATCTGGTTCGAACCGCCGACCTCGTCATCGCGATGACGGCCCGGCACGGCGCGGAAGTCGCGCGAATCGATCCGGACGCGCTGGTGATCCTCGCTACCTCCGCTCTCCCGGACGGTCACCCGGGACGCGGCCAGGACCTTCCGGATCCGTTCGGGGGAGACGACGCCGTGTACCAGTCGACCTGGGACTCGATCTGCGAGAGCGTGGAAGCGCTCCTGGCGACGATATCGCGGAAGCGGTCCGGGTGACCGGGGCCGGGTCCGTCCGGCAGGCGGGGGACCGGCGTCCGAGGTTCGGGCTGATCGGCGACCCGGTCGCGCACTCTCTATCGCCCGCCATGCACCGGGCAGCGTTCCGGGAGCTGGACCTGGAAGCCGAGTACGTGGCTGTCCGGGTGGCGGCGGAGGCTCCGGGACTCGTCGCCGGCGCGATGCGCAGACTCGCCGCCAGCGGGGGCGGGAAGGGCGGGGGAAACGTTACCCTGCCGCACAAGTCCGCAGCCGCCCTGGCGCTGGACGAATCGACGGAAGCCGTCCGGCTGACCGGCGCCTGCAACTGTTTCTGGCTGGATGGGGGCGGTCGACTTCACGGCGACAACACGGATGTGGGCGGAATCCGGACGGTGATCGAATCGATGCGCGGGCTGGATCCTCGAGGTGCCTCGATCCTGGTTCTGGGCGCAGGCGGGGCCGCCGCCGCTGCGGTGTTCGCGGGGATCCTGGCCGGTGCGGCACGGGTCCGGGTCCGGAATCGGAATGTCCGGCGGGCGGCGGAGCTGGTCGAGCGCTTCCCGGGGGAACGCGTGCGCCTGTACGAGCCGAACGGGTCCACCGCCGAGTTCGATCTCGTGGTGCAGGCCACTTCGCTCGGGCTGGCGCCCGACGATCCGCTGCCCCTCCGGTTCTCCGGACCGGCTCCGGCGCATGCCCTCGATCTCGTCTACCGGCCCGGCGGCACTCCCTGGGTCTCCCATGCCCGAGCCCACGGGGCGAAAGCCGAGGATGGCCTCCGGGTGCTGCTGGAACAGGGAGTCCTGTCGCTGGAACGCTGGTTCGGGTGCGCCATGTCGCCGTCGGTACGAGCTTCCATGCAGCGGGCCCTGGACAGCTCCAGGTCGTGAAGATCGCCGCCGGGAGCGCTCGACTCGCCACCGGGCTGCTCGACTCGCTGTTGCCCCCCGTCTGCATCTCCTGCTCGGTGACGGTGGCACCGGGTCGGGCCCCGTTGTGCGGTCCCTGCGAGAGCCGGCTGCAGGAGATCCCGGGACCGAGGTGCCCGCGCTGCGGGTACACGCGCCTGTCCGATCTCGCAGTCGCGGAGCGCTGCGCGGAGTGCGCCGACTGGCCCGATGAGCTGATTCGAGCGGACTCGCCGTTTCTGTTCGTACCGCCGGCCGTTCGGCTCGTCCATGGACTCAAGTACGCGGGCTGGACTTCGCTGGCGCCTCGAATGGGTGCGCTCATGGGCCCCGTCGCCCGGAGAATCCGATCGGAGCCGACGGTGCTGGTACCGGTTCCGCTGACGGCAGCGAGACGGCGCGAGCGCGGGTACAATCAGGCTCGCCTGATCGCCGAAGGTCTCGGGGAAGCACTTGGCTGGCCGGTGCAACCCCTCTTGCGTCGGGCCAGCGCCGACCGACGGCAGGCACGTTCGGGCCGCAGAGATCGAGCGCGCAATGTGGCGGGCGCCTACAGCGCCACGGCGCCGCGCGACTCGCCGGAAATCGCCGCGGGCCCCGGATCGGGCGTGGTGACCCTGCTCGTGGACGACGTGATCACGACCGGTGCGACGATCGCGGCCTGTGCCGCCGCCCTCGCCTGCGCCGGAGTCCCCTGCGCCGGTGCCGTGAGCTTCGCACGAACGCCTCCGCGCACTCCGGGGGCCTGACCGGCTCCGGGACTTGTCCGGCGCGGGTTTTCCCTGCAAGCTTGGAAGTTCGACGGGACGGGGTCGTCCCGGACGCAACGGTACAGTCCCTCAGCTCCGAGGAGAAGTGAATATGTCGGTGAAGATCGCGATCAACGGGTTCGGCCGGATCGGCCGGAACATCCTCCGCTCCGCGCTCGATGAAGGCCTCGGCGACCTCGACGTCGTGGCGATCAACGACCTGACGGACGCCGCGACGCTCGCGCACCTGTTCAAGTACGATTCGGTCCATGGCACCTTCGACGGAACCGTCGAAATCGATGGTGACGATCTCATCATCGACGGAGAGCGCTTCACGGTTCTGTCCGAGCGGGATCCCGCGAAGCTGCCGTGGGCGGACCTCGGCGCCGACATCGTGTTCGAGGCGACCGGACTGTTCCGCAAGCGACCGGATGCGCAGAAGCATCTCGAGGCGGGCGCCAAGAAGGTGGTGATCACGGCTCCTGCGACGGATCCGGATATCACGCTGGTTCTCGGGGTGAACGACGACAGCTACGATCCGGCCACCCACAACATCATCTCGAACGCGTCCTGCACGACGAACTGCGTGGCGCCGGTGGTCAAGGTCCTGCTGGAGAAGTTCGGATTCCGCAACGGACTGATGACGACCGTGCACAGCTATACGAACGACCAGAGCATCCTGGATCTCCCGCACAAGGACCTGCGGCGGGCGCGGGCGGCCGCCGTGTCGATCATTCCGACATCGACCGGCGCTGCGAAGGCCACGGGCCTCGTGCTGCCCGCCGTGAAGGGCAAGATCGACGGGATGGCCATGCGGGTCCCGACGCCGAACGTGTCGATCGTCGACCTGGTCGCGACGGTGGAGAAGAGCACGAGCGTCGAAGAGGTCAATGCGGCGATGCGGGCTGCGTCCGAAGGTACGCTCGCCGGGATCCTCGGTTACGAGGAATCGCCGCTCGTCTCGATCGACTATGTCGGGGATCCGCGCAGTTCGATCGTGGACGCGCTGTGCACGGCGGTCGTGGATGGAAACCTCGTGAAGGTGGTCTCCTGGTACGACAACGAGTGGGGCTACTCCAGCCGCTGCGTGGACCTGGCGCGCCGGATCGGCGAGCGCCTCTGAGCCGGGAGTCAGCATGCGAACCAGGACCATCCGCGACCTCGACCCGGGATCCCTCGAGGGACGCCGGGCCCTCGTCCGAGTGGACTACAACGTTCCGATGGACGAGGACGGAACGGTGCGGGACACGAACCGGATCGAGGCGAGTCTGCCGACGCTGAAGTACCTGCTCGAGCACGGGGCCCGGCCGGTGCTGCTCTCCCACCTCGGCCGGCCGAAAGGAGAGGTGGTGGCGCGGTATTCCCTGGCGCCCGTCGCTCCGATCCTCAGCGAGCTGCTCGGAGCGCCGGTGGAGTTCCTGTCCGAGACGGATACCGAGGCGGCCGTAAAGGCGTCCCGGGCGCTCGCGCCCGGGTCCGTGCTGCTCCTAGAGAACACGCGTTTCCTGCCCGGGGAAACGAAGAACGATCCCGAGCTGTCCGAACGGCTTGCCCGCCTCGGAGACCTGTTCGTCAACGATGCGTTCGGCAGCACCCATCGGGCACACGCATCAGTCGTGGGCGTGGCCGAACTCATGGAACCGGCCGTCGCCGGGCTGCTGGTGGAGTCCGAGCTGGAGGCGTTCGCTGAACTGCGCAACCCCCGAGAACGCCCGTTCGTCGTCGCGTTCGGCGGGGCGAAGATCTCCGACAAGATCCCGCTCATCGAGGCGTTTCTGGAGCGGGCCGATGCCGTGCTGATCGGTGGAGCCATGGCGAACACTTTTCTGAAGGCCGCCGGCTACGGCATGGGAGAGTCGCTGGTGGAGGATGAGGCCCTCGAGGTGGCGGGTGCATTCCTCGCACGGCCGGAGCACCGGCTCAGTCTGCCCACGGACCTCGTGGTGGCGGAAGCGGGTGCGCCGGACGCGAGCCTTTCGGCGATCGTTCCGGTGAACAGGGTCCCGACCGACAGGGCCGCGTTCGACATCGGACCGAAGACGCGTGAGACCTTCCAGCACGCCATCAACGAGAGCCGGACGTTCTTCTGGAATGGACCGATGGGACTGTTCGAGCGACCGGGATTCGATTCCGGTACGGTCGCCGTGGCCCTTGCGGCCGCGGAAGCCACAGCCGAGGGAGCGTTCACAGTGGTGGGCGGCGGGGACTCGGCGAGCGCGATCCGTCAGGCGGGGCTGTCCGGTGCGGTGTCGCATGTTTCGACGGGCGGAGGAGCGGCGCTGGAATACCTGGCGCAGGGATCTCTGCCCGGACTTGAAGCTCTGGACAAGGTGGGGGCATGACGGACGGGGCGAGACCGCTGTTCGCGGCCAACTGGAAGATGTTCAAGGGGCCCCGGGAGACGGTCGCCTTCGTCGACGAATTCGCGGCGCGGTATGCGGCGCGGACGGATCGGCGGGTGGCGTTCTTCCCGCCTGCGATCAGCCTGGAGGCGTTCATCCGCGCCGCGATCGGCAGACCGGACCTGGAGGTGGGAGTCCAGGATGTCCACCAGGAGCAGGACGGAGCTCACACGGGTGCGGTGTCCGCCCGGATGGCAGCGGAGGCGGGCGCGATCTGGGCGCTGGCCGGGCATTCGGAGAGACGGAGGGAGTTCGGGGACGATGATGCCGTGGTCGCCGCGAAGACGGCACGAATCCTGGAAGCCGGGTTGAAGCCGATCGTATGCATCGGGGAGACCTTGGTGGAACGGGAAGCGGGACAGCTCCGGAACGTTCTGGACCGTCAGATCCGCGAAGTGCTCCTCGACGTTCCGGGAGGCGGCCTGACCTGGGCCTACGAGCCGGTCTGGGCGATCGGAACCGGCCGGACGGCTTCGCCGGCGGATGCGGAGGAGGCGCACGCGCTCGTGCGGAGAGCGATCGCCGCACACGGAAACGATGATCTGGCCCGGTCGGCAGTGATTCTGTACGGCGGCAGCGTGAAGCCCGGAAACATCGAGGAGTTGATGGCGGCGCCCGGCGTCGATGGTGTGCTGGTAGGCGGCGCGAGCCTCGATCCGGAGTCGTTCGCCGCGATCTGCGAGGTCGAGCTCACCTGAGGGACGGCCTGCGCCTCACGTTGACGCTGTGCGTGGTTCTCGCTACGTTTTCGATCTCTGCGGGCCGTCTGGTCCGCAGAGTCTTTTTTGTGCACCGGATACTGAGGGACGATGTTCACGCTACTCGTAATCTTGATCAGCCTCGTGGCCCTGTTCCTGATCGGGGTCATACTGCTGCAGTCCGGGAAGGGCGGCGGGCTGGCTGCCGAATTCGGCGGCGCCTCCTCGTCCACCGATTCGATCATGGGCGGCAGGCAGGCCGCGAACGTCCTGACCCGGGCCACCTGGATCGGCGGAGGCGTATTTCTCTTCCTGGCGCTGATCCTGGCGATCATGTCGGCCCGCGCAACGGCGCCTGCGGAGTCGATCCTGCGCTCCGAGTTTCAGTCACCGGCGGCCGCGCCTTCCTCCGTGCTGGAATCGGAAGGCGATGCGCCCCCGTCGATGCTCCAGGATGAGGGAGATACGGGTGCGGACCCGCAGCCCGTGCCCGCGCAACCGGCAGAGGCCGAAGGGGAGGGCGGTTCGAACTGAGTCGCACCCGGGAGCGCCGGTCCTGGCAACGGTGTGAGCGGGCCGCCCTGCAGGGCGGCCCGTTTCTCATCCCGGGGGAGGGGGTACGGGCCTGAACGGATCGGCTGGAGGAACATCGAGGAACTCCAGGAACCGCCCGCGCTCCTGCTGTTCCCTGATCCAGTCGTCGAAGCCGGATGGCACCAGCCCGGCCGCCGACCGCCCGTCGCGGGCCGTGCGGACGGCGAGGTCGTTGGCGTATTCGTTCTTGGGATGATCTGCGTGGCCCCGCACCCAGCGCCACTCGATCCGGTGCGGGCGGGCGACTTCGACGAGCCGTCGCCACGCCTCGAGGTTCTCGATCGGTCCGCCCTTGCGCTTCCAACCCTTACGCGCCCAACCGTGAATCCAGTCGGACATGCCGCGCACCAGGTACTGGCTGTCGGACGTGAACACCACGTCGCATGGCCGCTTGAGGTTCTGCAATCCTACGATCGCCGACTGGATGGCCATGCGATTGTTCGTCGTGTCGGGCTGGAAGACGGCGAAGTCCCTCCGGTGCCAGCCGCGGCGCTCGTCGAACTGCTCGATTAAGCCCGCGGCGGCCCCGGGCCGGGCCCGGTCCTGGAACTGGTTGCCCAGGCAGGACTCGTCCGCGTAGATATACACCGTTTTCCCGGTCAAAGGCCGCCCCGTGGGGTAGGTCAGAGTCTGGCGAGTCTGAATCGAGCCTGAAGGGACGAAGCCCGTGCCGCTGACGCAAGCCCAGGATGGAGTGCTGCTGCTGGAGGACGGTCGCCGATTCGCAGGGTGCCTGGCAGGAACCGGCGGGGACGGTGTCGGCGAGATCGCCTTCACCACGAACCTGACCGGATACCAGGAGGTGCTCACCGATCCCTCCTTCGCCGGACAGATCGTGGTGATGACGGCGCCCATGATCGGCAACTACGGGGTCACCGAACGTGACGCCCAGTCCCGCAGGCCCTGGGTGGCGGGGTTCGTGGTTCGGGAACTGTCGGACGATGAGCATTCGTGGCGGGCAGAAGAATCACTGACCGACTACCTGGGCCGCCACTCGATACCCGTTCTGAAGGGCGTCGACACCCGGGCCGTCACGCGTCACGTGCGGGAACTCGGGGCGATGAGAGCCCTGATCATGCCCGCGGAGTGGAGCGACGAACAGGGCATCGAGCGGCTCCGGAGCGAACCGCGGATGGAGGGACGGGACCTCGCCACGGGCGTTTCCACGCCCGAGCCGTACGAGATCGAGGCCCGGGGAGATGAGCTCGGGCTGGTCGTCTGCCTGGACTACGGAGTCAAGCGCCGGAGCCTCGATCTGATCGCCGATGAGGGATACCGGGTGCGGGTGGAGCCCGCATCTGTCGCCGTAGAGGAGATCATGGCGCGGGAGCCGGCGGGCGTGTTCATCTCCAACGGGCCCGGCGATCCGGAGGCGATTTCCGGCGCCGCCGACAAGATCCGTGAGATTGCGGAGACGGGCGTCCCGGTGTTCGGTATCTGCCTCGGCTGTCAGCTGCTGGCCCGGGCGTTCGGCGGCCGGACGTGGAAGCTCCCGTACGGCCACCGGGGAGGGAATCACCCGGTCCGGAACCTCGCCACCGGAAGCGTCGAAATCACCTCGCAGAATCACGGCTTCGCCATCGAAGGCGCGGGGGAGGCGGTCGCCGGGGCGCCGGCGTTGCGGGTCACGCATAGAAACCTCAACGACGGCACCATAGAAGGCGTTGCGCACGCGGAACTTCCGGTATTTGCGGTCCAATACCATCCGGAAGCGGCCCCCGGACCGCACGACAGCAGGTACCTGTTCGACCTGTTCGTGGAAGCGATGAGCGCAAGTACCGATCCCCCAACTGGTTGACAGGACTCGGACTCCGCCGCTAGGTTTCCCCGTCGTCGGAGGGCGTAGAGGCCTCCTCCGGCCCCTCGCTTTCCGTGCCTTCCCGATCCCATTGGGGGCGTACGTACTTGCAGCGACGAACCGGCGTCTTCGGAATTGTCCTTCTTCTCGCTCTGTTCGCATCGGGAGCTATCCTGTCGGCCAGGTTGCTGCTTGGCGGTCGGGTGCCCGGTCTCACCAGGAGTCGGGTCGCCGTGCTCCCGGTGATCGGCGTGATCGGTTCCGAGCAGAGTTTCGTGAAGGACCTGCACAGCTTCCGGGACGACCCGTCGGTAAAG
>Ga0209536_100004694_pt1 | contig 21531 bp, 19 predicted proteins | sample DeeMarSeWOR28_12_FD_187461 | JGI IMG/M metagenome (GOLD analysis project Ga0209536, IMG submission 187461) | Marine sediment microbial communities from White Oak River estuary, North Carolina - WOR-2-8_12 (SPAdes) (version 2) | ecosystem: Environmental > Aquatic > Marine > Intertidal zone >... | reverse complement strand
AATTCTAACAGGGAACTTTTCTGTTTTATTTCCTAGTACAAACTGGGTTATACGAGAAAGAGGAACACCTCCCATGTATTCCCTTCGGGTAGAGGGTTTTCCTCTAACATATCTGTACATACTACCTGGTTTTCGTGCCATTTTTTCACCTTATCTATCTGTTGGTAGAGAAATCGAAATAGATATGTTATTTATAACTCTTTTTACATATAGTTATTTTTCCTTTTAACACCACAACCTTTAAAACAGCAGTTAGATTGCCTAAATTCACATAACTCAATGATTAATGGTGAAATAATGACAAAAGATAAAATAATATTACCTGGAGATCAAGTATCTACTTCTGAAGAATTATTACCTGGTGAAGGAACTTTTGAAGAAGATGGAATAATACGTGCTGCTAGGGTTGGTACATACTATGTTGACGAAAAACATAGAAGAGCTATAATAAAACCTTTAACAAGTATTCCTGTTGAATTAAGAAAAGGCGATATTGTTCTTGCAGAGGTAAATTCAGTAAGATCAAACATGGTTATTGCAGAAGTTATACATGTAGCTGGTAAAGATAGACCAATATCTGGTGATACAAATGGAACATTACGTGTTTCTGAAATTTCGACTGGATATACAAAGGACCCAGCAACTGAATTTGCTCCAGGCGATATAATAAGAGCAAAGGTTACTCAGATAAAACCTAGTATTCAGTTAGCTACGAAAGATAGGGATCTCGGTGCAATTAAATCATTATGTTCTAAATGCAGAAAACCTCTTTACAAAAAGGAAAATCAACTGAAATGTGATAATTGTGGAAATACGGAAAGAAGAAATACTGCAGTAGATTATGGAGATTATGATATTAAAAAGCTTTAAGAGGGATTTTATCATAAGGTGAGGGTGTGATAATCAATGGAGTTGAAAACCTTAAAAAAAACATCAAAGGAACTTGAACTTGAAGTAATAGGTGAAACAGAAACATTACTTAATCCAATAACTGAAGTTTTATTAGAAAACGACGATGTTGATTATGCTTCATACATGGCTGATCATCCAGAACAAAAAAAGAGACGGTTATATATAAGAGTTAAAAAAGGAAAGCCTGAAGAGGTTCTAAAAAAAGCAGTTAAACAATTAGAAAATGAAATAAAAACCTTCAGCAAGAATTTTACTTCAAAAAGTAAGAGTAAAAAATAGATGAATGTTTTAGAATCTGAAAAAATTGTAGGAATTGAAACTTTTTTTACACCTTTCAAGGGAGTAGGTGGAAAATTACGAACCACATCTGAAGATTTTATTGTGCGTGAGGTTTCAAACTATCCTTCAAAATCAGATGATGGAAAATATTTAATTTCTGATGTTACTACTAAAAATTGGGAAACAAATCTCATTGTAAGAGAATTGTCAAATAAACTTCATATTTCCCGACAACGTATTAATTTTGCAGGTACAAAAGATAAAAGAGCAATAGCAACAAGACTTATGTCTATTTATGGTATTTCTTCAGATAAGCTATCAAATATTAAAATTAAAAATGTAAAATTTGAAAATATCTATAGGTCTGAATCTTCAGTTAGAATTGGAAATCTTGTTGGAAATCAATTTGAAATTACTATCAGAAATATTGATAAGGAAATTAAATTAATTGATATTGAAAATATTCTTAATTTTATTTTAGATTATGGAGGATTTCCAAACTTTTATGGTATTCAACGTTTTGGTATTATTAGACCTATTACACATGTTGTTGGAAAGTATATTGTAAAAGACGATTTTGAAAACGCTGTTATGACCTATATTGGAAATCCAATGGAAGGCGAAGATGAAGAATCATTTAAATTAAGAGAAAGGCTTGAAAAAACCAAAAATTATTCAGAAGCACTTAACTCGTATCCTGAAAATCTAAATTACGAAAAAGCAATATTAAATAAGCTTGTTAATAATCCAAAAAATTATATTGGCGCAATAAAAGAGCTTCCAAAAAATCTTCTTACAATGTTTATATATGCATATCAATCTTACCTTTTTAATAAAATATTAAGTGAGCGTATTAAAAGAAAAATACCATTTAACAAAGCAATTGTTGGAGATATGATATTACCTATTAGAAGAGGAATTATTGATAACAATGCAATAAAGGTATCAGAAAGTAATATTGATAAAGTTAATTTTCAGATTTCTAAAAAAAAGGCATATGTTTCCGGTATTTTATTTGGAAGTGAAACTGTTTATTCTGATGGCGAGATGGGTGAAATTGAACACAAGATAATTGATGATGAAAAAATCGATCCAAGAGATTTCATAATTCCTGATATCCCACGAATATCTTCTTATGGCTCAAGACATCCATTAATCTCTGATGTTGATAATATAGATTATGATCTTAGTATTGATGAATTTGACAAGGATAAAAATAAATTAGTTTTGAAATTTGAACTTAAAAAAGGATGCTATGCAACCTCTATGCTTCGTGAGTTTATGAAAGCTGGCAATATTAAGAATTATTAAGTTTTATATGATAGAAATGGTTTTAACGGTCTTTTAGCATTAGGGTGCTAAAACATAAAACCAATCATATGATAATTTGGTGAAAATTAAATGATAAAGTCTCCTCCACAGAAATACAATCCTAAACAAGTAGAGGAAAAGATTCTAAAGTTCTGGTTAGACCATGGAATTTTCAAAAAATCAATTGATCAAAGAAAGGATTCAAAACCTTATATTTTCTTAGAAGGCCCTCCAACTGCAAATGGCTTACCTCATCCTGGTCATATTCTTACTAGAGTTATGAAGGATTTGGTTCTTAGATATCAAACAATGAATGATCATTATATTCTTAGAAAGGCAGGTTGGGATACACATGGACTTCCTGTTGAAATTGAGGTTGAGAAGAAATTAGGCCTTGAGGATAAGCAGGCTGTGGAAGATTTTGGTATAAAAAAATTCAATGAAGAATGTAAAAAATGTGTTTTTCAATATGAAAACGCATGGGTTGAGATGACAAAGCGTATTGCATTTTGGATTGACATGGACAATCCATATGTTACACTTACAAATGATTATATTGAATCGGTTTGGTGGTCTCTTAAACAAGCATGGGATAAAAAGCTTCTTTATAAGGGTCATAAGGTGGTACCATATTGTCCACGTTGTGGTACAGCACTATCTGCTCATGAGATTTCTCAGGGTTATAAGAATGTTGAAGAACCTTCAATATTTATTAAATTCAAATTAAAAAATGAGGATGCATATTTTTTAGCATGGACAACAACCCCCTGGACACTTTTGTCAAATGTTGCTCTTGCAGTTCATCCGGATGAAACATATGTAAAAATACGTTATAATGGTCAGATTTTGATTTTTGCTGAACAACGAACTGGAGCCTTGTTAAAGGGTCAAGAATATGAGATTCTTGATGGTTTTTCTGGTAAAGATCTTGAAGGAATTGAATATGAGCCATTGTTTGATTATGCTAAACCTGAAAAAAAGGCATGGTATGTTGTACTTGCTGATTTTGTAACAATGGATGATGGGACTGGTATTGTTCATATTGCACCAGCTTTTGGTGAAGATGATTACAATGTTGGAAGAGATTATGACTTACCTGTGGTTCAATTGGTAAATCTTGATGGCACCTTTCCTGATGAAGTAAAAGAGTGGAAAGGTAAGTTTGTCAAAGATGCAGATCCAAGCATTATTAAGAACCTTGAAAAAAGAGGACTGCTTGAAGGAGTTCATGCTTATAAGCACGATTATCCATTTTGTTGGCGTTGTGATTCTCCCCTTCTTTATTATGCAATGGAATCTTGGTTTATTGCAATGACAAAGGTTCAGAAATCCCTTGTCAACAATAATAATCAAATAAATTGGTATCCAGAGCATCTCCAGCAGGGACGTTTCGGTGATTTTATTCGTGAAGTAAAGGATTGGGCTCTTTCACGTAAAAGATACTGGGGGACTCCTCTTCCAATTTGGACATGCACAAATAAAAAATGTAAAAATGAAATCTGTATCGGAAGCATAAAAGAGCTAAAAGAATTAAGTGAAAATTTCCCTGAGAATTTTGAACTTCATAAACCATTTGTGGATGAATTGGTAATAAAATGTCCTAAATGTAAATCAGAAATGAATCGTGAGCAAGAAGTTATCGACTGTTGGTATGATTCAGGCTCCGCCTTTTTTGCACAATGGCATTATCCTTTTGAAAATAAAGAAAAATTCAAGGAAAATTTCCCTGTTGATTTTATATCAGAAGCTCTTGACCAAACTAGAGGATGGTTTTATTCACTTCTTGCGATTTCAACATTTCTTTTTGATAAATATCCTTACAAAAATGTGCTTACCTTAGGCCTTATCTTAGATAAAGAGGGTCAAAAGATGAGCAAAAGCAAAAGAAATTATGTTGATCCAGATATTATTCTTGATAAAGAGGGTGCTGATGCCCTACGTTGGTATTTGGTATCTGCTAGCGCCCCTTGGATGTCAAAAAGATTTTATGAGCAAGCTGTTAAGGATACATTAGGTAAGTTTATTCTTACCTTTTGGAACTCATACAATTTCTTTACAACATATGCATCTCTTGATAAATTTGATCCATTAAAAGATAGTATTTCTTATGAAAAAAGAAGTCTTCTTGATAAATGGATTTTAAGTAGATTTAATAAGACAATTTCTGAAGTAAATTTATTTATTGAAAAGTTTGAAATACATAAGGCTGCAAGAGAAATCGAAAACTTCATAATTGAGGACTTCAGCAATTGGTATCTAAGGCGGTCAAGAAAACGATTGTGGATTGAGGAAAAAACTAGTGATAAACTTGCAGGTTACTCTACAATGTATGATGTTTGTATAGGTCTTTCAAAACTACTTGCTCCATTTATTCCATTTATAACTGAAGATATTTACCAAAATCTAAGAACAGATGAAATGCCTGAAAGTGTACATTTGTGTAATTATACAAAAGCAGATAATAAAAAGATTAATAAAAATCTTGAAGAGGGAATGGAAAAAATTAGAGCACTTGTTGAATCTGGTAGAGCTCTTAGGTCAAAAATTGGAATAAAGGTTAGATATCCCCTAAGTAGGGCTATTATTGTTTGTGATAAGAAGATTGAGACTTCAATAAAGGATCTTTTAGATTTATTAAATGAGGAAATTAATGTTAAAGAGATTATGTTTGAAAGAAATATCTCCAAATTTATTACTAAATCTATTAAACCCAATTATTCAAATCTTGGTAAAAGATTAAAAGAAAAATCAAAGACTGTTGTTATTGAAATTGAAAAGATGGATCTTAAGAAAGTGTATGATGATCTTATAAAAAATAAGAAAATTACATTAAATATTGAAAAAGAAAAGATAAATCTTACAAAGGATGATTTTCAAATAATTGAAACAGAAAAGGAAAATTTTGCGAGAACTGAAACTGAAGATTCAATCCTTTTTATTGATACAACTCTAACACCTGAACTCAAAACAGAAGGACTTGCAAGAGAAATTGTTAGAAGAATTCAATCTATGAGAAAAGAATTAGATTTGGATGTTGAAGATAGGATTTCAACTGAAATAAATGTTAGTTTTGACATTGAGTCAGCTCTTAAGAATTGGAATGATTATATTAAAACTGAGACCAGATCAAAAGATATATCATTTACTGATAAACCTTCAGGTAAACTTGTTAAAAAGTGGAAGATAGATGAACTTGATGCTGAAATTGGAATCAGTAAATAATTATTTTTGACCAAATTTTTTTTATATAGCTCTTCTTTACTCCAACTCATAATGTTGTGTCTTGGAATTGAGGGTACTGCTCATACCGTTGGTATTGGGGTGGTAAAGGAATATAATGGAAAATGCAAGGTTCTTTCAAATATTTTAAAGATTTATAGGCCTGAGCAGGGTGGTATTCACCCTCGTGAAGCAGCAAATCATCATACTCTTTATATTGCTGATTTAATAAAGGAGTCTATAGAAAAAGCAAATGTAAATTTTGCAGATATAGATCTTATCTCTTTTTCAAAAGGACCAGGTCTTGGCCCCTGTCTTAGGACTGGAGCTACTGCTGCAAGAGCCCTTTCTCTCACACTTGAAAAACCAATTATTGGGGTAAATCATTGTGTTGCTCATCTTGAGATTGGCCGTGGTACTTTAGATGATTGTACTGATCCAGTTTTATTATATACATCTGGTGCTAACACCCAAGTTATTGCATTTGCTGAGGGAAAATACAGGGTTTTTGGTGAAACCTTGGACATTGGTATCGGTAATTGTCTTGATAAGTTTGGTAGAAGTGTTGGACTTGATTTTCCTTGTGGACCTGCAATTGAAAAACTGGCAATTGATGGAGATAAATATTTTGACCTTCCCTACTCGATAAAGGGTATGGATATTGCTTTTTCAGGTCTTCTTACAGCTGCCCAACAATATTATAAGTCTGGTAAAAAGTTAGAAGATATTTGCTATTCTATTCAGGAAACAACTTTTGCAGCACTTACTGAGGTTACTGAAAGGGCAATGGCACATACTGAAAAAGATGAGGTACTTCTAGGTGGAGGTGTTGCAGCAAATAAAAAACTTCGTGATATGGTTAGTACTATGGCAGATGAAAGAGGTGCATCTTTTTTTGTTCCTACAAAGGACCTATGTATAGATAATGGTGCAATGATTGCTTGGCTTGGGGTTCTTATGTATAATAGTGGTGTAAGATTGAAAGTTGAAAATAGTTTAATCGATCAACGTTTTAGAACTGACATGGTGGATGTGACATGGCGTGATTAAGGAAGAGGTTATTTATCAGGGTGCAGAAGCAAAGATTTGTAAAAGCAGATATATGGATTTTGATGTTGTAAAAAAAAGAAGGTTAAACAAATCATATAGAATAAATGAAATTGATAATAGGCTTATTTTTTATAGGACAAAAGAGGAATCAAAACTTATGACTGAGGCAAGAAAACATGGTGTTTCTGTGCCTATTATTTTTGATGTTGATACTCAAAAGGGAATTATAACAATGGAGTATCTTTATGGTAAGAGGATAAAGGATATATTAAATGGATTAAGTGAAAAAGAACGTTCTCGTATTTGTAAAATGATAGGTGAAAGTATAGCAAAATTACACAACAACAACATAATACATGGTGATATTACAACGTCAAATATGATTTTACAAGATGACAGAATTCATTTTATCGACTTTGGCCTTGGTGAAAAAAACAGTGAGATTGAGGCAAAGGGTGTGGATTTACATGTTCTAATGGAAGCAATTGAATCAACCCATTCTAGGTATTCTGATTGTTTTAACTATGTTTTGGAAGGTTATAAAAACAAATTAGATAATGATGCAAATCTTGTGATAAGAAAGATTGAGGATATTGTAAAGAGAGGCAGGTATAGATGAAAGAGTTGTATTTTATTACTGGAAACAAGGGTAAATATGGAGAAGCTAAAAATAAATTTTCAAACTTGGATATTGAAATCATTCAAAGAGACCTTGGTTATCCAGAAATACAAGCTGATTGTCTTGAGGATGTTGCCCTTTTTGGAGCAGACTTTGTTCAAAAAAGTTTTGATAAACCCTTTTTTCTTGAGGATGCAGGTTTGTTTATTGATTCATTGAATGGTTTTCCAGGTGTATATTCAGCTTTTGTGTTTTATAAAATTGGTTGTTCGGGTGTTTTGAAACTAATGGATAAAAGTGCAAAGAATATAAGAAATGCTTGTTTTAGGTCTGTTATTGCATATAAGGAACCAAATAATGACACACGTCTTTTTATAGGGGAATCACTAGGTATGATTTCAACTAAGGAATTGGGAGATAATGGTTTTGGTTATGATCCAATATTTATTCCGTTAGGCGAGAAAAAAACCTTTGCTCAGATGAAAACAGAAGAGAAAAATCAATTTTCACATAGGGGAAAATCATTAAATAAATTTATAGATTTTTTTAAAAATAGGTAAATAGAAAATTTTAAAAGTATATAAATACAATATTGTATATAAGGATTCAAATGACAGAGTCAGAAAAACTAGCACAATTGCTTAATTATGAAAGGAAAATTAGTGCTAGATATAAGTCGTTTTTTAAGTATTTTTTAATAATTACTCTTTTATTGGTTTTATTATTGATAATCTCTGCTGTTGGCATCATATTTCTTGGATTGGGGACAAACTGGTTTTTATTTAATTTCGAGGGTTGGATTGTTGGTGAATCAATTATCATTGGACTATTTGTAATACTTGAGATACTGTTTTTTTTGCATATCTTACTTATTAGAAGAAAAATGTCTAAATTAGGCAAACCAAAAACTGAGTATATAGATGGTAAAAAAATAATTGACATAACATTTCCAAAAGGAACAGATGGTGGAGTATATAGTAAGACCTATATAGAAATCGACAACAGCAATATATTACGTTTGAAGAATCTTATGATTCCGCCAGATGAAATCTTATAAGATTTTATTTTTTCAATATTCCCATTTCAGTTAGTTTTTCAGGTAAATATGTATCGGTTACATAGTCAAGACCATATTTTGCAAGCGCCTGCTGTTCAGACTTCTTTCCCATTTTCAACTGAAGCTTGATTTCACCTTTCCAGAATGAGTCTTGAAAACGTGGATCAGACAGTTCATTTTTCAAAGCATTAATGTCTTCTTTTGTTAGAGTATCAGTTGGCAGATCATAGTTTTCAATATCAGATGGTGTGACACCGAGATACTGGGAAGGTGGTGTTGCCAAATATTCTGATATGTGAGCAGTTTTTATCGCTCCATATGCAATACTTGCAAAAATCCTATAGCTCCATGGGTCACAATCTGTAAAAATTAAAACAGGAATGTTTGCTTCTTCATTTATTCGTTTAATAAATCTTCTGGTAGACCTTGCTGGCTGCCCTTTTAGATGTACAAGAATTGCATTATTTGATGTATCAAATCCATTTTCTACAAGACGGTCGAACATACCACCTGTTTCTATTGCTACAATAAAATCTGCATCTATACTTTTGAATGTTATTTTTTCAGGTTCAACATTATAGGGTATTGAATACCCTGCATCACCAACATCATCTTGACAATGGATTTTCTTCTTTTTATTGTTCCTTGTTGTTTCCTCAATTGTAAGATTTCCAATAACTCTAGCCCCATCTTCTTCTGGTCGAAGTTTGAAGTCTTCTCGCATACAGCTTGTGATAACCTCTAAATCCTCTGCAAGAAGATTTGATTCCTGTTGAGAGTGAAATTTTGCCATATCCCATCCCTCAGAAATGTAATACATCTCTCTGAGAGTTGAGGATTTATTGATATTAATCATCTCTTTAATGAAATCAGCCATGTACATAGTTCGAAGAAGCATGTATGCTCCATCAAGAGATTTTGCATTTCTTTCTGTAGTATTTTTTCCATATTTCCAAACATTTAATTTTTCATCAAATTTTATATTAGATTTGGTTCGAGTTGGTAGGTTTACAAAAGGAATCTCTGTTTTTTGAAAATCATCATAAATTTTTGCTGCTATTGCATCTATTTTTGATATTACATGAGAGTAATCTTTATTCATAATTCTAATCCCCCTCCCATTTGTCTGCTCCTATTACATAAGAAGGATTTATATTTTCAATATACAAATCGTTTTCATCAAAATCTCCCTTTTCAAGACCTGCAAGTTCAAAGTTTATATCAATTTTATTTGCTGGAGGAATTGTCTCTAGATTCCATTTTATAAAATTGTTTGAAACTTTTGATGGTTTCGGGGTAACTTGCCCTACAACTGCATCTTCGGGAATTATTGCATAGAGATTTAATTTCTGTGGGGTTTGTTTATAATTTACAACCATAATTTTACTTTTTGTAATGGTTCCTCCCCTATCTTCAGTTGGAGCGTTACCTGCTAGAGTTGTTTGAACAGGTTCTCTTTTAATTTTTTCATATTCAATTAAATCTTCAATCCAGACAACATCCATAATTTTTGTAATAATTGGATCTAGTGATGGTACTGGTTTATTTAGAATATTTGCAGATTTCTTTGCAATCTCAGGTAGTATTTTTGTTATCAAATCAAACTTTTCACGTGTTTTTGCACGTTTTACTTCTTTATGAATGTGATGTTGGACTTTTCTTGCACATTCTCTAAAAGCAAGTTTTATTTCGTTTTCAATTTCTGTAACATCTGCAATTGCCTCCTTGCTTTCTGAGGTAAATGGAATTAGTGTTGAAGAAACATGAGTTAAAAATATTGCAGGACCAGAGGGTATTCCTTTTCCTGATGGTTGACTCAGGCCATATCTTCTCCAATCAATTGAGGAAATTGCCTGTGTTGTTACACAGCCACCTTGCTGATATAGAAGAGGAACACGATTTGCAAATCGCAAAATTTTAACTGTATCTTCCTTTGGGAGATTTCCACCATACACAAGTCCTACTTCTACTTGAAAAGGGTTTCCAGAATAAACTGAGGCAGGTCTAGAAGCTGTTATGATAAACTCAGGTGAGATTTCTTTTGTTTCATGTTTTAAACTTCTTTTAATTAAGGTTTCACCAATAGGTGAAAGACAATCCGTTGATGGTGCCATTATTTTTACTTTTTTAAATGCTTTATGAAGAGCCAAAAATTGCTCTCTATCCATTTCTTTTGGATTGAGATCTTTATCTAAATTTGCCTTTTCAAGGGCAGTCTTTGTAGTTCTATCTCCCATACTACTAAATTCAGTTTTTAAAAATGATGATAGTTTCCTGCTCTTTGTGTGCTTAGCCATCTTTATGAGTGTTCCAAGCTCTACTCCATAAGGATGAGGTTTAATTTCAATTGATTTTTTTGGAAGTGAATCTGACGTTCTTTCAAAAATGTGTTCGGTACCATCAGGTTCTTTGTAAATAATCTGTGCATGGGGATTGACGATTGAAGTACTCTGTAAATAATCATATACAAATCTCTTCCCACGTTTATAATCTGCCATTATACTTACTTCAACACGAGTTCCACATGGTTTTTCCCAATGTTCTGTATCCCTTTTTATAACCTCTGCACGATTTTTATTTGTATCAATTGCAAGTTCAGTTATTACTGCTGGTCTATCCTCATCTACTTTTGACAAAATTTTTGCATGTTTACCTGTTGTTAATTGACCATAGAGAACTACTGCTGAAATTCCTATTCCTTGTTGTCCCCTGCTCTGTCTTATATCATGAAATCTTGATCCATAAAGCAGTCTTCCAAATATATGGGGAATCTGTTTTTTAACAACACCAGGTCCATTATCCTCAACTATTACCTTACATTCTCCATCATCATGGTTTTTTATCTCTACATATATTTCTGGTAAAATATTTGCTTCTTCACAAGCATCAAGACCATTATCAACTCCCTCTTTAACACTAGTGATTAGAGCTCTTGTCTGGTTTCCAAATCCTAGAATATGCTTGTTTCTTTCGAAAAATTCTGCAACAGATATTTCCTTTTGTTTTTTGGCTAGTTCATGTGCTGTTATTTTCCCCAAAACAATACCTCCATTTATTGGAGAACTATGCACCCAGCAACCGTAATAGAGATAGTTAATATAAAATTATTCATTTAAAAACAATAATTTCACGTCATTGAAAGTATTTTTTTTAGGGCTCAAATAATTCGAAAAGGATAAATACTTTTTTTTTTCATCTGCTATATGAATTATTTAGATGATGGAACGATATGTATAAAAAAATTAATTATTTGATATTATTTTTTGTACTTTTCTTATTAAGTTTTGTTTTTGTCTATAACATTGAAATAATTAGAGCGAGTGATGGTAAGGAAATTTATGTAGGAGGTATTGGTCCTGGAAATTACACATCTATTCAAGATGCAATAAATGACTCAAATCAAGGTGATTCTATTTTTGTTTATTCTGGTAATTACTCTGAGAACATTATTATCAACAAATCTATCTCAATTATTGGTATTGAAAAAAACAATGTAACAATTTATGGAAATGATGGTCTATATTCTTTATTAATTAAATCTTCAAATGTAACCATTTCTGGATTTACTATTGAAAAAGGAAATGTAGGTATACTTATTTCTGGTTCTGATTTTAAATTTTGTAATATAACAAATAATGTAATTACTACCAATTATGAAGCTATTAGAATGACAAATACATCAGATAATTACATAGGCAATAATTTATTTTTAAATATAATTAATACTGGAGTTGTTTTGTATGAATCTAGTAGTAATGTTATTTTTAATAACACTTTTACAGAATTAAATAAAGCAATTTTTCTTGGAAGATGGTCAAATAATAATTTGTTATCTGAAAATAATATCACAGTTTACACCCATGGTATCTACCTAGATTATTCATTTAAAAATCAGGTTTTAAATAACCTAATTAATAATGGAGATTTTGGAGTATATTTAACCTCATCTAAGAACAATACAATTTCAAACAATTTAATTGGTTATAACAATCAAATAGGAATCTATACAGTTAGTTCTGATGAAAATTTTATCACTGAAAATATTTTTGTTGAAAACAATAAGGATATTGGAAAAAAAGCTAGTCCTCCAGGTATAAAGACACCTGGTTTTGAATTTCTACTTGCATTATTAGCGATTTTATTTATAACATTTGTTAAGAAATATAAATAGTTCAATGATTTTTTGTAACATAGTATAAAAAATGTTAAATTTATATGATTCATTCTTTACAATTGTAATATTTTTAAAACTTATATATAGCAAAATATAAATACTATGAATTATAAATAATATATGTCTGAGAAGGGAGCTCAATGGAAAAAATTAAAAGTATCTCAAATAAAGGTTTTTTAAAAGATGAAATCGGTTATTTATTATGGCAACTGGAAGAAATTGAAAATTTCTATCCCCTCTATAAAACAATGCTAAAAAAAGAATAAATTCTTTTTTTTATCTTTTTTTTAATCTATTATATATAGTAAAATTTCTAATAATTTGACATTCTTTCACAATACCTTTAAATATTATTAATAACGAAATAAAATTAAAAAATAAAAGAGTGATAAGGAAAAACAATATGAAACGCGCTTTCAAGATAGGATTTAGTTTTGGAATACCTTCAGGAATAGTTACAACACTTGGATTAATGGTAGGATTAAACTCAATTACTCAATCTTATCTTGTTGTAATTGGAGGTATTTTAACTATTGCTATTGCTGATTCCTTTTCAGATGCACTTGGTATTCATTTTGCACAGGAATCTGAAAATCATATATCACACAAAGATATTTGGAAATCAACAGTATTTACATTTCTTTCTAAATTCATTTTTTCTTCAATATTTATTATCCCTGTTTTAATTTTTGAATTAAGAATTGCTGTAATAATAAGCGTTATGATTGGATTGTACCTCATTTTTTTAACTAGTTTGATTATGGCCCGTAAAAGAAATGACAATCCGTTAATAGTATGTAGCGAGCATTTAATTATTGCAATATTTGTAATAATTATCACTCATTTTGCTGGTATTTTAATATCAAATGTTTGTGGTATATAATCAAGAATTTTATTTTAAAAAAATCATTTTGTTTTTAACTTGTTAGCACGCTTACCCATTGCTTCATATGTTGCATATTTATAGAGCTCACCAAGTGTTGGATAGTTAAAACAAGTGTTTATAAAAAGATCACTTCCTGCATTCATAATAAGTGCACTTACACCAATGTGTATTAATTCAGATGCCAACTCACCTATAACATGCACACCCAAGAGTTTCATGGGTTTACTTATGTCTTTATTGTATTCAAAAATGAGTTTTAAAAACCCATCTTTATCTCCTATAATCATACCGCGGGCATTTTGATTATAGACTGCTTTTCCTACTACATAATCAATTTTTTCTTTTTTACATTCCTCTTCTGTTTTTCCTGCCGCTGAACACTCTGGAATTGTGTAAATCCCAAGGGGTAATATTGGAGCAACATGCTCTTTATAGGGTTCCAAATCAAATGCCTTTATCATTGCATATCTTGCTTGCTCCATTGAGGTTGATGCAAGAGATGGTGGACCAATTACATCTCCGACTGCATAGATTCCAGGTACAGTTTTTTTAGTTTCAGGATGAATAACTTGATAGTTTTCATCTACAACAAGACGGCTATATTTACCAGGAATAATTCCAGCTAGATCGATATTTAAGTCTTCAGTATTACTAGTACGTCCCGTTGCTAGCATTACCGCATCTGTTAGAATATTTGTTCCTGATCCTAACTTGAGGTCAATTTTATTTCCATTAATATTACAAGATTCTACACTTTCATTTTTTAGTAGATTTATTCCAATCTTATTTGTTCTTTTTTCAAGAGCAATTGAGATATCATGATCAAGGAAAGGAAGTAGAAAATCTCTGTTATGAACAAGTGTTACATCTACACCTAATATACAAAAGATACATGCATATTCAAGACCAATTACTCCTCCACCAACAACTACCATATTTTTTGGCAGGGTTTTAATGTCTAAAATAGTATCTGAATCATAAATACGAGAATTACTAGGGAAAATGTCAGGTATCCGAGGTTTTGAACCAGTTGCAATTAATACTATATCACCTTTTAGAACTGTTGTTTTATTATCTTTCCCTTCCACTTTTATCGTATTAGCATCTAAAAAAGAACCTTTGCCCTCATAGATATCTACATTATGATTTTGCATATTGGTTTTTATTCTCTTTCGCTCAGTATCTTTTACATTTCTCTCATGATGAAGAAAGTCTTTTACAGTTGCCTTACGTTTAAGTGATAGATCCACACCATAAAGATGACGGGAGCGGATTGCAGAAAGAGCAAGAGAAGTTTCTCTTAATGTTTTACTAGGAATTGCGGTTCCTGCAGCAGCACCTCCAAGATGTTCATCTTTTTCAACAATTGCCACCTTTTTACCAAAATATGCTGCTTGAGCTGCCCCCTTTTCCCCTGCAGGTCCTGAACCAATTACAATCAGGTCATATTTTTTAGAAGTTATGTTCTCACCACTTCATACTTCTCTATATCGATAACATCACCTTCACAGGCGATGTCAATAGGATGCTTTATTTCTTTTGAGACTTCCATTATCTCTTTTTTTATTTCTTCTTCATCCTTTGGACTTAAATGAACTAAAATAATTTTTGGGTAATATCCCTTAACTTTGTAAAACTCTTTTAATTCTTTTTTTAATAACTTTGGACAAAGATGCTTGGAATTTATCGCTCTATTTTCAAGTCTGTTTGGAAAAGTTGTCTCAACAATTATTAAATCAGGTGAAATATGCTCCCATAGAGCTGAAAGACCTAGTGCAGTATCACCGGAATAAAAAACCTTTTTTCCATCTTTTGAGGTTATTTCAAATCCTATAGCACTTATTGTATGACTTACTGGTAATGGAAAAACCTTATAGCCTAAAATATTTACAATTTCAAATGGTTCGATATCTATATACTCCAAAGAAGGCTTATCTAAAAAAAACGGAATTTTTTTTGTAAATTCTGGATAGATTACGCCATCTACAAGATGGGACGATAGAATTTTAAAGGTCTGTGAAGTGGCATAAATCTTTGTTGTGTGATCAGTGTTATTGAAGGCAAAAGCAGGAATTCCTTTTATATGATCATAATGACCATGAGAAATGAGAATTGCCTTTATTTTTTCCTGCTCTTGAAATGTTAGTTCTGAAGCAAGACTTCCAGCATCTACAGCTAAAATATCATCTATTAAAAATGATGCAAGTTTTGTGTTTTTTGATTCTGAGTTATGAGTACCTAAAAATCTAATTTTCAATTTTTCAGCTCCTAATTCATTTTATGGCATCACAGATTAATTAAAAATCTTTACTATTATTTAATTTCATATTTTAAATACGACGTAATTTTCTAGACAGTCCCTTTGCAACATTCTTCATGACAATTTTACCAAGATGATTATTCTTATTCATCAGATTTTCAAGTTCAAATCTATCTATAACAACAAGTTTTGAGTCAACATCCGTAACTAAATCTGCTACACGTGGTAAATCTTCTATAATTGACATCTCACCAAAAATTTCACCCTGGCGAATCATACCGATTTTAGATTTTTTATTACCAGTTCTTTTCGCTCTAACCGATGCTCTACCTTCTGCAAGAACAAAGATTTCACTTCCACACTCTCCTTCGCTACATATTGTTTTACCCGCTGGATATGAGACCATCTTACAAATTTGTGCAAGTTGGGATAATTCACCTTCTGAAAGACCATGGAAAATGTCTGATTTTCTTGTTATTTCTGTAATCTCCATTCCAATTTTTTTAATTTCAAGATCCTTCATCGCAATCTTGAACATATCCTTTGACATTTGAGTTAGAATAACATTATCAACATCAGGAGGAAAATTTAGTTTAGCCATTCTAACAACATCAAGACGTTCCACACCACGAAATACCATTGATGGACAATATGCAACAGGAACAAAACCTAATCTATCTAGCGTCTTTTGCATTCGTGGAGAGTAAGCACTAACATCAATTTCGATATACTGTGCACCATATTTTTTTGGAGAAATTTTTACTAATGTTTCTAATAGAAATCCCTTAACTTCGTCGTCAAACTCGATAAGTTCTAGGACTTTTACTTTTTTATCAATATTATCAACAGTAAATCCAATTGCACCTAAAGTCACGTCATTATCAACTGCAACTAAGTAATGTGATTGGTTTGTAGCAATCTTAAAAAATCCATAACTCAAACTAAGGTTGCCAAACAACTCAGGATTTTTTAGTCTCCCTCTTTCAATTCGGAGAAGTGGTGAAACACCTTCGGATTGTAATTCTTTTACTTCAAAAACTTTCTCAGTAGGATAACCGTCCACATCATCCTCAACAATTAAATCTACCGGCAGACCAAGGTTTTTCATGCTTTTAGCTGCCATCGGATAGATACTAGCAATAACTCTTGGATTATTTCTTCTCAAAGAGAGAGCAGTTCCAAAAAGTTTTGTTACAAATACAACACTTTCTCTAGCTGTTGCAAGTTGATACTTATTTGGTTCAAATCCTGTCGGATAAAAACCGCATCTTTCACTGATTTTTTGGGCTCCAGGATGCACAACCCGGCATTCTGCAAAACCAAATTGTATCATATCAGAAACTGAGTCCATTAATCCTTTCATGATTTCAGTTCCTGCACCCTTACCCTTATAATCAGGATTTACAACCAGACGTCCAAATTCTCCAATTAGATCAGAAAAACCGCCAGCTGTTAAATAAACTGAACCAGTACCAATAATATTGTTTTTTTCTTTTGCAACCATAAAAATGTTATCATCTGAATATATACTTTTAGTAAGCCACATTGGATCATAAAATGATTTGAAGGGATAATTTGGACCATAGATTTTTAAAAATAGTTCCATAATCTTTGGAACATCACCTACATCAGCTCGTTTTATTTCCATACTATGACCTCCCTCTCAACTTACCGATTGTTTAACTGTTTTATAAATATAAACCTTTTTTAATTTTCTCTATTTTTATTGTCAATAGGTCCTAATTTCTAGCATAAACTAACTTAAAGAGTTTTTCCCCCATATTAATTGAATAAAAATGTTATTTTATTCTAAATGGTCAATATCTACTAGTAACTCAAGTTTCTTTGGCGGAGGATGTAGTCCTCTTTTTGCAAAGAAAGTTATAGGCTCTTCTCTAGTTTTTTTGATATATTTTTCAAATGTTTCAAATTTATCAAATTTTACTAGAGCAGCATAATTCCACTCACTTGATGGGATAAAAACATCAACTAATTCCAATCCATCAAATTTATCTCCTACTTTTTTTAATGTGTCCTTTGCCTCTTTAAACTCCTCTTTGCTACCACTAAAATTTAAATAGACTATCGCGTACATTATAATCAGTTGAGCATCTTTTCGGCCTTTAAAAATATTTCCAAATTAGAAGAATAAAAAAAATAATATTTCTAATTAAAACTCATGTAAAACTATTTAGATTCTTGGCATATGATAATTTAAATAAATCATAATAAAATGATTATATTTTCTTTTTCCAAAGCTTTTTATATAAAAATACAATTTCAAGATGAAATGGGGAACGAGGCAGAAAATAAATCTAAAAATAATAAAGTTGATAGTAAATCAAAAAAATCAACAAAAAAGACTGAGGAACTACAAACAAAGCAAAAAAACAGTTCTTTAGGCAAGCCACTTCGTTATATTGTTCCATTAATAATTTTAGTCTTAATTATAGTAGTTCTTTGGGTTGCCTTTACACCAGATGTTAGTGCTGATGAGGTTAAAGCTCAATTAATAATTGATACTGGTAATGTTCAGGTAAAGTCTAAAGGTGGAATATGGACTACTGCTGAAAATGGTATGGACCTCTATGAATCAGACTCTATTAAAACTGGAGATGATACATCTGCATCGATTATTCTTTTTAAAAGTAGTATAATAAGACTTGACAATAATACTGAAGTTACAATTGAAAAACTTATTCAGGATTCAAAAGAGACAAGTGTTGAGATTGAGCAGAATTCTGGTAGAACGTGGAACACAGTTTCAAAAATAAGTGGAATTGATAATTATGAGGTTCAAACTCCTTCAACTGTTGCTAGTGTAAGAGGAACATCTTTTGGAGTTTATTATCTTGCAGATGGAAATATATCTGTTGCTGTTGCAAATGGAACAGTTAATGTTACAACTTATATAGATGGTCAACCACAATTTTCAATTGAGGTAGAAGAATACCTTTCTTTAACAGTTGATCCAAAAAAACCTGATAAAAAACCAAAGACTGAACCTGTTGAAGAGGATGAATGGTTTGAAGAAAATCAAGAGAAAGATGATGATTTGTTAGGAGATTTAAAGGAAGAAATCTACAAGAGGATTGGACCTTTCTTAGTTGAAGTTAGAGATCTATTTAACGGTCCAACTGATGAAGAATTGGAAGCATTAATAGAGGGATATATTTTAGGATACTGGACTCTACCAGAAGATACTCCTGAATGGGCAAGAAAACTTTTTGAGTTTAAATAACCGGTGATTTTAAATGCCGGATATATTTAAAAATAAGCTTTTTAAAACAATATTTGTCTCAATTATTATCTCAATAATTGTAGCCTTGCTAATGACTGTAGGTTTTTTAAATACATGGGAATCTAGAGTATCTGATGCTTTTTATTATCCTAGCAACACCCTTTCTGATATAATTATAATAGAAATAGATGATGAAAGCATCTACAAACTTGGTCAATGGCCCTTGTCTAGAGACCATTATGCAACCGTTATTGATAATATTAACAAAAGTAGAGTAATTGGAATAGATATTTTATTTGATATTCCACGTGAGGGTGATGATGAGTTTGCAAATTCACTTAAGAAAAACAATGTAGTTCTAGCAATTGAATATAGGGATTTCTACTTCAAAAATGGTGAACTTTATTCAGATAATCTTTTGAAACCAAATGAAAATCTAGGAATATTAGGGGATGACTATGAAGCAGGTTTTATAAATCTTTATACTGACGATGATAAAGTTACTAGGTCCATAACTCCTATAATATCAAGTATTGAAGAATACGAACCCTTTTCTGCAATAATTGTTCGCGAGTTTACAGGTATTGCACCTGAACTTGAAACTAATAGAATGTTAATTAATTACTATTCTGAACCTGGAGGATTTGAATATGTATCCTTTTATGATGCTTACAATAATTCTGAAAATCTTCCAGATTTTGAAGGAAAAATTGTTCTAATTGGATATACAGCATCAGGTGTCGATGATACTTTTATGGTTCCAATATCAGATAATGCTATGGCTGGTGTTGAAATCCATGCAAACCTTGTACAGTCAATACTTCTAAAGGATTTCATTAACTATCAAGATGACATTACAACTCTAGGTATTATATTTTTATTTGCAATTCTTACAGGACTTCTGATTTATAGATTCAAAATAATTATTGCTACAATTATTATTTCACTTGTTTTTCTTGCTTACTTTTTACTTTCATTATTACTAATATTTGATAATTTTGGAATTATTATGAATATACTTTTTCCGCTCTTTTCAGTTTCATTGGTTTATATTTCACTAGTTGCGATTTATTATCGAACAGAGGAAAAAACAAGAAAATGGATAACATCAGTCTTTGGTAAATATGTTTCACCAGTTGTAATAGATACTCTTATTAAAAATCCTAATATGATTAATCTTGGTGGTGAGAAAAGAAATATTACCATCTTTTTTTCTGATATTAGGGGATTTACATCAATATCTGAAAGAATTGAACCTGAGGAACTTGTGCATCTATTAAATGAATACTTGACTGAGATGACATCTATTATAATTAAGGATCAAGGTCTTGTAGACAAGTACATGGGTGATGCAATTATGGCCTTTTGGGGAGCACCTCTTGACCTACCTGAACATGCCAAGATTGCTTGCTCAAGCAGTATTGAGATGGTTGAAAAACTAAATGAGCTTAAAAAGAAATGGATAGAAGAAGGAATTCCATCTTTTGATATCGGAATTGGTCTGAACAGTGGTAATGCGATAGTTGGTAATATGGGCTCTACAACCAGATTTGACTATACTGCGATGGGAGATAATGTAAACCTTGCATCCAGAATGGAAGGATTAAATAAACTGTATGGAACAAATATAATAATTACTGAAAAAACCTATAAAATTGTAAAAAATGATTTTGAAATTAGAAAACTGGATGCAGTTAAAGTAAAAGGTAAGAAAAAACCGATTCTTATTTATGAACTTCTTTCAGATAAAGGAAAACTAAGTGAAAAACATAAAGATTTCATAAAACTATATGAAAAAGGTCTTGAACTTTATTTTAATAAAAAATGGAATCCTGCAATTAAATCATTTAAGTCTGCACTTAAAATTGATAATGACACAGCATGTAATGAACTTATAAAACGTTGTCAGGATTTTATAAAAAATCCACCTCCCAAGGACTGGGATGGAGTCTGGGAGATGAAGACAAAATAATTTTAATTTTATTTTTTCCTTCTTTTTAGAATTATTGTGACAATTGCTATTATTATTAGAAGGGATATCAGCTCAAAACCTGGTGTCTGTTTTTGATAAATCCTGTAAAATTTATCATGAACGAAGTTGAAATATATTGTTTTGATTTTTGTAGTTATGTTATATGCATAATCTCTTTTTCCATCTCCATCACTGTCTATAAGATATGTCCATAAATCTTCCATTTCAAGAGGTATTATATCTTTTGTCGCATTATTATAAAATAATTCAAAGGTTCCATTACTATCTTCATTTATAAGATATCCAATGCCATCCACCCAAGCAATATCGATAAGAATGTTTAATGATACCTCAGAAGATTCCGTAAAATTATCCTTTGCTATCACTTTTAATTTATAAAATCCATAATCATCAAAACTGCGAGAAACCTTTGCAGATGTTCCATTTGGAACATTTTTAATTATTTTTGGATTTGGCGTATCAGTCCAGTTAAAAAAGTATGTAATTGTATCATTATCAGGGTCAAAAGATAAAGCTGTATATTCATAGGA
>Ga0209536_100004692_pt1 | contig 21532 bp, 22 predicted proteins | sample DeeMarSeWOR28_12_FD_187461 | JGI IMG/M metagenome (GOLD analysis project Ga0209536, IMG submission 187461) | Marine sediment microbial communities from White Oak River estuary, North Carolina - WOR-2-8_12 (SPAdes) (version 2) | ecosystem: Environmental > Aquatic > Marine > Intertidal zone >... | reverse complement strand
CATTTCGGCAGGTCCGGCACCGTTGCAGGGGTCGGACCTGTCTCGTTGTTCGGCCGTCGGTGACCGCCAATTCGACCGAAGCAGCCGGCAACGGTCGATGTGGAAAAGAGATGATGCGCCGTTTCAACACCGTCAATCGGAGTATATGGTTACATTTAATACCATGCAAATAATGCTTTTACGGTGGCACCTTAAAGTTGAACATTACATGTGGAGAAGCAGTATTTTTAGGTCCATTTGCGGAATGGTGATGTCATTATCTCCGTTCGAGTGCAGAGTTCTGTGATGGGGTGTCGCATGTCAATGCTGCAGAAGACGGCGATCGAGCGCCGTACGACTGAATTCGAGATCGAGCTCATGATCGTCGGGCGTTGGTCGCCGCGCGCGATGTCGGGGGAGCGGTTGGCCGAGTCCGACTTCATGCGGCTGTTCGAAGCGGCTCGCTGGGCACCGTCCTCCGGCAACCGCCAGGCCCTGGCGCTTCGCCTATGCGCGTCGGGGCACCCCCCACTGGGAGCGATTCCTCGGGCTGCTGGACGAGGGGAACCGGGTCTGGGCCTCGGCCGCAGCCGCCCTCATCGTGGTGGCGTCGAGGACGGTGACCGAACGGGACCGCTCGCCCGCGCGCACGCACGCCTTCGACACCGGCGCGGCCTGGCAGAACCTGGCGCTTCAGGGAGCGTCGCAGGGCCTCGTGGTCCACGGGATGGCGGGATTCGACTACGATCGAGCCCGGGAGGTCGCCCGCGTCCCGGCGGAATACGACGTCCAGGCGATGGTGGCTGTCGGGATGCCTGGCGATCCGGACGCGCTGCCCGAACGCCTCCGGAAGCGGGAGACGCCCTCGGCGCGCCGCCCGGTCCGGGAGTTCGCCTTCGAGGGGGCCTTCCCGCCCTAGTCCTGGATCGCCGGGGGTGGCGCTCTGCGGGTGAAGCGGCTGGGCCGGCCGGCAAAGTCACGCCGCCGCGCGACGTCGTGGTTGATCCACTCGATCACGGCCGCGAATCCGAGGCTGTCCGGGTCGTGCCGCAGGTAGTCCGCCACGACCGCCAGCACCCGGAACCGCTGTCGGAGCTGGAAGGTGAGCGTGGGATCCACGAGGCGGCCCGCGACGACCTCGCGCACGTACGCCTCCGCATCGAGCGACTCGGCGTAGCGGTGATACCCGCGCAGGCGCGCCCCGGCGCGGATGCGGAGCAGGCGGAGGCGGCGGGCCAGGTCCCGACGGGCCTGATACAGTGCCCGTCCGATCCCCCGCCGCTGCCACGACGGATCGACCATCACTTCGGCCCCGTACAGCGTGTGGCCCGCGGGATCGTGGTTGGTGAACATCCCGGCATCCGTCATGTTCCGCCAGGTCGTGTCGATCTCGTAGTCGTCCCACAGCACGATGAGACTGGAAGCCATCCCGACGAGCCTGCCGGAGTCGCGCTCCACCGCCACGAGCTGCCCCTCCGGGAACACGTCGAGGTGGGACGCGAGCTGGCGCTCGGTCCACGGGGGGGATTCGGGGTAGATGGCGCGACACAGCGCCGTGATCTCGCCGATGTCCTCCCGTCGCGTGGGGCGCACGGTGGGGGCTACCCGGTGCGTCACAGCGTCACGATCTCCGGAGCCGTGACCAGCTCCGCAGTGCGCCGGCTGTCCTCGAGCGGCAACACCGTGCCGTTGATCCGGCTCGTCACGATGGTCTCGAGGTTCAGCTCGCCGATGATCATCATCTCCTGGTTCGGGTTGCCCTCGGCCAGGATGCCGTCTCGCGAGAACGGGAAGTCACTCGGCGTGAGGATCGCCGCCTGTCCGTAGTTCAAGTGTACCGCCGGGACTTGGGGCAGGGAGCCGACCGTGTGCGACTGAATGATGTACATCTGATTCTCGATCGCGCGCGCCTGCGCGCAGTAGCGCACCCGCAGGAAGCCCTGACGATCGTCGGTGCAGCTCGGCACGACGAGGATATGTGCGTTCAGGCGGGCGGCGGCGCGTGCGATCTCCGGGAATTCCACGTCGTAGCAGATGGCGATTGCCATCCGACCGAAGTCGGTTTCGAACACGCGCAGGCGGGAGCGCGCCGCCACCTTCCAGTCCTCCTTTTCGAATCGGGTCATGTGCAGCTTGCCCTGCATCCCATATTCGCCGGACGGCGCGAAGAGGTACGACTGGTTGTACACCGTGTCCGTGCTTTCGTCGAGCACCGGGATGGTCCCCCCCACGACGTACAGCCCGTGTCGCTGCGCGAGTGCGCTCATCAGGTCGAGATAGCGCGGGAGCTGCCGCGCGAGGTCTCGGATCTGCACCTCGATGGGGCGCTTGAGATTGCCGAGCGTCAGCAATTGGACCGTGAAGTACTCGGGGAACACCGCGAGGTGGCAATTGTAATCCGCTGCCGTCTCGACCAGTGCTTCGACCTGGGCCTGAAAATCGTCGAACTGGCGCACGGGGCGGATGAAGTACTGCATGGAGGCGATGCGGATACGATTCATGACGCTCTCGTGGGTCGGCGGGTGTCGGGGCGGGACACCACCGGATCCGGGATGTCCGATGGTCGGACAGTATCGTGATCCCTCGAAGAGCGCGAGGGGGTGTCACCGAGGGCTGGCTCGGCGCACCCAGCCGCTGCGCGACCGTGCTCGGCCGGCTCAGTGGCCCAGAGCGGCCTGCGCGGCAGCCAGTCGAGCGATCGGCACTCGAAACGGCGAGCAGGACACGTAGTTGAGCCCCGCCCGGTGGCAGAAACCGACCGACCGGGGATCGCCGCCGTGCTCTCCACAGATGCCGATCTTGAGCCCCGGGTTGGTGGTGCGGCCTCCCTCGACGGCGAGCAGGACGAGCGCACCGACACCCTCCGGATCCAACGTCTGGAACGGATCATCCGGCAGAATCCCCTGCGCCAGATACTCGGGCAGGAAGCGGCCGGCGTCGTCACGGGAGATGCCGAACGTGGTCTGCGTGAGATCGTTCGTCCCGAACGAGAAGAACTCGGCCACTTCCGCCACCTGGTGTGCGGTCACGCACGCCCGCGGGATCTCGATCATCGTCCCGACGAGATAGTCCACGCGACAGCCCGTCTCCTCGACCACCTCCTCGGCGATCTTTCGCACGATGTCGGCCTGCAAGCGCAGCTCCTCGACGTGCGCCACGAGCGGCACCATGACTTCCGGGTGCACCTCGATGCCCTCGGTGGCGGCCGCGCAGGCGGCTTCGAAGATCGCCCGCGCCTGCATCTCCGTGATCTCCGGGTACGTGATGCCCAGGCGGCAGCCCCGGTGCCCGAGCATCGGGTTGCTCTCGGTCCGTACCTCCAGGGCCCGGCGCAACGCGGCCTGCGGCACGTTCAGCCTCTCGGCGACCGCCACGATCTCCTCCTCCTCCCGGGGCAGAAACTCGTGCAGGGGGGGGTCGAGGAGCCGGATCGTCACCGGGTATCCGTCCATCGCCCGGAAGATCCCGAGAAAGTCATCGCGCTGCATCGGCAGGAGCGTGGCCAGCGCCTTCCGCCGGTCCTCCACGCTGTCGGCCAGAATCATCTCGCGCATCGCGAAGATCCGCTCGCCCTCGAAGAACATGTGCTCGGTGCGGCAGAGGCCGATCCCTTCCGCGCCGAACTCCCGGGCGCGGGCGGCGTCCTTGGGGGTGTCCGCATTGGTCCGGACGCGCAGCCGCCGTCGCTCGTCCGCCCAGCCCATGAGCCGGGCAAACTCGCCGCCGGGTTTCGGCTCGACCAGCTCGGTGCGACCGAGGATCACGTGACCGGCGCTGCCGTCGAGCGTGATCCAGTCCCCCTCCCGCACGGTCTTGCCGTCCACCTGGAAGGCGCCCGCGGCCTCGTCGACCGCGAGTTCCTTGGCTCCTGCGACGCAGCACTTGCCCATCCCGCGGGCCACGACCGCCGCGTGGCTCGTCATGCCGCCGCGGGCCGTGAGAATGCCGGCGGCGGCCACCATGCCGTGGAAGTCGTCCGGGCTCGTTTCCTTGCGCACCAGGATCACGGCCTCGCCGGACGCCGCGCGGTGCTCGGCTCGGTCCGCGTCGAAGACCGCCCGCCCGACGGCCGCGCCGGGCGACGCCGGCAGCCCCCTGGCGATTACCTCGAGCTTGGCGTCGGGATCGATCGTGGGGTGCAGGAGCTGATCGAGCTGCCGCGGCTCGACCCGGATGAGGGCCGTGTCACGGTCGATGAGGCCTTCGTCCACCATGTCCACGGCGACCCGCACGGCCGCGGCCGCGGTGCGCTTGCCGCGGCGAGTCTGCAGCACGTAGAGCTTGCCTCGCTCGATGGTGAACTCGACGTCCTGCATGTCCCGGTAGTGCTGCTCCAGGATCCGACAGTAGTCCTCGAATTCGCGATACGCGTCTGGCAGCCAGTCACCCATCGTCTCCATCGGCTCGGGGTCCCGGATGCCCGCGACCACGTCTTCGCCCTGCGCGTTGACCAGGAACTCCCCGAATACCCCCGGCGCTCCGGTGGACGGGTTGCGCGTGAACGCCACGCCCGTGCCGGAGTCCTCGCTCACATTGCCGAACACCATCGCCATCACGTTCACCGCGGTCCCCAGATCGTCCGGGATCCGGTGCACGCGCCGGTAGTCCCTCGCCCGACGACCGTTCCAGCTGCGGAAGACGGCTTCGATCGCACCCCACAACTGCGCCCACGGATCGTCGGGGAACGCGGCGCCGGTCTCGCGCCGCACGATTTCCTTGAACGTGGCGACCAGGTCGCGCAGGTCCTGCGGCGACAGGTCGATGTCACGCGCCACCCCCCGGCTGGTCCGCAGCTGCTCGAGGGCGTGCTCGAACGGATCGCCGTTCTCGCCCTTGATCCCGAACACGACGCTGCCGTACATCTGCACGAATCGGCGGTACGAATCGAAGGCGAACCGCTCGTTGCTCGCGTCACGTGCCAGGGACTCGACCGTGCGGTCGTTGAGTCCGAGGTTGAGGATGGTGTCCATCATGCCGGGCATGGAGAACTTGGCGCCCGAACGGACCGACAGGAGGAGCGGCTGGGCGTCTCCCCCGAAGGCCCGCCCGGTGAGCTGCTCGAGCCGCTCCACGGCGGCGGTGACCTCCGTATCGAGGCCGTCGGGGAACCCCCCTCGCTGCAGGTAGTCGGTGCACAGCGTGGCGGCGATCGTGAAGCCCGGCGGGACGGGAATGCCGAGCCGCGTCATCTCGGCGAGGTTGGCGCCCTTGCCGCCGAGGACGTCGGACATTGCAGCGTGACCGTCCGCCTGTCCTCCCCCGAATGCGTACACGTTCCCCATGGTGCGATCCTGTCGAGGTGTGACTCTCGGAATGTGATGTCCCGACGTGAAATTGCTATGAAGATTCAGTCAATCAGGGCTGTAACTCGCGGCTGCGGCCGGGGGGAGCGGTCCTCGCCGACCTCGGTGGGCAGCGGGGTGGGGTAGCGCCCCGAGAAGCACGCGTGACAGAAGGAGTCGGGGTCGCCGCCGGCGGCCTGCAGCGTCCCGTCGAGCGAGAGATATCCCAGTGAATCGACCTCCAGGAGATCCCGGATCGCCGGCACGGACATGGTGGCGGCGATCAGCTCGGACCGGCTGGGGGTGTCGATCCCGTAGACGCACGGTCCGGTGATCGGCGGAGACGCCAGGCGCAGGTGCACCGCCTTCGGCCCGGCCTGGCGGATCATCTGGATGAGGGCGCGCGACGTGGTGCCGCGCACCACCGAATCGTCCACCACCACCACTTCCTTGCCGCGGATGACGTCGAGTACCGGGTTGAACTTGATGCGCACCTTCGTCGTTCGCGTCGCCTGCGTGGGGCTGATGAACGTCCGGCCCACGTAGTGGTTCCGAATGAGTCCGTGCTCGAGCTTGAGTCCACTGACCTCGGCAAAGCCGAGGGCCATCGCGTTCGACGAATCCGGCACCGAAAACACGCAGTCTGCGCCGGGGGCGGGATGCTCGCGCGCGAGCTGACGGCCCAGCTCGCGGCGCACGTGGTCCACCGACCGCCCGAACACGACGCTGTCGGGACGCGAGAAGTAAATCAGCTCGAAGACGCACCGCCGGTGCGGCTTGGTGGTCAGCGGGGGAAGATCGATCACCGCGCCGTCGACGATCTTGAGCCGCTCCCCCGGGGCGAATTCGCGGACCGGCTCGGCGCCGACGATGTCGAGCGCACACGTCTCCGACGCCAGCACCCAGCCCGTGCGCAGCCGTCCGAGGACGAGCGGACGGAAGCCACGCGGGTCCACGACCGCATAGAGCGTGCGACCCACCGTCAGGAGCAGCGTGAAGGCGCCGTCGGCGCGTCCCAGGGCGTCCAAGATCTGGTCGTCCGGGTTCCGGGCGTCGGACCGCGCCATCAGGTGGATGAGGGCCTCGGAATCGGAGGACGACTGGAAGATCGAGCCGGTGCGGACCAGATCGTGGCGCAGCTCGGCGGCGTTGGTCAGATTGCCGTTGTGGGCGAGCGCAAGCGGCCCGCCGTGGTAATCGACCACGATGGGCTGTGCGTTGCTGAGCGCGCTGCTCCCGCTGGTCGAATACCGCGTGTGGCCGATCGCGACATCACCGGTGAGGCTTCGGAGCGTCGCCGGCTGAAAGACGTCCTGGACGAGCCCCATTCCGCGGTGCACGCGAGCGGACCCGTCGGCGTCGATCGCCACGATCCCGGCCGACTCCTGCCCGCGGTGCTGCAGCGCGTACAGCCCCAGGTAGGTCAGCTCAGCGGCGTTCTCGAGTCCGACGACGCCGAAGATACCGCACATTCAGAAACCTCCCGCACACACGCCGGCCGGGCGTTCGCCGTGCCACTGCCGCTCGGCTGCCCGGCCGATTCGCTCGACTCCGGTGTTGGCTCGCGGGCGGCTCAGCGTGACCCGACTCCCTTCATGATCGACCGCATGATGTCGATCATGCCGGCGTCCTCGCGCCGCAGCAGGTCCTCGGCCTCACCCGCGTCGAGCCACATCCCGGTGCACTCGGGACAGCGATCGACCTGGATGCCGTGATAGTCCTCGGTCACCAGGTCCGCGCCGCACTTCGGGCACTTCATGAAGTGCGCCCGCCGTGACGCGTCGCGCGCCTGGCGCTCTGCCTCCTGGCGGCGCACCTTGACCAACTCCGCCGACTGCTTGACGAAATACTCGTCCTCGTTGCGGCTGGGTTTGTCCGACATCGTGTCCTCTCAGATCCCGGCCGGGCCGGGCAAGGTCGGCTTCCCCTCGCTCCCCGGCGGGGACGAGGACGTGCCGGAGTAGCTGTGGCCCTGACCCCTCACGATCGCGTCCACGACCTGGTTGCCTTCCAGAAAGACCACGTCGAACGTGCCGCAGCTCGCCTCGCAGCCGTTCCGGAAGTAGAGATAGGTGCGTCCGTCCGCACTGCGTTCCGTTACCGGCTCGCCCCAGACCCCGATCACCTCGTCCCGGCTCATGCCGGGGTTCACGGTGCCCGTATGCACCGGCGTCCACGGCTCGTCGATCGCCGCCGTTCGTATGGCTGCCGGTGGCGCAGGTCGGCTCGCCGGCACCGTGGTCGGAGCGGCCTCGGCCGGCGGAGTCGCCTCCGCGGGCGCGGCCTCGGGAGTCTCGCTCGGCTCGCCCTCGTCCGACTCCGAGCCGCCGCACCCCACCAAGGCCGTTGCCAGGATCGCGGCGAATGCCAACGTGGGCCATTTCATGGGACTCCTCCTCCGAAGCAGGTCGGGGTGTGTCCGTCTAACCTGTTAAACATAGCGCAGTTGGGCCCATCGGTCCAAGCACCTCGGTCCCCGCTCATCCCTCTCGCGCCGGCGGCTCCGAGTCCCGCCGGCGGCGCCGGCGTTCCGCCGCCCGAATCACGAACGGGATTTGCGGAGTTCGCTGCGGCGTCTCGTCGTTCTCGTCGCTGCGCTCGAGGATGCCAAGCGCGGCCGCGCGCACCATGCCGTAGGTGAGATACGCGATGCCGAGCGGGAAGAAGAAGATGTCCCGGCTCCAGATCCCGAAGGCAAGGAACGTGAGGTTCACCGTCAGGCCGAGCACGCCGCGCACCGACCGGAATCCGACCCGCGGTAGCTTGGCATACGGTACGTTGCTCACCATCGCCAGGCTGAACGCAATCACCAGGAAGATCAGAATCTGGTTCCAGGGCATTCCGGCGAGCTGGGTGCGGAAGAACTCGGTCTGGGTGAACGGATAGTAGGTGGCGAACGTCATGCCGGCCGCGGGGGACGGCAGGCCGGTGAAGACCGACTTCGGGGCGTCCGGCACCACGTCGAGGTTGAACCGCGCGAGGCGCAACGCCACGCACACGACGAATCCGTACACGAAGATCCACGCGAAGGGGCCCTGCTCGGAGAAGTGCAGGAAATACAGCAGCATCGCCGGCGCGACACCGAAGCTCACCAGGTCCGTGAGTGAGTCGAGCTCGGCACCGAATCGCGAACCGGTCTTGGACACCCTCGCCGAGAGTCCGTCCATCACGTCGAGCACACCGGCAATGACGATCCACCAGCTCGCCCGGTAGTAGTCCCCCTGCGCGGCGAGAACGATCGACCAGATGCCGAAGAACAGGTTCGCCAGGGTGAAGAGGCTGGGGACGACCACGACGGCCCGTCGCATGCGCCTCCGTCTGGGGGGACGGCTCATGACGGCCACTCCGCGATGGGGGTGATTCCTGCGCGGGTCCGATCCTGCTCGGATACGAGGATGTGGGTGCCCGGTCGCACGAACGTGTCGACCCGCGAGCCGAAGCGGATGAGCCCGAGTCGCTCGCCCTGCCGCACGGCGTCGCCGACCGCCGCGTCGGTGACGATGCGGCGGGCGACCAGTCCGGCGATCTGCCGCACGAGCACGGGGCCGTGCGCCGTGTCGAGCACCAGCGACATCCGCTCATTGTGCTCGCTCGCCTTGTCCAGCGTCGCGTTGAGAAACCGTCCGGGCCGGTAATCGCGCAGGCGCACGCGCCCGTCGATCGGGTACCGGTTGACGTGCACGCTGAAGACGTTCATGAAAATCGAAACGCGCGTGGCGCGGCCCCCGGGGAACAGGGCCTCGTCGACGTCCCGCACGCTGACGACGGTGCCATCCGCTGGAGCGATCACCAGGTGTCCGCCGCGAGGTCCGTCGCGGGTCGGGTTGCGGAAGAACCACGGCACCCACAGCGCGACCGGCGCCCAGAGCGCGAACGGCAGCCACCACCACGCGCCGAAGGCGATCCCGCCCCACCCCGCGAGCGCCCACACGACGCACGCGGTGACCGCAAACGGCCATCCCTCGGGGGCGATCCTCACGCGTCGGCCGGAAGCGCCTGCCCGGTGATCCGGCGGTAGGCGTCCCGGTAGCGCGCGCTCGTCGCGTCGACGACGTCCGCGGAGAGCGGCGGCGGAGGCGGGTCCCCGTTCCAGGACCCCGTGCGGCGCAGGCTATCCAGGTAGTCGCGCAGCGGCTGCTTGTCAAAGCTCGGCTGACCGCGCCCCGGCTCGTAGCGATCGGCCGGCCAGAACCGCGAGGAGTCCGGCGTCAGGACCTCGTCGATGACGAGCAACTCGCCGTCCGCGGTCTGCCCGAACTCGAACTTCGTGTCGGCGATGATGATCCCGCGCGCGATGGCGCGGTCGGCGGCGCCGGTGTACAGCGCGAGGCTCAGCGCGCGGAGGCGGTCGGCGAGAGTCGCACCAAGGGCCTCCCGCATGGTGGTGAAAGTGACGTTCTCGTCGTGTCCGGTTTCCGCCTTCGTCGCGGGCGAGAAGATCGGCGGGTCCAGCTTGGCACTCTCCACCAGGTTCGGCGGTAGCGGCTCGCCGGCCAGCGTGCCCGATTCCCGGTACTCCTTCCAGGCCGATCCGGCCAGGTAGCCGCGCACCACGCACTCGAACGGCACCGCCGTGGTGCGGCGGGCGAGCATGGCGCGCCCGCGGAGCGTGTCGCGATGGGCGGCGAGCTGGGGCACGCGTGCGATGATCTCGTCGGCGTCCGCCGAGACGAAGTGGCTCGGCACCACGGCTGCCAGCTCCCGGAACCAGTACGCGCTCATCTGGGTGAGCACCGCGCCCTTGCCGGGCACCGGCTCGTCGAGGACGACGTCGAACGCGCTCACGCGGTCGCTCGCGATCAGGAGCAGCGTGTCGTCGTCCACGGCGTACACCTCCCGGACCTTGCCCTTCCGGAAGAGTGGGAGGGGAAGGGCGCTCTCTCGCAATGCTGGTCGCGTCATACGCTCACGCTCGCCTGTTCGGCGGTACCGAACCGGTTCAATTCGGCGAGGGTCTCGGCCAGCGGACCCTCGAGGAACTCCCGCACCTGCTCCGGCGCCCGGCCGACGTAGCGCGCCGGTTCCATCTCGCCACGCAGCGCCGCGGCGTCGATGCCCGCGAACGCCGGATCGGCGGAAAGGCGATCGAGCAGGTCGTTCGCACTGCCCTGGGCCACCGCGTCGCTCACCGCCCACGCGTGGCGCCGGATCACCTCGTGAAGTGCCTGCCGGTCGCCGCCCGCGCGGACGCCAAGCATGAGCCACCGCTCGGTGGCCATGAACGGCATGACGCGATCGACGTTGCGCCGGACAACGGGCTCGACCACCTCCAGCCCGGCCGTCACGTTCCCGCACAACACGAGGACCGCATCGGCCGCGAGGAACGTCTCGGGGATCGCGAGGCGGCGAATCGCGCTGTCGTCGAGGCTGCGTTCCAACCACTGGGTCGCGGCGGTGTGATGCGCACTGGCCAGCTGCGACAAGATGTGACGCGCCAGCGAGCCGATCCGCTCGGCGCGCATCGGATTGCGCTTGTACGGCATCGCGCTGGAACCCACCTGCTCGCGCTCGGCCGGCTCGAGTATCTCGCCCTCGTGCTGCAGCAGCCGGAGGTCCGTCGCGAACTTGGAGGCGGACTGGGCGACCCCGCCGAGCGCATCCAGGATCCAGCTGTCGACCTTGCGCGTGTAGGTCTGCCCGCTCACCGGGATGGAGTTCGCAAAGCCGAACGTGGCCGCCACGCGACGATCGAGCTCCTGCACCTTGGCGTGGTCCCCCCCGAAGAGATCCAGGTAGCTCGCCTGGGTACCGGTCGTGCCCTTGCAGCCGCGGAACGGCAGCATCCCGACGAGGTCCGCCAGCCATCGGGCATCCAGGAGAAAGTCCTGCAGCCAGAGTGTCGCGCGCTTGCCCACCGTCGTGAGTTGCGCGGGCTGGAAGTGGGTGTACGCGACGGTCGGCACCGCGTGATAGCGTTCGGCAAAGACCCCCAGGGTCCGCATGACCGCGAGCAGTCGTGCCACGACGAGGCTCAGCGCCTCCCGGACGACGATCAAGTCGGCATTGTCCGTGACGAAGGCACTCGTTGCGCCCAGGTGCAGGTGGCCGCGTGCCGCCGGGGCCTGGTCCCCGAAGTGGTGGATGTGCGCCATGACGTCGTGGCGGAGGCGCTCCTCGTACGGGCGCACGCGTTCGAGATCGGCGTCGTCCAGATGGGCCCGCATCTGCGTCAGCGCCTCGTCGGGGATGGGAAGGCCGAGCGCGCGCTCGGATTCCGCGAGGGCGAGCCACAGGCGACGCCACACGCCCGCGCGGTGCTGCGGGCTCCAGAGCCGCTGCATCGCGGCCGAGGCGTAGCGGGTCCCGAGGGGCGACTCGTACCGGGGAGTGCTCGTCATCGTACGTAGAAGTCGGAGAAGAAGACGTTGCCGGCGCGCTCGACGTAGACGCGAATCGCGTTCCCGCCCTGCGCCTGGCGGAACACGTCCTGCGCGTCCTCCGCCCGGGCGATCCGCGTGCGATTCACCTGCACGATCACGTCGCCGGCGCGCAGTCCGGTCGAGCGCTGGGCGCCGTCGCCGATCCCATAGATCAAGGCCCCCTGCTCGGACCGCAACCCGCGCTCCTGGCGGATGGACGAAGTGACCGTGATCAACTCGATGTCGCCCAGCACCGACACGCGTTCGGCGACGGTCGTCGGCAGGTCCGCGATGACGGCCTCGGCGCGGCGCTCGGCGCCTTCGCGGCGCGTGACCAGCAGCAGGGTGTCGCCCGGGCTGACGTCGAGCTTGATCGCTTCCCAGTCGAGGAAGGTGCGGAGCGGGCGGCCCAGCGCGGAGACGAGCACGTCGCCGGCTCGGATCCCGGCGCGATCCGCGGGGCCGCCGGCCGCGACATCGGTGATGACGAGACCTCCGCTCTGCTTCCAGTCGCGCATCCGATCGGAGCCGGCGACGCCGAGGCCGACCCACGAGCGCCGGACCGAGCCGAAGCGCTCCAGCTCCGATGCGACTCGGAGCGCGCGCTCGATCGGGATCGCGAAGCCAATCCCGACCGAACCGCCGCTCTCCGAGAAGATGGAGCTGTTGACGCCGACCACCTCGCCGAACGCATTCACGAGCGGGCCGCCCGAGTTGCCCGGGTTGATGGCCGCGTCGGTCTGGATCATGCCCACGTAGACGGTCTGGTCCTTCCCCGACGGGATGAGGTTGCGGCCCACCGCGCTCACGACACCCGCGGTGACCGACGGCTCGGTGTTGCCGAGGAGGTAGCCGAAGGGATTGCCGATGGCGACGACCCACTCGCCGATCAGGAGATCGGTGCTCCGTCCCACGCCGACGACCGGGAGGTCGGTGCCATCGATCTTGAGGACGGCGATGTCCGTGAACGGATCCTCGCCGAGCAGGCGGGCCGGATAGTCGGTCCCGTCTCTCGTGGTGACCACGATCTCGCTGGCGCCGGCGGTGACGTGCTGATTGGTGATCACCATGCCGGTCGGCGACACGATGAATCCGGAGCCGAGCGCCGGGACCACGCGCTCCGAGCCGCGCGGCATGAAGAACAAGTCGAAGGCGTTCTGTGGCGACACGCGTTCGCGCCGCGTCACGTTCACGCTCACGACGGCCGGGGCGACGCGGTCGGCGGCGGTCACGATCGCCGTGCGGCGGGACAGCGCGATGCTGTCGGAGATCTGCGCGCGTTCCTGGAACGTCGCCGCCGTCGGCGCGGCCAGCGCGGACGCGAGCGCCGGGCCGACCGAATCCGACGCGGCGTGCGCCGGCGGCGCCGACTCCCCGCAACCCCACAGCGCCGCGATCAGGAGGACCCGGCTCGGCCTCACGCGTTCACTTTCGAGCGGGCCACCAACTTGCTCCAGTCGTTCAGGAACTGGTCGAGCCCACGATCGGTGAGCGGATGCAGCAGGATCTTCTTCAAGACCGCGGTCGGGATGGTCGCGACGTCGGCGCCGAGCATGGCGGCGTCGGCGACGTGGCGGGGATGCCGGATGGACGCGGCCAGGATCTCCGTCTCGAACTGGAAGTTGTCGAAGATGAGCCGTGTCTCGCGAATGACGTCCATCGCATCGTGGCCGACATCGTCGATCCGGCCCAGGAACGGCGAGACGTAGGTCGCGCCGGCCTTCGCGGCCACCAGGCACTGCACCGAACTGAAGGCGAGGGTGACGTTCACCTTGATCCCGTCCGCGACCAGGCGCCGCGTGGCCACGAGGCCGTCCTCGATCATCGGGATCTTCACTACGATGTTGTCCGCGAGCTTCGCCAGCTCACGACCCTCGGTGTACATCCCCTCGGCATCCACCGCCACGACCTCGGCACTCACGTCGCCATCCACCACCGAGCAGATCTCCTTGAGCACGTCCGCCGGATCCGCATCGCCGGCGTGCTGCGCCATCAGGGTGGGGTTGGTCGTCACGCCGTCGATCAGCCCCCGCTGGGAGGCCCACCGGATCTCGGCGACGGCTGCGGTATCGAGGAAGAATTTCATCGCGCGGATGCCTCTTCGAGTTGAGGATAGCTCACGTGCACCAGATACAGGCCTTGCGGTGGAGCCGGGGGGCTCGTCTCCCGATTGTCCGCCCGTGTCAGCAGGCGCGCGATGTCGTCGAGCGGGCGCCGCCCCCGGGCCACATCCACCATCGTGCCGACCAGGAACCGCACCATGTGGTGCAGGAACCGGTCGGCTTCGATCGTAAAGATAAATCCCTGCGCCCCGGGGCGCGCCGCCCACTCGGCCTGCGAGACGGCGCAGCGATGGTGCGGCTTGTCCTGGCCGACCGCGGCGAAGGCGCGGAACTCGTGGCGGCCGCGGATCGCGCGGGCCGCCAGGGCCAGCGCGTCCCCGTCCAGGGGCGCCCCGAGCGCCCATTCGTAGGGTCGCCGGAACGGGGAGAACGCCTCGGGATCGCAACCCACGACGTACCGGTACCGCCGGCTGCGGGCGTCGCGCCGGGCGTGAAACCCCGGCGGAGCACCGCCGACCCGAGCGATCCACAGGTCGTCGGGCGTCACCGCGCGCAGCGCCCGGAGGAGATCGTCGGGCTCCCACGCCCCGGGCATCGTGAAGCTCACCACCTGACCCAGGGCGTGCACCCCGGCGTCGGTCCTCCCGGCCGCATGACACACCACGCGGTCGCCGGCGAGGCGGGCCAGCGCCGCCTCGACCTCCGTCTGCACGGTGCGAATGTGCGGTTGGAACTGCCAGCCGGCGAAACCATGCCCGGCATAGTGGAGGACGGCGTAGAAGTCGGAGCCCGGCATGGGCGGCAAGATACCCGCGCGGTGGACGCGCGGTAGGGGAGGGGAAACCGCCCGCGGCGGCGAGCGCCGGCGGCCCTCAGTACTTGCGCATCACGCCGACCACGATCCCCTGGATCAGGATGTTGTCCTCGTGCACGCGAATCGGACGCATGGTCTCGTTGGCCGGCTGAAGCCGGATCCAGCCGCCCGGCTCCCGGTAGTAGCGTTTGACGGTCGCGGACGTGCCGTCGACCAGCGCGATGACCATCTCGCCGTTCGAGGCATCCTCGCGCGAGTGCACCACGATGAAATCGCCGCTCTCGATGTGCTCGTCGATCATCGAGTCTCCGCGCACCCGCAGCACGTAGCACGACCCGCGCCGGGGGATGAGATCGGTCGGGACCGCGATCGTCTCCGGTCCGACCACCGCCTCGATCGGGGCGCCCGCCGCGACCTGGCCCAGGAGCGGCAGTTCGACGGCGCCGGCCTGCCCGGGCTGCGGCACGACCTCGATGGAGCGGCTCTCGTTGTGCGCCCGGAGGATGTAGCCCTTGCGCTCGAGGTTGGTGAGGTGCTCGTGGACGGTGGCGAGCGACCGGAAGGCGAACTGCTCGGCGATTTCCTCGAAGGACGGGGCGTACCCCTGCTGGGCGATGTATGTCTGGATGAAGTCGAGGATCTGTTTCTGGCGCCGGGTAAGGGGCATCCGTCCTCCTCGGGGTGTACCGAATAAACTCCGAATCGAATCTACCCGAACAGTACCCGAAGCGCAACCGCGCACCGGGGCGCCCCGTCCCGGCACCGCACGGAGCAGGCCGAACGGGCGCATGTACAGGGGAGGTATGCCGATGTGGTGCTTCACCTTGCCCTTGCGCAAGCCGGGGTCGCTCCCCTAATTCCCGAAGTTCAAACTCGACGTGCGGCGGGGTCGGCCGGCGTGGGGGATGCGGCACGCCCGCGTATCGGTGAGGCACACGGGACCGGATCTGCGCAGGATGGCAGCGTGACGACACCGACTCAGGAGCCACAGCTCGAAGGCAGCCAGGAAGTCGCCAACCTCATGCAGGTCCTGGTGAAGGCCCTGCGCGCCCTGCAGCTATACCTCCCGAACAACCCAGTCTATCAGCGAGCGATGCAGAACCTCCAGGAGGCGTTCGGGCCGGTCTGGGAGTACACCGACGACCTGGAGCTTGAGGTGCAGGAATCCGAGCTCGCGTGGGGCGGAACGCCGGTCCTCGTGCAGGACAGCAAGTCGGAGAGCGTGCCCTGGTTGTTGTACAAGGACGGCGTCCGATCGTTGACGGTCCTGAAGGGGGCCGAGGAGGAGGAGATCGTCCGGCTGCTGCGGGTGATCCACCGCGCCAAGACGCTGGATCCGGACGCGAGCGACGATCTCCTGACGCTTCTGTGGGAGCAGGATTTCCAGCTGATCCGGTACGACTTCGTCCAGCTCGGCATGGACGACGTCGCGCCGCTGCAGAAGGTCCAGGAGGAGCCGAGCGTACCTCCCGAGGAGATGCGCCAGCAGATCGCGGAGGAGGCGGCGCAGGAGGCGGAACGGCCGCAGCCCATCGTCTCGATCGACGACTTCGACTCCACGATGTACTTCCTCGACGACAGCGAGATCCAGTACCTGAACGCGGAGTTCGAGCGCGAGTACCGGCAGGACCTGCGGGGCAACGTGCTCTCGATGCTGTTCGATCTGCTGGAGCTCCAGACCTACAGCACGGTCCGGGCGGAGCTGCTCTCCATCATCGAGAATTTCATCCCGTATCTCCTGGCCGTGGGCGACTTTCGGGCCGTCGCGTACATTCTGCGCGAGATCCGGGTGGTGCTGGAGCGGGCCCGCGAGCTGCTGCCGGAGCACCGGACGAAGCTCCAGGATCTTCCCGGGAAGCTCTCGGAGCCGGCGGCCCTCGGGCAGCTGCTGCAGTCGCTCGACGAGGCGACGGTGCACCCGACTGAGGAGGAGCTCGGCGAACTGTTCCGGGAGCTGCGCCCCTCCGCGCTGAACACGGTGCTCGCGTGGCTGCCGCGGCTCTCCAACGAACGCGTGCGGGCGCTCCTGTACGGCGCGGCGCGGCGGCTCGCACAGGCCTTCCCGAACGAGCTCGTCGCGGCGCTGAGCGTCGACGACCAGGAGGTCCTCCTCGAGACCGTCCGGCTCGCCGGACAGCTGCGACTGCCGCCCGTGATCCCCGCCCTCGGCAGTCTGCTGGAGGGGGCATCCACCGAGGTGCGGCGCGCGGCCGTTGCCGCGCTCACGGCAACGGGAAGCCCCGGGGCGCTGCAGCAGCTCGAGCGAGCCATCGAGGACGCCGATCGGGACGTGCGTATCGGTGCGGTCCGCGCCCTGGCGACACAGCGATATGCGGGCGCGCATGACGCCATCGCGGCCATCGTGATGGGGAAACGGATCCGCGAAGCCGACCTCACCGAGAAGACCGCGTTCTTCGAGGCCTACGGAGCACTGGCCGGCGCCGGCGATCTCGCGCGCATGCGGGATCTGCTCGAGCCCCGCGGGTTCCTCAAGAAGAAGGAGGATCCCCAGATCCGGGCGTGCGCGGCCATGGCGATCGGCAGGATCGACACGCCCGAGGCGAAGGCGGTGCTCGAGCGGGCCTCCAACGACAAGGATCCCCTGGTGCGCAACGCGGTGGCGAACGCGCTGCGCGGAGGAGCGCCGGCATGACCACCCCCGACGCGCACGACGCGGCACGCCGGCCCTCCATCGCCGACACGCTGCAGAGCACCGAGCGCGTGCTGCGGCAGAGCGGACGGGAGTTCCTGGTCCATTTCTACGCGGCGCTGCGCAGCCTCAAGCTGTACCCCGTGGAGAACGAGCAGGTGCAGCGCTCGCTGAACGAGCTCACCGGCTCGGCGAGCGCGCTGCTCGCCATCGAGGACGAGCTCGAGGTCCGGGTGGCGGGAGAGTTCATCTTCGTCAACGCGACCCGGCTGCGCCTCGATCTCGAGAACTTCGCCTCGTTCAGTCACGTGCTCACGACACTGCGGCAGTCGGGTGTGGGGGTCGTCCGGGTGGAGGAGGGTGTCGGGCGCCGCGATTGGCAGGTGTTCATCTCCCTGCTGCTGAGCTTCGCGACGCGGGAGCCGGCCCCGAACAAGCTGTTCGAGTTCCAGCAGCGGCTGTCGGAGGGCGGCGTCAGCCGCATCGCCGTCGAAGCGCCCCTCGAGTCGGACGAGGAGCTCGAGGACGAGGAAAAGGCCAAGGAGATCGCGAAGCGCACGTACGAGCGCACCGTGGCAGTCACGAAGGAAGTGGTGAGCAGCGTTCGGATGGGCCGCAGTGCCAGTGTGAAGAAGGTCAAGCGTGCGGTCCAGGGAATCGTGGACCAAGTGCTCCGGAACGAGGTCTCGATTGTCGGGCTGACGACGATCCGGGATTACGACGAGTACACGTTCGTGCATTCGGTCAACGTCACCATCTTCTCCGTGTCGATCGGCAAGCGGCTCGGCCTGAGCAAGCTGCAGCTCTACGACCTCGGACTGGCCGCGCTGTTCCACGACGTCGGCAAGAGTCGCGTCCCCCTCGACGTGCTGAACAAGACCGGGTCGCTCGATGACGACGAGTGGCGCATCATGCAGGCGCACCCGTGGCTCGGGGTGCTCACGCTGTTCGGCCTGCGCGGCTACGGCGAGATTCCGTACCGCTCGATGATCGCGGCCTACGAGCACCACATGAAGCTCGACCTCACGGGCTACCCGAAGTCGCTCCGGCCCCGCAATCTCTCGGTGTTCTCGAAGATCATCTCCGTCGCGGACTCGTTCGACGCAGCGACCAGCCGCCGAGCGTATCAGACGGTGCCGCTGCAACCCGCCGAGGTGCTGAAGGAGATGTGGGAGAATCCGCGCCGGGGGCAGGACCCGGTGCTCGTGAAGGCGTTCATCAATCTCACCGGCGTCTATCCGGTCGGGACGTGCGTCGTCCTCGATACGTACGAGATCGGCGTGGTGCACGCCGCGAGCTCCGATCCGTCACAGCTGCACCGACCGGTCGTCCGGATCGTCGTGAACCCGGACGGGGTCGGCCTCGGCGCCGGCTTCCTGGCCGACCTGTCCCAGACCGACGGGCAGGGGAGCTTCACGCGATCGATCATCAAGGTGGTGGACCCGGACCGCTTCGGGATCAATCCACCCGACTACTTCGTCTAGCCGATGCACGCCGACTGGTCCAAGGACTGCATCACGCTGAAGAGCATGCGGTTCCACACCTGTGTGGGGCTGCTGCCGCACGAGGTGTCGGTGCCCCAGCCGCTCGAGCTCGATTTGTCGGTGTGGCTCTCCCTGCGGCACGTCGGAGAGTCGGACTCGCCGACCCATCTCCTCGATTATCGCGATCTGTACGCCATGGTCTCGGAGACCGTCGGGCAGAGCCACCACCGGCTGCTCGAGGCGTTGTGCGAGAAGATCGCGCGGGCCGCGCTCGCCTATCCACCGGTGCGACGGGTCCGCGTGGCGGCACGCAAGCCGCATGCGCCGATCGAAGGCCCCCTGGATTACGTGGAAGTCGTGATCGAGCGCGACCGCGGTGACGCCTGAGTGGGCGTTCGTCGCGCTCGGTTCCAACGTTGGTGACCGGGACGCGTACTTGGCGCACGCCCGCCAACGGCTGGCGGCCCTCCCGGGCACGACGCTGGTCGCCGCCACGGTCGTCGAGGAGACCGACCCGATTGGCCCGGTGCGCCAAGGCCGGTTTCTCAATCAGATGGTGTTGATCCGGACCTCCCTCACGCCGCACGAACTGCTCCGCGACTGCCTGGCGATCGAGCGGGACGCCGGGCGTGTGCGCCGCGAACGGTGGGGACCGCGCACCCTCGATCTCGACATCGTGCGGTACGGCGATCGGGCGATCCGGGAGCCCGGACTCGTGCTCCCGCATCCCGAGCTTCCGAACCGGCCGTTCTGGCTCCGCCAGGTGGCGGAACTCGAGGCCGTTCGGCGCGGGACGCGCGCGCCCGAGGGGACGGCGTGACCGCGGAGGCAGGTCGGCCGCCGCTGCAGTTCCCCCCGTGGGCCCGGATCACGCCGACCCGGGTGAAGCACGTGGAGGGCGTGTGCGCCCTGCTGACCACGTGGTCGAACGAGATGCGCGCGAGCTCCGCGGATACCGATCGGTGGCTCAGGGCGGCGGTGCTGCACGACGCGGTCAAGGACGCCTCGACGGCAGAGCTCGCACCGTTGGCGGACGTCACCTGGGGGATCCCGAAGCTGCTGCACGGTCCCGTCGCCGCGGTGTTGGCGGCAAGGGATGGCGAGGCGGATCTCGGGATCCTGGCCGCGGTGCGCTATCACTCCGTGGGCTTTGCGGGGTGGGACGATGTCGGGCGCATGTTGTACCTGGCGGACTACCTCGAGCCGGGGCGCCGAGGCCTCCCCGAATCGCTGAGGGCACTCCGAGACCGGGTTCCGCTGGATCCGCTCGACGCGCTGCGCCAGGTAGCGCGGCGGCGGATCTCGCACCAACTGGGGAAGGCGCATCCGCTCCTGCCCGAAACCGTGGCATTCTGGAACGGACTGACGTGCGGCACGTAAACCGACTGGTGGCCGTTCTCGCCGTGGTCACCCTGGTGGGGACCGTGTGGTGGCTCGTTGGGCGGGGTCGGGCGGGCAGGGAGGTGTACCCGGTCCCCGGCGAGGGCAAGGAGCGGGTCACCGTCGAGGTCCTCAATGCCAGCGGTGTGGACGGTCTGGCGCGGGCGGCGACGATGCGTCTCCGGGCTCGGGGCATCGACGTGGTGTTCTACGGCAACGCACCGATCGACACGCTCCAGCTGACGCGGGTGGTGACGCGCCAGGGGGACAGCGCGGCCGCGCAGCGCGTACGTGACGCGCTGGAAGTGGGGCAGATCGCCGATGAGCCGGAGGCGCGACTACTGCTCTCCGTCAGCGTGTACCTGGGTCGCGACGCCGCGCTGACGCTCGGATTCCGTCCGTAGCTGCCCGCACGCGGCGGCGATGTCGAGGCCCCGACTCCGCCGCACCGTCACCGACACGCCCGCGACCCGCAGCAGCTCCGCAAACGCCTCGATTCTCTCCGCCCGCGTCGGCGCCATCCCCGGTGCCCCCCCCGGATGCAGCGGGAGTAGGTTCACCAGCGCGCCCAGCGGTTGCGCGAGCTCGGCGAGCGCCTCGGCGTCCTCGTCCCGGTCGTTCACACCTTCGATCATCACGTATTCGAACGTGACCCGCTTGGGGAAGCGCCGCAGCACGTCCAGCACCTGCGGCAGCGCGAAGCGGCGCTCCACCGGCATGAGCCGCAGCCGCAGCGCCGGCGTCGCCGCGTGCAACGAGAGGGCGACGCGGAACTGCTCGGGCCGCGCCGCGAGTGCCCGCAGCGCGGGGACGACGCCCACCGTGCTCACCGTGATGTGGCGCGCCCCGATCCCGAGCCCGCGCGGTGCGTTGAGGATGGTGAGTGCGCGGTCGACCGCCTTCCAGTTGTGCAGCGGCTCGCCCATCCCCATGAACACGACGTTCGTCGGCTTCCCGATCGCGGGATCGAGCGCCATCTCCCGGACCTGCGCGGTGATCTCCCACGTGTCGAGGTGCCGCCGGAATCCCATGCGCCCCGTCGCGCAGAACGCGCAGCCGTAGGCGCAGCCCTCCTGGGACGAGATGCACAGGGTCCGGCGGCGACCCTCGGGGATCAGGACCGACTCGATGGCGGCGCCGTCCGCGAACTCCCACAGGAACTTGGTCGTGCCGTCGCGCGAGACCTGACGGGCTCGCTCGACGGGACGGGGCAGGGGGAAGGTGCGGTCGAGTGTGTCCCGCAGTGGCGCGGGCAGATCGGTGGCCTCTTCCCACCGCCGGACCGGCCGCTCCCAGAGCCGTGGCAGGAGCTGCCGCTCGCGATACGCCGGTTCGCCGCGGTCCCGAAGCCAGCCTGCGAGGACACCGGCGGCGTGGGACGGCACCAGGTCCAGCAGGTTCACGGCTAGAATTCCATGTCCAGTCCGACGCGAAACGTGCCGCCGACGTCGTTCACGCCGAGCCCGTGTGCGAGCGACACCGTGTACTGCCCGAAGGTCAGCGCCAGGGCCAGGGAGGGCC
>Ga0209536_100004691_pt1 | contig 21532 bp, 18 predicted proteins | sample DeeMarSeWOR28_12_FD_187461 | JGI IMG/M metagenome (GOLD analysis project Ga0209536, IMG submission 187461) | Marine sediment microbial communities from White Oak River estuary, North Carolina - WOR-2-8_12 (SPAdes) (version 2) | ecosystem: Environmental > Aquatic > Marine > Intertidal zone >... | reverse complement strand
TCAGATGACGGAAGGCAGAGGACAGAGGACAGATGACAGAGGACAGACGACGGAAGGCAGAGGTGTTTGAAGTCGGACAGCGAACCCGTCGTCGTCCCAAAAAAACGGGACTATGCCGCGGCAGGAATGCGGAAAGCGCAAAAAGAGGGTGAGAAGATGAGCGGATAAGAAGGTGGGAGAAAAAAACAGGCGCACGCAACCCGCAGCATGTGCCGCGCAACCCGCAACTCGTAACCCGTAACGCGCAACTCGTAACCCGCAACCCGCTGCTCGAATTCGGAATCATGAATCGTCTTGATAAGATCATAAAATTAATAGTCTGTCTTTTCCTGCTGGGATATGGGCAATCGGTTTCAAGCGCTGTAAAAGATACCGTGCCGAATATTGAAGCGCTGTGGCATCAATATTTCAGCAATGATACGGCCAAGTTTCCGATGATCAGCTATCCCTATGATCACTGCTTCAGGTCAGCAGCCCAAAAATACAGTCTGCCCCTGTCGCTGCTGTTGGCCGTGGCGCGCGGCGAGTCCAACTTCAATCCCCGGGCCAAATCAAATCGCAACTGCCATGGGCTGATGCAAATTCAGTGGCCGGAAACCGCCCGACACCTGGGTATTTATCGACTGAAAGCACTGTATGAACCCTGCACCAATATCCGGGCCGGCGCCGGATATCTGCGGGAACTTATGGATCGCTACGATGACAACCTGCATCTGGCCCTGGCAGCCTACAATTACGGCCCGGGGCGAATCAAGGCCGGGACCGACGCCGATCAGATCCCGCGCGGCGCTAAATGGTACAGCGGCTATATTTACCATCATTTGAAGTATATTTTGCAGGGAGCGACGGCTGTCGTCAGCGACGCTTCCGGCAAGCCTGAAAAATACAACCGGCAGCAGCGCCTGGTCCTGGTCACGTTTAACCAGCCATATCGGGCCAATGCCTATTTGCAGCATCTGCAGAAACAGGCGCCGTTGTTGAACCTGGACTGGTACCGCATCGGTCTGGGACGATTTCAGGTTGTGATGCTGTACGCTGACAAACAAACACTGGAAACCGGCCGAAAAAAATTAAAAACTCTGGGGGTGATCGTCAATGCGAGATAATTGCCGACCGCAAAAGGAAAGCAAGAAATTTCAAGTTCACATTGTCAATTAACTTTTTTGTAAACTTTTTAAATCCACTGTGCGTCATTAAAGACAACAACCGAGGGTACCGGCAATGCACCTGAAATTTAGCCGTCAACGGTGGGCAAAGCCCACCCTACCCCCGTAATTTTAGATTTATCAAACGGTTAGGGTTCGCTTCAACTGCAAATAAATTCGATGCTCATTTTTCGAAATAACGCGGTACAGACAATTATTTTCGGTGATGCCATCATGTCCGACAACAAACACATAAAAGGATTTTGGTCCTTTCTGCTGTGGCTCATTCTGATGTCTTTCGCCTTGGCTTCCACGGCACGGGGCGAAGATCGAGCCCTGTTGATCGGGGTCGGCCGCTATGCCCATTTCGATGATCGCTTAAACGGGGTCAGTCTGGACCTCGACATGATGACGGAAATGGCTCAATTGATGGGATTTCAGAAAAAAGCGATAAAAATTCTGGCCCATGAAAAAGCCACCACGGCCGCGGTTTATCAAACATTCGATCATTGGCTGATCAATGGCATCGAGGCCCAGGACCGCGTTTTGATTTATTTCAGCGGACACGGCTCCCAGGTGCCGGATGAAAACAATGACGAAAAAGACAAATTCGATGAAGTGTTGCTGCTCTATGATACAAATCTTTCCGTAAAAAACGGCCGCCAAACCCTCAACGGGGTATTGCATGATGACCGCTTCCACAGGATGCTGGCGCAAATTAAAAGCAGAAATATTCTGGTGATCCTGGATGCCTGCCACAGCGGAAGCGCAACCAGAAGTCTGCAGCTGGCCGCGCAAACGATACCCGCTACCGACGGCCAGGTAAAATATTTCTATTACTCCCCGATGCTCGAGGCTGCCGGCGGAAGCGGCAGGTTCGATCTTATGGCGCCATCGGCTTTACCGGACATCAATGATCGGTATGTTGCCATAACCGCCTGCCGTGATGATGAAAAGACCGTCGCGACTTCCCAGGGAAGTATATTTACCCTGGGACTGCACCAGACGCTGCGTGCGGCAGCAGCGGCCGGAGTCAGCATTACGCCTGAAGAATTGCAGCGCCGAACGACCCGCTATATTCAGGAGCAGATCCGCTCCGATGTGGTCGCATTTCACCCGCAAATCGCCGGCCATAAAAAGCTTCGCGACCACCCGCTGGAGCTGGTTGCGCTTTCCGGCGGCAACGGGATCAGGCAACAGAATCTGGCAGCCCTGGTGGAAAAAAGCAATGAAACCGTCTGGATCGATCTAAATAAAACGTGTTTTGAACCCGGAGAACCGTTGGAAATATCGCTTAAGTTGACTGAACCGGGATATTTAAACGTTGTTGGCATCACGGCCGATGATCGTTCAACCGTGCTGTTTCCGAACCAATATCACCCGCAAAACGCCGTTGGGCCTGGAAATATTACCATCCCCGGCGCCCAAATGGGCTTTGAGCTGGTCAGCGACGGTCCTCCCGGTCCCCATCTGATCACGGCCTTTTTAAGCCGTTCGCCGGTAAATAACTATATTGACGGCTTCAAGACCAAAAGTGATGTGATGGCGGATCTGTCCCCGAGTACAACGCGCGCCTTGATCATGCGCCAACAAAAGGGACTCTTGGCCGCCGGCAAGGTGACGGTGGAGATCCGGGAAGCGGGAAAATGTGAATGAACTAAAATTATAAATGACTAAAATGATCTAAAATTGTTGAATTCTATCATTTAAATTAGACAGGATACCCTAATTTTAGACATTTTAGAGCATTTTAGACAATTTAGGCAATTATTTATGGGAGGCAATCCGCGATGCGTTTTATCTGGATCAAAGCTTTAATTTGTTTAGCCTTATGGTGCGGTTCATCCCTGGCAATGGATTGCCGGTTGGGTGCCGAATACTATTACCGGGCTAAATCCCAAAACGACCCGCAGCGCATGATCGATTGGCTGGACAGATCGGTGCAGGTATGTCCAAACTTCAACGCCTGGTACATGCTCGGGCTGATCCACCAGCAGCAGGCCCAGGTTAATCCGGCCCTTGTGGCGTTTTCCCGGGCCCGGGCTCTCGCTGTTTCCCCAAAAACCGAGGCCCTGGCCCTGGCCCGCCAGGGTGAACTGCTGGCCCTCACCGGTCAGCTGCCCCGGGCGCTGCAGGCCCTTGAACTGGCCAAACGGTTTCATCCCGAACCGGCGCCGGATTGGCTTGAGAATTCTTTAAAAAATGCCCGCATCCAATCCGCCCAAACCCTAATCCCGGCCGCTGATATTGCCCATATATTAGAGTCCGGCACCCAGGCCAGTATGGACGGCCGATTTGCGGTGCGGCCGGCGGTGAATCTGCCGGTCCACTTCGACTTTGATCAGGCGGTATTAAATCCGGCCGGAGCCCGCCAGGTGATGGAATTGGGCCGCGCCCTGGCAAGCCTTGCGCTGAACCGAAGGTCATTTCTGCTTGTCGGCCATACGGATAAAAGAGGAACCAGGTCCTACAATCAGGCATTATCTGAAAAGCGGGCATTCACGGTAAAAATGGAACTGGAACGAAAATTTCCATCCATGGCCGGAAGATTGGAAGCCCGCGGACGCGGAGAGTCCGAGTTGCTTTACAGCGGAGACACCGAAATCGATCACCAGTTGAACCGGCGCGTGAAAGTAACAATTGAAGAATGAAGATTGAAGATTGAAGATTGAAGATTTGTGGAATTCTATCGATTTTAATTATGTACGTAATCACCGCAGGCAGAATTAACCATACCGCCGAATGGCTTCAGCGATTGGATCCGGGTTGCGGATGAGGTATTGCGAACATTTCCATAAAAAAGATGGAGCAAAGCGACTCCTTAAATCTTCAATCTTCAGTCTTCAATCTTCAATTAAATTCGTTCTAAGGACGATTATCGCCAATGCTTAAAAAAAATTTAATTATCATCCTGTGCGCAACGATAGTCTGCCTGGCCATCACCATGGCCGCCGGCGCTGAAAACCATGCCCTGCTGATCGGCATCGGCAAGTACCGCCAACGAACACTCGAGGGGCCTCCCTTCGATGTCGCGGCGCTGGCCAGGCTGCTCATAGCCCATTATGATTTCCCCCCTGAAAATATCCATACCCTTGTTAATCAGGAAGCCGTCAAGTCGAGAATACTGCATGAGATTCAACTGCTGACGCACCGAACCCGCCCGGGAGACCGTGTATTCATTTATTACAGCGGTCACGGAACCAGCCGCCGGGATGAATTAATGGCCCTGCCCCTGCCCCACGCAACCGGTGCCCTGGTCCCGGCTGATTTCAATGCAGCCCCCGGCCAAACGATTGATCAACTGCTGTCTCAACTGATCATCGGCCGGCGCGACCTGCGGCCGACGCTGGCCCGACTCGATCGAGACCGCGAGGTTTTAATGGTCTTTGACACCTGTTTTTCGGGCAACACGATTCGCGCGACCGTGCCTTCCGGACAGACCGATTCAAACCGCTACCTGCGGCTTTCTGCGCGCAGCGTTTTTGGCGCTGAGCACGATATCGGCAATTTTGAGAAAAATTTGAATTCCGAAGATTCCTATCCCTATCAAAATATATTTTACATATCCGCATCAACCGATAATGAAGTCGCCAAAGACATTCGCAAGGGCAATCTTTATATATATCCAACCATCGACGGCAATCCCCATGGAGCGCTGACGGACGCCCTGCTGAGGGTACTGGCCGGACAGCGGCCGGTGGACACGAACAACGACGGCCAGTGGAGCCAATTTGAATTGTACGCCGCCGTCAAATCGGAAGTTAAACGGCGCTTTAAACAAACGCCCCAGGCTTTGCCCCGCAAAGGCAACCTTGCCGACCGGCTAAATTCGAGACCCTTTTTTGTACGGTCCGCAGCAGGCGTCGCGCCAACATACCCGCTGTCGGCCAAAACAGAGGCGGGTTCGCCCGTTCAGGTGCAAAATTATCGACTGGACTATTCTTCCTCCCATGCGCTGGTAGTGGGTATTGACAAATATCAGCGCTGGTCGCGCCTGGAATATGCTGCCAAAGATGCAAAAGCGATAGCCGTTTTGCTGCAAACCCAGGGCTTTCAAATACACTTGCTCACAGACGAACAGGCCACGCGGCGCAATATTCTCGCTGAACTGGAAACAATCGGCCAGGCGGCGGACGGAAATTCTCGGGTGGTTTTCTATTTTGCCGGCCATGGTCAAACCGAGGATTTGCCGGGCGGCGGGGAAAGGGGTTATATCGTGCCGGTCGATGCGGATGACTACGATTGGCAGAAAACGATGCTGCCCATGGACCAATTGAACCGGCGCATTAAGCGGTTCAGGGCCAAACACATCCTGATGGCTTTTGACTCCTGCTATTCCGGCCTGGGCTTGACCCGCTCGATAAAACGACATCCCGCCCAAGACTCAGCGTATATCCAAAAAATGATGCGTTCGCGAAGTATTCAAATCCTGACCGCCGGCAGCCGCTCGGAGCAGGCGATTGAAGCTGCCGGCCACGGTCTGTTTACCGATCATCTGCTGGCCGCTTTGGCCGGGGCGGCCGACATCAACCGCGATGGGTACATCACCGCAACTGAAATTTATGCGACCTTGCGCCCCAGCATCACCCAGAAATCCTACAGCCGCCAGACACCGCAGTTCGGCTATATCGAAGGCAACGGAGACATTATTTTTCGCAATGAACCTCACCAAACCCAACCTGCCACCGTTTCAATCGATACCGCAACCAGCGGAATCGATGTCTGGGCCGGGGCCGTTGAAATCGGGCATCGCCTGGCGGCCGGCCGCCATCAGTTGCAGGCTAAGGCCGGCCCAACGACCATTATCGTCAAAAAAGGCGGGCACACCCTTTACCGGGAAACTGTAAACCTGTCTGCCGACCGCATATTTCCGATCCGGATCGGCTCAGGAGAACCGAAACCGCAATACCGGGAAGCATTTTCCATGCTGACGATCGCCAGCCGCAAAGTTGAAAACTATTCCAATTCGATTGCCCATGACCTGGATCACGACGGCCGCGAGGAGATCGTCACGGCGTCAGGCAAAACCCTGTATGCCTTCAAAACCGACGGTGCTGTCATCTGGCAAAAAAAATTCAACGTCCCGATCACCTTGAATCTGATTGACGACTGGAACTCGCAGCCCGCCATCGGATTGACGGCTTTGGATGGTAATAAAGTGCATCTGATGCTCGTCAACCGCCAGGGCGAGAGCATCTGGCAGCATGTCCGCGAAATCACCCGTTCTCACCGGGGTAAACCCGACGGTGGCGGCAGCATCGCCAAACTGGCCGATATCGACCGCGACGGCCGCAAGGAGGTCATCGCCCTTGCAACGGCGCAATACAGCTTAAAGCCCCGGGGGGTGATTGTTTACGATCAAGATGCCGTCGAGTTGTGGCGTTATGCCATTGGTCCCAGCCCGCAGAATATCGTCATCTGGCACAAGGACCGCGGCCGGCCGGACATCATCGTCGGAACCTACAGTCCCGGCCACGGCAATCTTGAGGCGCATAACAATACCAGTGACATGCAAACGTATGTCGTCAGTATCGACGGTCACGGCAAGACAAATTGGATCCTGCCGATGGGCGAATTTGACAATGGGGTTCGGGTGTTATTGGCTGATCCGGCGGGCAGCGGCAGTCCGTCCTTGTATGCCCATAAATACACCGCTTCTTTTTTTCGCGAGGATGCCGGTGCAATATACCGAATTTCAAGGTCCGGCAATATTCTCGATCAATTTAATGCCGGCCATTCAATTCTGAGTATTGTTACGGCTCAACCGAGCGGTAACAGACCGGGGTTTGTGTTCGCCGCGGACAACCAGGGCAATCTTTACAAGCTGGATGGCCGGTTGAACCTGCTGCAAAAAAAAGCGTTGGAAACCGGGTCTCCCGCTCCCGAAATCAGGCTTGTGGGTGTTCACGACTATGAGGGCGCCGGTTCAGCCGGCCTGTTGTTATACTCCTTTAACCGCTTGCTTAAAAACAAAAATCCTCTGGCAGAAGTCGAGCCGAACCGCACCGGGTTCTACTCCAATTTGAAATTTCAGATCATCTCGCAGGATTTTAGTCAAATTCAAAAAAGTGTTTCGATTGCCAAAGAGTGGAAAAACCGGCGTGGCTATGCGGTCAAAGACTTCGAGCGCCCCGAGATGGCCTATTATCCGTTCATGGCGCTCGGCGATAAGATAATGGTTTTCAATTACTAGCGGGTTTTGTAAACAAAATGAGCGTATCATGCGTCTTTTGGCATAAATAGCCTAATCCGGACAAGCCGGAATTGAGGATTGAAAATTGACCAGCCGGAGGAGTTAATGTCGCTTTGCTCCGTCATTTTTAAAATCGAAAGAATACCTTAAATATTCAATGTTCAATCTTCATTCTTCAATCACTTTAAAGGAGGATTTAGCGATGAAAGCAATTAAAAATGGCATTCTTGTAATAGTGGCTATGGGCGTGTTGATTTCCTGTGCCGGGGTACATTCAGATCGCTTCAATACCCAGCGCGGGGCGGCAATCGGCGCCGGCTTTGGTGCCCTGGCCGGACAGCTAATCGGCCGCAATACCAAAAGCACGCTGCTCGGTGCCGGTGTCGGGACGCTGGTCGGTGCCATTGTGGGCAACGCGGTTGACCAGGAAAGTCAGATTGCAAGAGAGGCCGCCATGACGAATAGAAGAATTGTATATTATGATGAGCAGCAGGATCACGCGATTGAAGCAATTCCGGGACCGGAAGACCAGCAGACCAAATGCCGCAAAGTCACCAAACGGGAGTGGGATAAAGGCTATCTTGTCAGTGAACGGGTTGAGGAAATATGTGAGGGGGAAAAGATATCACGCAAGTATTAAAAAAAAAGGGCATTCGATTGCCAAGCAAAAGAATGCCCTTTTCATTCTAGATACAGGGGGGTTAGACTACGGTGACATTCGCCGCCGCAGGACCTTTTTGTCCCTGCTCAATGTCAAAAGTCACACGGTCGCCTTCATTGAGAGTTTTGAAACCGCTTGCATTAATCGCTGAATGATGGACAAACACATCCGGTCCGTCTTCCTGTTCAATAAAGCCAAAACCTTTTCGATCATTAAACCACTTAACAGTTCCGTCAGCCATGATAACATCCTCCTTTCATAAATTTTTCGACGTCTCTAACTGGAGGATGCCACTCTGACAGCTGCATTCTTCCTTCAGGACGTAACCGTTCCGCCAAAAGAGGCCGGAACTTGATTGATTGCATAATAATAACCTGTTTTCAAGTCAATGGCAAGGCAAAAATTGTTAAAAATTGTAAAATAATTGCCCCAGGCTTGTGCAGGCGGCGGGCTTGCGGCAATTTATACCTGGATTTTGTTGCTGGATGCAATCCCGACATCTCATTAATTTTCAAACAAGATTCAGCCAGCACCTCAGTCAGGCAGTAGATCATAAAAATAACGCATGGCATCCGACCGGGTAATAATGCCGATAATCCGATTATTTTCCACCACGGGCAGCCGACCGATATCATGTTTCACCATCAGGCGGGCGGCCTGCATGGGGCTCTTGCCGGGCTCGATTGTTAAAATTTTGTTGGTCATAAAAGCTTTTACCGGCGACTTGAGCTGGGATTCCTTTTTTATGCGACGAAAATCTCGCCTAGATATCATACCCACCGGTTGGTGGTCTTTTACGATCGGCACGCCGGAGCAGCCCTTTTCTTTTAATATCTCGGCCACCTTTTTCATGGGGGTGTCGTCGGACACGGTAAATACCGGAAAAGACATGAGATCGCTTATTTGAACCGCAGCCTGCCGGTTTCCCAGCAGCAACTCATTTATCCAGGCTTCGACCGCGGCGGGATTCACTGATTTTAACAGGGCGGACCCGGCATTGGGATGACCGCCGCCGCCCATGCTGCGCATAATCGATCCGACATCGAAGCCATCCACTGAACTGCGCCCGATCACCATGCAGTGATCCCGCTCTGAATCAGCGAAGATCCCAAAAGCCACGTCAACATTGACGATTTCCAGATACATGCGCACAACAACTGCCAGACTGTCCACATAGCCCTCGACGTCAATTTTGTTGATACTGATCCAATGGCCGTTGGCTTTGCTGCGCCGGGCGTTCTGCAGCATCTTAAACAGGATATCTTTTTGTTTTTCGCCGTAGGCCGGTTTAAGGAACGTATTGATGATGTTTAAGTCGGCCTTGCGTTCCAATAGGTAGGCCGCCGCATAAAGGTCTGCGGCCGTTGTGGATGGAAAAGTGAGATTACCGGTATCCTCATAAATTCCGGCCAGCAATAAGGTGGCCTGAATCGGCGTCAGCAGTTTGCCGGCTTCTTTCAGCTGCCTTGCCAACAGGGTAACGGTGGCTCCCACCGGCTCCCGGCAGTTGAAGTTCGCGGTAATATTGCCCTCGTTGGTATGATGATCCCACAAGTCAATTTCAAGATCATCTTTGCTTTGTAAACTTGCCATGCGATCCAGCCGCTCCCAGTTATTAACGTCAACCACAATCAATTGCGCAACGTCGCTAAGATCGATCTCATCGACGGCCCTGACCCGCAACAGGTCCTTGTGAATCGATAAAAACGCTTTCACATTGGGATTTAAATTCCTCGGAAGAATCGGCGTGGAGCCGGGATATAAAATAGTGGCCGCGATAACACTGGCCAGCGCATCAAAATCGGTGTTCACGTGAGTGGTTACAATCTGCATAAGCAAAATTATAGCTGACTGACGGAAAAAATCAAAGAAAAGTTCGGCCCCCGGCCATGCAGGGCAAAAAACTCATAAAAAAAATTGAATAATCAATTATATACTTTCCTGGGACACCGGTGTTAGGGTATAGTTCAGCGTTTTTAGGCCAAATCGACCATCTGTTGACAGACCGTCTGCGTTTGATATTAATAAAAATATAACTCCAAAGAAGGCGTCAAAACAATGGATAAAGTCATATTAACCGTTCTGGGGCATGATCGACCGGGTATCGTGGCCGCTGTTGCCCGGGTTCTTTTTGAGCAAAGCTGCAATATTGAAAATGTCAGCCAGACCATTTTACAGACCGAATTTTCAGGCTCCTTTATCGTAACACTGCCACCCGAAGTGCAGCCGGATCAGCTCCATGAAATTATGGTTGAAGAATTGGCATCTTTGGACATGCATGTGCACATCGCCTGCATCGCTGCTGCCGGGGATGCTTTTCATGCAACGGGCAGTGAACCGTTTGTGATCACGACTAAAGGGCCTGACCGCAAAGGCCTTGTGGCCGGTATCAGTGCCGCGATCGCCCGCTATGGTGTCAATATCACAAATTTGCAGGCCGTTTTCAAAGGCGGCGACGAACCCGGCAACAACATCATGATCTACGAGGTGGATATTCCTGCCAACACCGACCAGAAAGCCTTTTATTACGAACTTAGAGAAACAGCTGAATCTTTGGACCTGAACATCAGCATTCAGCACCGCAATATTTTTGAAACCATTAATAGAATATAGAAAATGAAAGGCCGCCATGCTAAGCGATAGCGAAATCTTATCCACCCTGGAGATGCTTGAAAATGAACATTTGGATTTGCGTACCGTAACTTTGGGGATTAGTCTGCTGGACTGTGCCAGCCACGACCTGGCAAAAGTAAAAAATAAAATACATTCGAAAATCAAGCATTTTGCCGAACACCTGGTGCCGGTTTGCGATCGTATCGGCCAAAAATACGGCATCCCGGTGGTCAATAAGCGAATCGCCGTCAGCCCGATCGCGGCTGTCTGCGCGGCCCTGTCGTCATCCCAATTGGTGGACATCGCCCATACCCTCAATGAGGCGGCCCAGGAAGTCAACGTTGACTTCATCGGCGGATTTTCGGCTCTGGTCCAGAAAGGAATTGCCCGGGGAGACCGGGCCCTGATCGAAGCCATCCCCCAGGCCCTGGCCGGCACTGACCGGGTCTGCGCATCGATCAATGTCGCCTCCACCAAAGCCGGCATCAATATGGATGCGGTATTGCTGATGGGCAAAATCATCAAACAGGCGGCCAAGCTGACAGCTGATAAAGATGGCCTGGCCTGTGCCAAACTCTGTGTGTTTGCCAACATTCCCGAGGATATTCCTTTCATGGCCGGTGCCTATCTGGGAATCGGTGAGGCCGATGCGGTCATCAATGTTGGCGTCAGCGGTCCGGGCGTCGTAAAAATGGCTATCGACCGGGCCCTGGAAATCAGACCCGAGCTGGATCTGGGTCAAATTTCCGAATTAATTAAAAAAACTGCTTATAAAGTGACGCGGGTCGGAGAATTGATCGGCCGGGAAGTTGCGGAAAATTTAAAAATAAGCTTTGGCGTGGTGGATCTGTCTTTGGCACCGACGCCGAATGTCGGTGACAGCGTCGGTGAAATTTTTCAAAGCATCGGACTTAAAAGCATCGGCGTTCCCGGCACAACGGCCGCGCTGGCACTTATCAACGACGCCGTTAAAAAGGGCGGCGCCTTTGCAAGTTCCCGGGTAGGCGGCCTCAGCGGGGCGTTTATCCCGGTCAGCGAAGATCTCAATATATCCGAATCCGCGCGCAACGGCTATATCGGCCTTGATAAACTGGAGGCCATTACCAGCGTATGCTCGGTTGGTCTGGATATGATCGCCATTCCCGGCGATACCACCGCCGAAAGCATCGCCGCAATCATTGCCGATGAAATGGCGATCGGGGTCATCAATAATAAAACCACCGCCGCTCGTTTGATCCCGGTACCCGGCAAAGCCGCCGGCGACAGCGCCTATTTTGGCGGCCTTCTCGGCCAATCCATCATTTTACCCGTCAACAACGGACAAGATGACAACCGCTTTATCCGCCATGGCGGTTTAATCCCTGCGCCGTTGCAGAGCCTGACCAATTAATCCGCCCTTAATAAAAGGGACATTAAGGATCGCCAGATGTTCAATTAGAGAATGAATTCTGCCGTTGAATCGAAAGTCCGGCGGATTAGTTAGGCTTTACTTTACACAGACGACGGGACAGGATGCTTGCAGAATAATGTACTGCGCCGTTGATCCCATCAGAAGCTTGCCGACCTTTGATCTGCGTTTGACACCGACAACGATTTCATCCGATTGGTTTTCTTCGGCAAACTGAACCAGGTCTTCACCCGGTGCGAGGCCTCTGATCAGCAGATGGGTATTGCATTCAATTTCATTTTCATCAAATAAGGATTTAGCCCACTCCAGGCCGCGTTCGGCCTGTTCGATGTCCTCGCGTTCATTTTCGGTTCCTTTTTCCATGGAAGTGACAATGTCCACCACCGCACCGAATGATTTCGCATGAACCTTTGCCAGATTCAAGGCTTCCTTAGCCGCATTGGTTCCATCATAGCCAATTAAAATTTTCATAGTGATCTCCCCATTCGTATTCGTTGATGTTATTTGAACCGTTATTTGCTTAAAATCTCAATAATTGCTCTCATAAAAGCCGGCAGATCATCCGGCGACCGGCTGGTGATCAGGTTCCCGTCAACCACAACCTCCTGGTCCACCCAGTTCGCGCCGGCATGAATCAGATCATCTTTTATGGCAAAAAAGGAAGTCACGGTTTTACCCCGCAGGATTTCGGCCGACGCCAGCATCCAACCGGCATGACATATTGCGGCAACGACCTTGCCGGCTTCATCAAAATCTTTAACCAACTGGACCATTTTCGGATAGCGGCGCATGAGGTCCGGCGCATACCCTCCCGGAATAACGATGCCGTCAAAATCGGCCGCCGAGACCTGATCCGCACTGACATCCACCGTCACTTCGGTTCCCGGTTTGCCGGTGTAAGTCTCGGCACTGCCCGAACCCATCACCACCACTTCACAACCGGCTTCTTTAAGTCTAAAATAAGGATACCAGAACTCATGGGTGTTGAACATATTTTCGACCGGAATGACAATTTTTTTACCTGAAAGCTCCATCGGCAATCTCCTTTCTCCCTGTTTTTTTCTAATTCAAAACATGAATAAACCGTCATATTATACCGCATTTGTTTATAATGATATCAGAAGATAATTTTGAGATACCAAATTATCCGCCTTACAGCGCTGAGAAAAATTTGAAAGAAATATATGCATTTTAAATTACATGTCCAGTTTCAGGGTCTTCAGGCTAATTATTAAACCTGTTTATCAATTTATTGTGCCCAACTTATGCATAACACACCACAAAATGTGTTTTCACGTGAAACCTAAACAATCCGCCATGAAAAAGCACTAATAACGTCCTTGGCTTTTTCCGGGACCGTACCCGAAAAAATGGCCCCGGCGGGGCAGCAATGGCGCAGTTTGTGGGTTTCAGGTGTCAGTGTTCAGCACCGATCCTCCCTGATCTGCCTCCGGCAGAAAACCATCAGCGACTTACAACATGTTGTCAGAAAAAAACCGATAAGGGACTAGCAGTGAATGAATTTAGAATTGCAGATTCCACTTTTCTTTACAAGCGAAATGCTGATATGAAAATAATATGATGATTCAAATTACCGACACCATAACTCTGGATGAAAATGAAATTCAACTGGATTTCATCCGGGCATCCGGTCCGGGTGGACAGAATGTCAATAAAGTCTCCAGCGCCGTTCAGCTTCGATTTAATGTCGCCGAAACCACCGCGCTAAACGATGCGGTGCGGCAACGATTAAAAAAAATCGCCGGCAAACGCCTAACGGCCGACGGCATCCTGATCATCAAGGCGCAACGCTACCGGTCCCAGGAACAAAACCGCCAGGATGCCATCGACCGATTGGTTGAAATGATTCAAAAAGCAACTCAAGCACCCAAACACCGCCGCGCAACCCGGCCAACCGCTGCCTCTAAAAAACGACGGCTGTCAACCAAACGTCGACGGGGTGAACTGAAGCGACACCGCAAGGTGGTTCGTCAAACTGAAGATGAAAACTAGTTTCGGGTTTTATTTTGCTTGCAAACTGCCACGCTTGACGGATGTTGTCACGGCGAGGCTTAGCGGCATTATCTTTGGATATCGCAAGTTTGTTGACATCCGCGTCAAATTTGGTTGAAAGGGGACCTCTCCCAATCCCTGGGAAACGGGTCTTAAATGCGGGCTAATGATATGGCGTATTCGAGGTAGTAGCCGATATAAAGATTTTGAAATTCCCATCTTTCGGTGGCATCGTTCCACGCAACGTAGAATTTTCGTACCTGATGCCGCCCATCGTCGGAATCCGTTAGATACAGGATAAAATTGTCTTCGTACTCCAGATAATGGTATCCAAAGATGCTGAGAAAATGTCCATTTTTTTTGGCAGAACTATCGACCTTTATGGCCACCCCTTTGCCTTCATGGACTGCGCTCACAATAAAATCCAACAGCTTGTGTGACCGCGATTCTCGCACCGCAACCATTTCCGCATCGACGCCGGCTGCATAATTGGCGAAATAATAACGCAGCGCATCGTAAATGTAACCGGGTTTATCTTCAAAATGATCTCTGAAGATATCAAATGTATCGTCTTCGTCGGCTGCCCAGCCGGCCCAGGCGATTAAATTCGCGGCCGCCGCTGCCCAGCACAGGTTGGAATCACCCTGCCAGGTCTTGTCGGCATCTGTGAATGCCGTTTGGTTCTGCTGCCACATTTTATAGTCGGTTTGGTAATCCAGTGCCGTATAATCCTCTGCACCGGCTCCGGGAACGAGTTCATCCGCATTGGGTCCTTTGTCGCCACCTCCATCCGGAATACAACCGGCAACCAACAAAAAGATACACATCACGACGGCCGCTAGATTTTTCATTCAATAATCTCCTTTTCAAAATCTATATCGACCGGTTGCGGTGTCCGCTAAAGGTGTATTTGCATTTTTTCGAAAATAGAGTTGGCGTGATGACGGATCGATCGCAAGATGGGCTGGCACAGGCGAAAGGGATGTTGAAACTCCGAGTTGTCCGGATTCAGTCCGACAAATCCCGGCAGCGTTGTTGAGCGGGTCTAGTTATTTAATTTTGCGGATGACGACAATGGTTCGATTGGAATTGAGAAATGGAAGGGAAAATTTTTCCACGGTCACGGAAAAGCGACCACCAGCTGTTTCGGGCGCGTAGCCATCATCGAACCCCCTGCCCTGCAACGCATTCAGCTCGTCTGTGGCAATATCCCCCTTTAAAGCGATGATGGCCCCGGTATCGATCACCAGGGGCCAGGCCCGGCGGCGGAATAAATCCAGGGAGGATACCGCTCGGCTGATGATAACATCAAATTGATGGCGGTGCAGGGGGTCGTTGGCAAAATCTTCCGCCCGAATATGCAGCGCTTCGATTTTATCCAGTTTAAGCGTCCGGATGACGTGCTTTAAAAAACTGACCTTTTTGCGGGAGGCATCAATCAGGGTGATCGTGAGGCAAGGCCTTAAAACTTTTAACGGCAGACCGGGAAACCCGCCGCCGGAACCTATATCCAGCAGGGTTGCATCCTCGGGTATGCTCCGGACGGCCGACAGCGAATCCAGGAAATGTTTGACAGCGACCTCGAATGGATCGGTAATGGCGGTGAGGTTGACTTTTTGGTTCCACCGGACAAGCTCCGCGGCATGAACGGCGAACTGGCGGGTTTGACCGGCGTTAAGGTCGATACCAAAGACTGCGGCGCCTTCGATAATTAAATCCGACCATTCTTGGGAGCCGATTTGCATGGGAAAAACATTGAATATTTTCGATTGAATATTGAATATTTAAGGCCCGCCTCCGGCGAATCAATTTAAAAAAATATAAAATAAATGATGGAGCGACCTGTCGGGTCGTAGCCGAAGGCGTAGCCTGAAGCGACTTCCATAAATATTCATTTTTCAATATTCAATAGTCAATTTAGTTAATACACACCCGGCGCACTTCCTCCATATCGGAGTTGCCCTTGAGCACCTTGAGAATACCGTCCTGCTTCAAGGTCAGCATACCTTGATCCATGGCGCGCTCAAAAAGCTCCTCGGAGCTGGCCTGCTGTTTTATCATCAATTTAATTTCGGGGGTGCCTTCCATTAATTCATGGATGCCCATCCGCCCCCGGTATCCGGTGCCCGAGCAGTTGTCGCAGCCCACATGGCGCGCAAGCACCATTTCGCTGTTATACTCAATGCCGGTTTTCGCAAAATGCTTTTTGCCGTAATCGTTGGCAATCACCTCAAAATCATCTTCAGTTACCGGATATTCTTCGCAACAGTTTTGGCACAATCTGCGGGTCAGCCGCTGGGCCAACACCCCCAGAAAGGCATCCGAAAAATTGAGGGGGTTTAGCCCCATGTCGAGCAGACGGGTAATCGTTTCGGGGGCACTGTTCGTATGCAGCGTCGAAAAAACCAAATGGCCGGTGAGCGATGCTTCAATACCGATGGAGGCGGTTTCTTCATCGCGCATTTCACCGATCATAATAATATCGGGGTCAGCCCGCAAAAACGCACGCATCATCCTGGCAAAATCAAGACCGATTTTAGGCCGCACCTCAGTTTGGCGCAACCCGGCCTGGGTGATTTCGATGGGGTCTTCCGCCGTCCAGATTTTTACACCGGGGGTGTTGATATGGCCCAGGATGGCATGCAGGGAAGTCGTTTTACCGGATCCGGTGGGGCCGACCGCCAAAATGAGGCCATAGGGCTTGTAGATGATTTTTTTCATCACCGCCAAATTGCGTTCGGTCAATCCCATCTCATCGATTGCCATGGCGCCGGCGGAAGCCAGAATACGCATAACCACATCTTCATAACCACCGGCGGTCGGCAGGGTGGCAACCCGCAGCTCAAAAGTCGGGACCCCTTTGCGCCGAAACTTGATTTTACCGTCCTGGGGCAAGCGCCTTTCGGCAATATCGAGGTTGGACATAATTTTGATGCGGGAAACGATGCCCCGCACCATGGAATTGGGAACTTTCAGATATTCCTGGCAAACACCATCCAGCCGGAATCGGATGGAGGTGGCCTTGGTGATGGGCGAGGGCTCGATGTGAATATCGGAAGCGTTTTTGCGGTAGGCCGCAATGATGGCCTGATCCACCAGCTTGACGACCCGGCTGGAAGTTTCATCCGCTTCATCAGAAACGATTTCTTCCTCGTCTTCTTCGAATTCCACATCCGGAATCAGATCAAAATCATCCAGCATTTGATCCGCCGGCGCGGATTTGGCAGCCTGCTGATTCGCATCGAAGAAAAGCTTGATGAACTCCTGGATATCTTCCCGGATGGCAACCGAGATATTTAATTTGTTGGTCTTCATCAAGGCCTTGATGTTGTCGGTCTTGTTTAAATCCCTGGGGTCATCCACCAGGACTTCGATGCCGTCATTGCCCCAGCTGAGCGGTATCCAGATTTCATTGAGCAAAAAAGTCTTTTTAAGGTTGCGCAACAGTTCGGTCGGCACGGTAAATTCCGGGTCAAAGGCCCTGAAAGGACAGCCGTAAAAAAGGGAGAAAGATTTTCCGAGGGCCTCCTTGCTGATATTCATATGCTCAAGCAGCACGAATTCCACGCTTTTTTTCATCTTCTTTGACAGCGCAAACGCTTCCTGCAATTGGTCGGTGGAGACCATATTTTCTCTTAACAAATAGTCGTATTTGGAGCCGGAGGCAAACGTTGCGGCGATCGATTCATAGCGTTTTTTGATCTCGGGATTCTTCGGGTCCAGCTTGGCGGCTTCCTTATAAAGATCATGGGCCTGATCGCGATATTCCCGTCTTTCCAGCTCCTGGCCCAGCAAAAACTTGATGCGGGCGGTATCTTTTTGCGCCAGGTCTTGCTGCTTGATAATATTTTCAAATTCATCGACCGCCTTGCCCGGCGAATGCATTTTTAAAAGACTTGCGCTGATCTGCGAGACTAGTTTTTCTTTGGGATAATCTTCTTTAAGCAGCTTCACATACTCGGCAATGGCTTCGCCGTGAAGCCCCATTTCCTGGAAGGCGGAGGCGCTGTCAACGATCTCGGTAACACCGCCCGCGGTGGAAAATGTTTTTTTAAACATCGAAATGTCTTCGGCCGATACGCTCTTAGGCTTCGTCTTTTCATTGTCAGACATTTCTCGTTTAAGCAAATTGATGCGTTTTTGAATTTTATCCTGGGTATCGGAATCCTGCGGAGGAACAATAGACAGAATATTTTCATAAATACTCAAAGAATCGCCGTACAATCCCATGGACCGGCAGACTTCAGCTTCATTGATTCTGGATTCTATATCAGTTCTCATATCCGTGTTTTTCCTCTCTTTACCTCTATCGGCCGCATACCAAATGTCTTTAAAAATTTTTGATCAAGGTCGGCGATATTTCGCCGGTCTGCTATTTTTTAAAAAATCTTCGGATCCCTTTCGAGGCTTTGGCAGGCTTTAATGACGGCAGCAATATGTCGCACTGCAGTCGCATCATGGCCATCGGGACAAAAGGGCCCATCAAAACAAATAGAAATCCGAGATCCGTCCTGCGAATGTAAAGCCGGCCTTTTTCGAAGATTAAATCGGTTTCTCTAATATCGGCCAAAGATTCGATCAACCCCCGCCAGTCCCTGTTTTCGACGGTTTCGTGCAGGATAGGGTTCAACTCCTTGAAAATAATATCACCGCTAAAGGAGAGCAGAATCAGGCCCTTGACACCGTCAATATTCAACATAGCATCAAACAGTTTTCTCATATCATTCCATCAATCACTTAGAGCCTGAAGCAGTTTATCCCGCGGACATTTTGGATTCACCGATATCACAGTGGTATTTTCGCCGGGCAACAGGATAAAATCGCTGGTCTGGCCCTTGTCGATGTAACCCAGCATCATTTTTCCGATGGTTAAAAATTCTCCCGCCCCGGAAAGCTGAAAAACAAGTCGATCCCAGGATTGATCCTGGTATACGTCTTCCAATCCGCTGGCCGGTCCAACGTTCTGCTGGATTTTATCCCTGATGCTGTTAATGAGCGTAGGCGGGTCCAATTCAAAAGGCTTGACCTCCTCCAGCACTGATGGCGAGACCTCCGCGTTGATATTTTCATCCTTGCGCCGCGCGGTCTCAAGAATTAAGTGCTGCATTTCGCTGTGAATTCGTTTTTCGCGAAGCGCACAGCCGTTTTGAATGGCCAAATTAACCTGTTCCCATGCGAATATCTCACAAGCGGCATCTTCCCCCTGCAAATCGTTTACCCGGGCGTCCAGGAGTTCACCTTCGTGGAAGAACAGAATTCCCTTTTTGCCGCTAAATTTATCCTCCAGACGAATGGTACAGGTTTTTTGCTCCATTTCAATCAGTTGCAGAAACATACCGGATGATACATTATGCAACGTGCCGCCCTCCGATTCCCGGCGCAGGGTCGCCATAATCCGGCGCGCCAAATCCTCGATCAGAAAAGGCTTGGCGATATACCCGACCGCCCCGCCTTCTCTTGCCAGATGCTCCATTTCAGGGGTACTGTAGGCGGTAATAATAATAACCGGAATATCCGGGTAATACTCCATAATATGAGCCAGCAGTTCTAAGCCGTCCATTCCGGGCATCTTCAAATCGGTCACAACCAGCGAGAAGACACTTTTCTTCAATTTCTCGACGGCCTGGAGCCCGTCGGAAGCAAGATGCACCGCAAAGGAATCCCGATAGCGGGTAAACCCCTCCTTCAGAGCCAGCAGCATTTCGTGTTCATCGTCAACGAGCAGCACGTTTTTAATCATGAATGGTCCTTCTTGCGGGCCCAGGAGGCTTTGTCGATATCGACAATTTTTACTCCGGCCACATAGTCCATGGCCTCATATTTTGTTATATTGCTTATTTTTTTTGCTATTTCATTCATTTTATTGATCTGGCGGCGCACCTGCATCAGTTTTGGCAAACTTGAATCATCCGACTGCTGTTGCGCGAGAATTTCGCTGAGCAAATTGTTGACAATGGTCAGGGGCTGATTCAGACTGTGAGCGACACCACCGGCCATTTCCAAAACACCTTGAAATTTTTGATCGATATTGCGTTCTCTCTGTCTGGTGACGATCTCACTGACATCGCGCGCAATGCATTTAATGTGATGGGGCCGGCCCTCACTTCTGACCAGATATGCCTGCCAGTCCAAATGATGTTTTTGGCGGTTGCGGTCCATGACAGCCAGAACCGTTTCGTTGCGACCGATTTTTAAAATATCGGATAGAAAGACCATGAAAAATTCCCGGTCCCCAGGCACAAAAAACCCTGCTACCGGCTGTCCCTGCATCTGTTCGCGCGAAAGTCCCAGCAGCTGCTCCCCGGCACGATTGATATCGACCAGTTCGCCCTGCAAATCCATGATAATGACCACGTTTTTTAAGTCGTCAGCGATTCCATCCAAGCGTGCGTTTGTTTTGGGGGGCAGGGTCTGACCGGTGATATCCCTCATAAATCCGTCTAAATGGACCACCACCCCATCATCATCCAGCACGGCTTTGGCCGTTACCGCACACAGTAAGGGGGTGCCGTTTTTCATTTTAAAGGCCACCGGCAAATCAAAAAGCCGGCCCCGTTGTAAGATAGAATGCACAAAAAGGCCCCGGTCTTTTTTATTGCGATACAACTCGATGATCGGGGAATCAATCAATTCGACAGCCGTATCAAACCCGAATAATTGGGCAAAGGCGCGGTTGCAGTAAACAATTTTGCCCTCGAGGGTGGTGCGGTAAATCGCAGCAGGAATACCATCGAAAAATTGGGCATATCCCCTGGCAGAAATACCGAAGTCACTGATGGGTGGGATATTTGTCATTACCCCAACTTTACATTGAATTTCTGTATTTGCTTCGCATATTTTTCGGACCACGCTTGCGTATTGAACAAAAATTGCGGAACCAGCCCGAGTTCCTGCGCCAGTTGCGTTAATGAATGGGTTACCCCGTCGACCAGCTCTTGATCCGTAGCGATTCCTGAAAATCTAATCCGCTGATCGGCATACTCGAATTCCGCGGCAAAAGGATCCAAAAACGCGTATTGTTCAGCATTTTCCACAAACTTCATTTTAAGCATTTTATTAAAGTCAGCTTTTATTTTTTTTCTTTCAGAAACAGTTTCTTCAAAAATTTTCAATAGTTCTTCAATCATAATTAATGTTTTTTTAGAAGGTTTGACGGAAGAACCCTGCAGTTGACGTTCCACATTCATTTTTGAAAGGGGTATGCGACAAACATTAAATGATCCCCCATGCTCCTTGGTTTTTTTTACCAGCAACTCCTGGTTCCTGCGGGTCGGACCGGGTTCACCGTTGTCCCAGGTAAAAGCCCCGCCCATGATCCGGCCGTTGATAATAAATATCAAACCGCTTTCCCGGCCGTTGCCGATGGCGACATCGATGTAGCCGGTTAATTTTTCAGAACTCATCTTGCGGATCAGACCTTCGAGATCGGTAAATTCGGTGCTGAGATCTTTGTATATTTTCTCAGCCGCCGGAATGCTGGACCAGAAATAAACTTCATC
>Ga0209536_100004690_pt1 | contig 21539 bp, 22 predicted proteins | sample DeeMarSeWOR28_12_FD_187461 | JGI IMG/M metagenome (GOLD analysis project Ga0209536, IMG submission 187461) | Marine sediment microbial communities from White Oak River estuary, North Carolina - WOR-2-8_12 (SPAdes) (version 2) | ecosystem: Environmental > Aquatic > Marine > Intertidal zone >... | reverse complement strand
GGGTGCGACTGCGCGCCTACGGAATCTGTGGCACGGACCTCTTCCTCCACGGCGCCGGTCTCTTTCCCGACGGCCACGTCCCCGGCCACGAGATGTTCGGCGAGGTGGATGCGCTGGGCGACGGCGTCGAGGGCCTGGCCAGCGGGGATCCGGTGGCCGTCGAGCCGCTCTGGGCCTGCGGGCGCTGCGACGTCTGCCGGAGCGGTCGCCCCAACATCTGCCCCGACGTCCAGCTCTACGGCATCCACCGACCGGGCGGCTTCGCCGAGGCGATCTGCGTGCCCGCAGAGCGGCTCTTTCCCGTGCCCCGGGACCTCGATCCCGCCCTGGCCGCGCTCTGCGAGCCCACCGCCGTGGCCATCCACGGGGTCCGCCGCGGCCGGCTCGAGGCGCGACAGCGGGTCCTGGTGCTGGGCGCCGGAACGATCGGGCTGCTCGGCGTGCTGGCGGCACGTCAGGCCGGTGCGGACGACGTCTGGCTCAGCGCTCGCCATCCCCACCAGGCGGAGCTGGGCCGCGCCCTGGGGGCGACCCGCATCCTCTCCGAGGCCGAGGCCGCGCCCGACGCGCTGGACGCGGCCGGGAGAGAGGCGCCCATCGACCTGGTGCTCGAGACCGTGGGCGGCTCCGCCGACACGTTGCGCAGCGCCGTCGCGGCCATCCGGCCGGGCGGCGCGATCTCGGTGCTCGGTGTCTTCAAGGGCGACGTGGCCCTTCCCTCCTTTCCGCTCCTGGCGAAGGAGGGGACGCTCGTCTGGTCGAATTGCTACGAGCGCACGGGCGACCGACCGGACTTCCGCGACGCCGTGGCGCTCCTCGACGCCGAGCGCACGACCCTCGCCGCGCTCGGCACCCACACCGTCGCGCTCGACGAGGCCCAGCGGGGCTTCGCCATCGCCGGCGACAAGAGCGCCGGCGCCGTCAAGGTCACGATCCGCTGTGACCGCTGATCGCGCGGATCAGACCTCGCCGTCCTCGATCTTCTTCTTGCGATCGAGCCAGCCGACAATCATGTCCTTGAAGTGCGCCGGGTTGTAGATGTCCTCCTCGTAGGACCACTTCAGGTTCCCCGCGTACTTGAGCACGGTCAGGTTGTAGGCCTGGTGAAGGCTCCCGTCTCCCGGATCCACCATCCGGTTCCAGACCTGGGCCACCACCCAGCCGCGCTCCTCGTCGATCACGTACCACTCGATCGGGAAGTACTTCATCTCCCGGTTGATGGGGCGGGACATGGTGTCGCTGATCCAGCGGCGGATCGCCTCGCGTCCGCCGAGTGTGCCGTAGAGGTGCTCGATGTAGGTGGCATCTTCGGTGAACTGATCGGCCCAGGCGTCCCAGCTGCCCGAGGTCCCGGCCTCGAGGGCCAGTCGCTGGTAGTTCTCGAAGGCCTCCTCGAGCTCGGCCCGACTCCACTTGCCCATGACTCCTCCTGCGTCGCTACGACCGCGCCAGCGCGTCGCGCCCGCGAACCATACGCGAAATCCCCAGCCGCGAGGGGCGCGATCTGCCGCCCCCGCAGCGTCGGTCGGGCGGCGTCGATCTCGCCCACGGCCTGGCGCGGGTCGTGATCGTCCGAACCTCGATTCCTGCTCGATACTCGCTTACCGTTCGGCTCGTTGCCGACACACGCGCCGACAGCGAAGGTCGCCTGCTCCCCCCTGCTGAAAGCTCCCGACAGCGCCCGGACCCGCCGCGGCGCTCGGCCGGGACCCTCGTGCCACCGCGGGGTCAACCCCGCGCGCCGACGGCCGATGATGAGGAGCATGTCCAGACGCCTCGAGTCCGCACCGGCGCTGATCCTCGCCGCCTGCCTGGCCCTTCCCCTCCTGCACGGCTGTGCGAGCCACGGTCCCGGAGAGCCCCAGAACCCCATCGAGACCCACCTGGAGGCCGGTCGCTACCTGGAGGCAGCGCGGGAGGCCGAGAGCGCCGTGCGGCGCGACCCGGAGAACGTCTCGCTCCGCGTGCTCGCCGGTCGGGCCCACGCAGGGGCCGGCAACCTGGATCGCGCGGTCGACCAGCTCGAGCTGGCCCACCAGCTGGCGCCCCACGATGCGGAGATCTCGATCCTGCTGGGCGAGATCGAGCAGCAGCGGGAGAACGTGCCCGACGCCTACGTCGCCTTCCGACGCGCGACCCGACTCGCGCCCGACGACATTCGCGCCTGGTCGGGCCTGGCCCTCTCGGCCGAGGCCCTGGGCTTCGAAGGCGAAGCCGTCGACGCCTACACCCGCTGGGCCGAGCTGGAGCGGGAGCAGGGCCTCGCGCCCTAGCGAAGCGCCACCCCCGCCCACGGCGAGCGGGCCCTGAGAGACCACCTGGTGTCCGCGACACGAGGCCGCACGGCCTCTCGCGCGCCAGGGTGCATCCGAATGCAGAAGGGATCGCACCCGCGGAGGCGTCGTCCCCTCCCCGGATGCGCCCGATCCGACCCGGCTCTGCTAGCCCACGACCTCGGGCGTGACGGCCGGCCGATTGCTCAGGGCCTCCACCACGTAGCGGGAGATCGCGTTGCGCTGGCTCGTCGGCAGCCCGTGGAAGATGATGCCCACGTCCGGAACCAGCTGGTAGGCGGTCTCCACCTCGCAGCGGAGCTCCCCCTCCCGGGGCAGCGCGAAGATCATCTCGAAGTGCGCGCCGAGCATCAGCGGCTCCGGGCTGCGCAGCAGGCAGCCGTTCTCCGAGAGCGAGAGCATCGTCGCCCACCACTCGCGGCCGTCGTCGATGCAGCACGCGGGAAGATGCACCGGCACCCGCGGCGTCGAGCGGGGCGCCTCCTCCATCACCTGCTGGATCAGGCGGTAGAGCTCGTGCATGCCCGCAGGTCGCCGGATTGCGCCGACGATGCGGGAGTCGGCCCCGGTCACCCCGTGTCGTCCCGTCAGCACCACGATGGGCAGGCCGTCGGAATCGTCGGGGATCTCGGCGAGCTGACGCTCGTCGACGATGCGGACGGCGGGTCGCAGATCCTGCGACTCCGCCGCGACTGCCTCGAATTCCTCGGGCAGCAGGATGGCGTAGCCGAGCTTCGCGAGGATCGGACGCGTCATCGTCGCGTAGGCCTCGGGCGGAGCGTGACTCACGAGGATGCGGTGCGGCAGGTCTCCCATATCCGCACGCTTCGGCAGAGCGGAGCCGGGAATTGAGCCCGCTCTGCCGCCTTCGCCGAAAGGGGGGTACCCTCCCCGCCGTGACTGCGCACCCGGAGCTCGCCACGTTCCTGATCGGGCGACGCGCCCAGATCGAGTCGCGCATGGCGGCACGCCTGGGACCCGCCGCTCCCGCCCCCGGCGCGCCAGAGGCCGAGGCCCTGCGCCGCTTCCGCTCCTTCGCCGCCTCGGCCCTGCGTCGCGGAGAGGCCCAGGAGCCGGCCCTCGACGGCCTCAAGGCCAACGAGCGGCGGATCGCGGCCCTGCTGGACGCCTGGGCCGAAGCGGCCACCGAGGTCGCTGGCGAGGGCGGGGACGTGGTGCGCGACGCCCTGGCGCCGCTGCTCCAGCGCTTCCGGACCTCGCTGACCCGCACCGGCTCCGGCCGGCGCGCGAAGGGCGCCCCCCGCAGCCGCCGCCGGGCGGTGATGGCCGCCATCGACCGCATCGCCGACGCCTTCCTGGCCCTGGACGCCGAGGAGGGGCGGGTGGTGGACGCGAACCCGGCCGCCGGAGCGCTGCTCGGACTCCCTCGCGACACCCTGCTCGGGGTGGACGTGCTGCGCTTCGTCCCGGAGGCCTGGAGAGACGGCTGGTGGACCGAGCTCGACGCGGTCACCGAGGGCACCGAGCCGCGGCGCTTCCACTCGCGACTGTGGGGCGTGGGCGGAAGCGAGATCGCGGTGGAGTGCAGCGTGACGCGCTTCACGACCCGCGGACGGGACCTGGCGCTGGTCCTGGCGCGGCCCTCGGCCTGAGCCCGCCTCGCTCGCTTCCGGATCCGGCGGGTGCCGGATCAGCCCTCCAGGGCGTCCCGCAGGAAGCGCAGCATCCGGCCCCAGGCCTCGGCGGCCTCGGCGGGCCGGAAGGCGTCGGGGCGGGTGTCGTTCAGGAAGGCGTGGCCGACCTCCGGGTAGACCACCACCTCCGCCGGGGGCCCCGCGTCGGCCAGCCGGGCCTCGAGCGATCGCACGTCGTCCATCGGGACGAACTCGTCGCGATCGCCGAAGAAGGCCAGCAGCGGGCAGCGCAGGTCCGGCGCGTAGTCGAGGGGTGCCCGGGGCTTCTTCGCCGGGTCCAGGCCCGCCTCGTCGAAGAGGATGCCGTGGCTGTGGGAGAGCAGGCCGTAGAAGGGAACGCTGGCCGCCAGGTCGCGGCAGCTGCACGCCGCCATCAGCGCGTACATCCCTCCCATGCAGAAGCCGACCATGCCCACCTTCCGGCCGGCCGCGGGGCCGGCGCGCAGGAAGTCGATCCCGGCCTGGAGATCCTCCAGGGCCTGGGGGTCGGAGAGGGAGCGCATCCACGCCCCGGGGTTGTCGATCTTCACCTCGGCCTCGCGGCGGTAGAGGTCGATCGCCAGCACCGCGAAGCCCTCGGAGGCCAGACGGCGCGCCAGATCGCGCGTGTGCTCCGACACCCCCCAGACGTCGTGGATCAACACCACGCCCGGGCTCCCCGCCTCCTGCGGCCGAGCCAGGTAGCCCAGCTCCGTGGACGACTCCTGCATCCTGCCCCCCTGCTCTCGGCCCCGGCGGGGCCCCTCAATCCTCGCGCGCGTCGGGTCGATGATAGGGGCATTCGCCGGAGAGGAACCCCATGGGCCGCATCATCGGAATCGTCATCGTCGTCGCCGCGATCTACGTCGCCGCCACCACCTATCTGGGAACGGGCGACGACCCCTCGGAGCCCAGCCAGTCGACGGCCCAGCGGGCCGGCAGCCGCGTGCAGGACGCCTACGCAGAGGGCGCCTCGCGCCGCGAGGCACTGCTCGCGGACGACTGATCCGCTCCAGACGGAAGCCCGGCCCGCGCCCGGACACCGGGCCCGGCTCAGGAGAGGTCCCGAACCGCCTCGACGAGCTTCAGGGCGACGCCCTTCGCGTCGCCGAAGATCATCATCGTGTTGTCGTTGAAGAAGAGCGGGTTCTGGACGCCGGCGAAGCCCGGATTCATCGAGCGCTTGATCACGAACACGTGCTGGGCGCGGTCCACGTCGAGGATCGGCATGCCGTAGATGGGGCTGCCCTTGTCCGTACGCGCGTCGGGGTTCACCACGTCGTTCGCCCCGATCACCAGCGCAACGTCCGTCTCGGGGAACTCCGGGTTGATGTCGTCCATCTCGATCAGGTTCTCGTAGGGGACGTCGGCCTCGGCGAGCAGCACGTTCATGTGGCCGGGCATCCGCCCCGCCACGGGATGGATGGCGAACTTGACGGAGATGCCCTTCGACTCGAGCAGGTCCGAGAGCTCGCGCACCGCGTGCTGGGCCTGGGCCACCGCCATGCCGTAGCCGGGCACGACGATGCAGGAGCGGGCGTTCGAGAAGATCACGGCGGCGTCTTCCGGGGTGTAGCCCTTCGCGGTCCGCTGCTCGCCTCCCCCACCGCCGCCGCCCGTCGCCGACGGATCGACCGCGCCGAAGGCGCCGAAGAGCACGTTGCCCAGCGAGCGGTTCATGGCGTCGCACATGATCTTGGTCAGGATGATTCCCGACGCGCCTACCAGGGAGCCGCTGATCACCAGGCCCGCGTTGCCGAGCACGAAGCCCGTCGCACAGGCGGCCAGCCCCGAGTAGGAGTTGAGCAGCGAGATCACGACGGGCATGTCGGCGCCGCCGATCGGAATGACCAGCAGGACGCCGAGGAGCAGCGAGAGGGCCACCACCCCGAAGTAGGGGTCGAGACCCAGGGGATTCATCACCATGGCCGCGCCGAGGCCGAGGGTGACCACGCCCAGCAGCCCGTTCACGAACTGCTGACCCGGGTAGACGACGGCCGCGCCGCTGACGAGCTCCTGGAGCTTCGCGAAGGCGACCAGGCTGCCGGTGAAGGTGATGCCACCGATCAGGACGCCGAGCACGATCGCCAGGGGAACGATGCCCGTGGGCTCCTCGCCGCCTCGCACGTAGGTCAGCAGCTCTGCCGACGCGACCAGGGCCGACGCCCCGCCACCGAAGCCGTTCAGCAGGGCCACCATCTGGGGCATCGCAGTCATCTGGATGCGGGTGGCGAGCACGACGCCGATCGCCGACCCGACCACGACGCCCGCCAGGATGGTGACGTAGCTCACCACCTCCTGGACCATCAGCGTCGCAACCACGGCCACGAGCATGCCGGTGGCGGCGATCCAGTTGCCGCGGGGCGCGGTCTTCGGCGAGCCGAGGTTGCGCATCCCAACGATCAGCAGGACGGCGGCACCCAGGTAGGCGAACTGGACGAGCTGGGACGTCACGTGCGGTCCGGCTTCTTCTTGAACATGCCGAGCATGCGGTCGGTGACCAGGAAGCCCCCGACCACGTTGATGGTGGCGAAGACGATCGCGACGAAGCCCAGGACGGTCGAGAGCGTCCGCTCCTCGGACCCGGCCGCCAGGATCGCCCCGACGATGGTGATGCCGGAGATCGCGTTCGAGCCGGACATCAGCGGCGTGTGGAGCAGGGGCGGCACCTTCGCGATGACCTCGAAGCCCACGAAGATCGCCAGGACGAAGATCGTCAGTGCCGCCGCCGGGTTCTCGAGCATCAGCCGCCCTCCCCTTCGGCCAGGGCCTTGACCCGATCGTTCACGATCGAGCCCTCGTGCGTCATCAACGCGCCACGCGTGATCTCGTCCTCGAGATCGATCACGAGCTCGCCCTCGGGCGCGAGGTGCTTCAGGAAGGTCGTCAGGTTCTTCGCGTACATCTGGCTGGCGTTGGCGGGGATCTGGCTCGGCAGGTTCAGCCCCGGGATGATGTGCACGTCGTGGACCACGACCTCGCGCTCCGGATCGGTGCAGGCGCAGTTGCCCTGCTGCTCGGCGGCCAGGTCGACGATCACGGATCCCGACCTCATCCCCTTCACGGCGGCCTCGTCGATCAGCAGCGGGGCCCGCTGGCCCGGCACCAGGGCCGTGGTGATGACGACGTCCGAGCCCCGGAGGCGCTTGCCCAGCTCTTCGCGCTGGCGCTCGTAGAAGTCGTCGGACTGGGCCTTCGCATAGCCGCCGGCATCCTCGGCGTCGCCGGTGTCGAGGTCGAGCTCGACGAAGCGGGCCCCCAGGCTCTCCACCTGCTCCTTCACCGCCGGCCTCGTGTCGTAGGCCTCGACCACCGCACCCAGGCGGCGCGCCGTTGCGATGGCCTGAAGCCCCGCCACACCGGCGCCGATCACGAACACCCGGGCGGGCTGGAGGGTCCCGGCCGCCGTGACGAGCATCGGAAAGATCTTCGGCAGGGCCACCGCCGCCAGCGTCACGGCGCGGTAGCCGGCGATGGTGCTCATCGAGGACAGGGCGTCCATCGACTGGGCCCGGGTGATCCGAGGCATGAGCTCCATCGAGAACGCCGTCACCCTGCGGGCCGCCAGACGGCGCGCCAGGTCCGGCTCGTCCAGGGGGCGGAGGAAGCCGATCAGGGCGGCGCCCTCGCGCAGCAGGTCCACCTCGTGGCCGCCCCCGGCCAGTGCCGCCGGCGGCTGCACCTTGAGGACCAGGTCGGCCCGCCAGACCTCGGAGGCGTCGGTCACCAGGCGGGCCCCTGCGGCCGCGTAGGCGTCGTCGTGGAAGCCGGCCTCGCGGCCCGCTCCGGCCTCGACCCAGACCTCCACCCCCGTGGCGATGGCCGCCTTCACGGCGTCCGGCACCAGCGCGACGCGGCGCTCGCCGTCCACGGTCTCGGTGGGAACCCCGACGATCACCTTCGAATCCTTGCCCGGCTGGTCATCATCCGGCGCGCACTATACATCACGGCCTCCCGCCGCGAGCCGCGGCCCGATGGGGCACTCCGCCACGGAGGCGGCAGCGGCGCCCTCAGCGGATCAGCGGCTGCACGGCCTCGGGCATCTCGTCCGCCACCTTCACGATGGGGATGCCCGTCTGTACGTTACGGCCCATCTCGCTGATGGCGCGCGGCAGGTCCTCGAAGGCGTAGACCTCGCGGTGGACCGTGGGCCGGAAGACCCGACCGTAGAGCTCCGTCGCGGCGCGGCAGCCGTCGACCGTCTCGTAGTGGGAGTGGTCGAGGGTGATCTGTCGGACGGAGAGGTTCGCCGAGTTGTAGTTGCACTTCGTGTCGAGCTGCCAGCCGGCGCTGACGTTCACGCCCATCCGCCCCATGACCACCACGCCGGCCTGGTAGACGGGCCCGCGCAGCATGTCGCAGACGATGTGCATGCGTTCGCCGCCGGTCAGATCCCGGGTGTGGTTGCTGAAGGCCTTCACGTCGTCTCGGCTGGCGAAGCGGTTGAACTGCTTCTGGTCGATGGACTCGATACCGAGCTGCTCCAGGTGCTTGCGGCGCTCCGGGCTGCCGGAGCAGAAGAAGGCCCGATGCCCCTCCTTCTCGGCCAGCATCAGGAAGAGCTCGGAGACGCCCCCGCCGAAGCCCAGCACGTTGAGGCGGGCCCGCTGCTCCCGCGGCACCTTCACCCGGAAGATGCCGAGCGCGCGGCGCCAGAGGTGATAGGCCGTCGGGGCCCGCAGGGGCAGCGCGGCGATCTCCCAGAAGCCGAGGCCGCAGTCGAGGGGGGCGTGGATCAGCTGCCAGTCGCCGACCACGGCCTCCTCGCCGTACCAGCCCACCGAGTCGGGCTTGTCGTAGGCCCAGATGCGGAGCGGGTAGCCGTAGATATCCGGCTCCCCGTTGCAGTGGGTGAGGACCACGTCTCCCGGCGCGAAGCGGGTCACCCGGTCGCCCACCGCGAGCACCTCGCCCACCGCACTGTTGCCGGGATAGATCTTGCCGCCGCGCACTTCCGCGATGTTCTGCGTATCGGCGAGGGCGGCGTGGTCCACGTTGTGCTCGGCCGAGACGGCGAGGATCCGCAGGTGGACGTCCTGCGGGCCCATCTCGCGCAGCGCGTGCTCCTCGAGCTGGATCACGCGGGCGACGTCGAACTGCTCGAGGTCGTCGCCGACGCGGGCGCGCTCGGCGGCGATGGCATCGGCGTTGATGGCGAACGCTCTCGGCATGACGGCCTGTCTCCCGTGTTCTAGAGGGCGGACTCTTGTAGCACGCGCGCGCCAGACGACGCAATTTCAGTCCATGCTCCGAGCCCCCTCGTTCCAGCAGGTCGTCGAGCGCCTCGGCGGTCATCCGGCGCGCGAGCTGGATCTCGACCTCGACACCGAGGAGGGACGCTCCGGCTGGCTCGTCGCGGCGGCGCTGGCGGCGGGGCGATCCGACCCCGACGAGGGCCGGGACGCCTACCGCGCCCTGGCGGGGGCCGGGCTGGGCCGGCCGGGCGCCCTGGCGGAGTGCGCCGTGGAGCAGGTCGCCGCGAAGCTCGCTGCCGCCGGTCTACGCCGGCCCGACGCAACCGCCGCCCGGCTCGTGCGCATGGGCCGCAGCCTCGACGAGCGCCACGCCGGCTCGCTCGAGGCCCTGGCCCGGGAGGCCTCGGACCTGGTGGAGCTGGGCACCGCGCTCGTGCAGCTCGCCCCGGGCTTCGGTCGCGCGGCGGCACTGCAGTTCCTGAGGCCGCTGCGCTCGCGCTGGACGGCCGCGCGGGAGACCCCCCTGGAGCCGTCGGCCCTCGCCGCCGCCCGGCACCTGGGCTGGGTCGACCAGGACGCCGACGCCGAGGGAGAGCCCGGGGCCCTGGCCGCCGCCCTGGCCGCCCACGCCAACGCCCCTCCGCTGTGGGACGTCGAGGCGGCCCTCGCCCGTCTGGGCCGGGCCGCCTGCCGACGCGATCGACCGGAGCGCTGCCCGCTCGAGGACGACTGCCCGCACCGTCCGATCGCGCCCCGAGCGTTGGCCAGCGACCCGGTCAGCGAGTAGATTCGGGACCTTTCGAGGAGAGAAGTGAGCGAGCTCCGCACGATCAAGAAGCTGACCGGCAACTTTCTCGAGGACTTTCGACCCGGCCAGGTGTTCCGGCACAAGGGAGGGAAGACCGTCACCGAGGGCCTCTTCACCACCTTCACCGAGTTCGCCATGACGTCGAATCCCCTGGCGAAGAACGCGCGCTACGCGCGGGCCTACGGCTTCGAGGACCTCACCGTCCCGCCCGGCCTGGCCATGCTCGTCGCCTTCAGCCAGACGGTGGAGGACATCTCCGAGAACGCCCGCGCGAACCTCGAGTACATCGACATGCGCTTCGGCGCGCCCGTCTACGTGGGAGACACCCTAGAGGTCGAGACGAAGGTGCTGAACGTACGCCCCTCGTCGAGCCGCCCGAATCTGGGCATCGTCCACGTGCAGTCGATCGCGCGCAAGAACGTGGGCGCCTCCGACGAGGCGGTGGTGATGACCTGGCAGCGCAAGGTGCAGGTCTACAAGCGCGAAGACGACGCCGAGCTCCATCCCGGCGAGGTCGCCCCCGACGAGGTCCCCTGTCCCCTCTGGCTCCCGGACTACGACCCGGGCCGGGACTACAAGTCGCTCGCCCACCTCTCGAGTCCGGACAGCTACTTCGAGGACTTCGAGCCCGGCACGCTGATCGAGCACTCGCGCGGACGCACCATGACCAGCGAGCACATCCACCTCACAGCCGTCCTCGACAACACGAGCCAGGTCCACTGCAACCAGTTCATGATCGACCAGAACCCGAAGCAGTACGTCGGTGGGCAGCTCATCATCTTCGGCGGCATCCCCTTCGTGCTCTGCCTCGGCCTCTCGTCGCCGGACGTGGGAGACAACTCGCTCGGCGACATCGTCTACCCCACCGGCCGCCACACGGCGCCGCTCTTCGCCGGCGACACCGTCTTCGCCGCGACCGAGATCCTCGGCAAGCGGGACTTCGATGGGCGACCGGATCTAGGCGTTCTCGAGGCTCGACTGCTCGGCCACAAGTTCGAGCCGGATCCGGGAGCGGAGAACGAGGACGCACCAACGGGCTGGAAGAAGACGCGGATCTTCGAGCTGGAGCGTCACATCGCCGTGAAGCGCCGGAGCCACTACGCCTAGCTCGCCAGCCCCCGCGCTGGGCGCGCGCCTCCCGCCCCCAACCCCAACCTTCGGAAAGACCCCCCATGCGCTTCTACGAGTACGAGTCGAAGGCCCTCTTCGAACGGCGGGGCCTGCCGCTCGGACGCAGCCGCCTCGCCCACGACGCCGGTGAAGCCCGGGCCGCCGCGGCCGAGATCGGAGCCGTGGTGCTGAAGAGCCAGGTGCTGTCCGGCGGCCGCATGAAGGCCGGAGCCGTGAAGTTCGCCGACACGCCCGACGAAGCGGCCTCCCACTTCGAGGCGATCATGCCGATCGAGGTGAACGGACAGAAGGCCCGGTCCGTGCTGGTCGAGGAGAAGACCCCGATCGCCCAGGAGTACTTCGTCTCCGTCACCTGGGACGGCCGCGCGAAGAAGCCGGTCGTGCTCTTCAGCGACATGGGCGGGATCGACATCGAAGAGGTGGCGGAGAAGCACCCGGAGCACGTCTCGAAGACCCACTTCTCGACGATCCTGCCGATCACGCCCCGCATCGCCAAGGAGGCGGTGGGCGCCGTGGGCGTGACCGGACGTGAGCTGAATCGCCTGACCCCGATCGTCTTCGAGCTGATGAACCTCTTCCTCGACTACGACCTCACCCTGGCCGAGATCAACCCCCTCGCGCGGCTCGAGGACGGGCGATTCATCGTGCTCGACGGACACGTCGACATGGAGGCCGAGGCCCGCGGCAAGCACGCGGCCCTGCTGGAGGAGCTGGGGATCGGCGACGAGGAGACGCGTCAGGCTCGCCCGCCCACACCCTTCGAGATCGCCGGACGCAAGGTGAACGAGGCGGACCACCGCGGCGTCGCGGGAAACGTGGTGGAGTTCGATGGCGACCTCGGGCTGGTGATCGGGGCCGGAGGCGGCTCCCTCACCCTCTTCGACGCCGTCCGCAAGCACGGCGGCCGCCCGGCGAACTACTGCGAGATCGGCGGCAACCCCTCGGTGAAGAAGGCCTGCGAGCTCACGAAGCTGATCCTCTCGAAGCCCGGCGTCGAGAAGATCGCCGTGATGATGAACGTGGTGTCGAACACGAGGGTGGACATCGTGGCGCGCGGTGTCATCAAGGGCTGCATCGAATCCGGACGGGACCCCTCCGAGGTGATCGCGATCTTCCGGATTCCGGGAGCCTGGGAGGACGAAGGCTTCAAGATCCTCTCGAAGTACGGCGTCGAGTACTGCGATCGCAGCGTTTCGATGTTCGACGCCGCCGGTCGTGCCGTCGCAAAGATGGGAGCCTAGCCGTGTCGATCCTGATCTCTCGCGACACGACCTTCATCGTCCAGGGCATCACCGGCCGAGAGGCCGTGAACCTGACCCGTGAGAACCTCGACTACGGCGCCCGAATCGTGGGCGGCGTCACGCCAGGCCGAGCGGGCCGCGACGTCTACGGCGTCCCGGTCTTCGATTGCGTCCGCGACGCCGTCGCCGCCCACGGACCCATCCAGGGCTCGATCGTCTCGGTCCCGCCGGGCTTCACCCGCGACGCCGTCTTCGAGGCCCTCGAGAACGGCATCGAGATCATCGTGATCGTCACCGAGAACATCCCCCGCAAGGAGGTGGCGCAGATGGTCGAGCTCGCCAACCTGCGGGGCGCCCGGATCATCGGCCCGAACTGCCTCGGCATCATCTCGCCGGACGAGGCGAAGATGGGCGGCGTCGGCGGTCCCGCGGCCAACACGAAGCAGGCCTACGCAAAGGGCCACATCGGCGTGATGTCCCGATCCGGCGGCATGACCACGGAGATCGCGAGCACACTCACGGCGGCGGGGCTCGGCCAGTCGACCTGCGTCTCGATCGGCGGCGACGCGATCGTCGGCACGACCTACGCGGAGCTCATGCCGCTCTTCGAGGCGGACCCGGAGACCCACGCCATCGCCATCTACTCGGAGCCCGGGGGCCGCATGGAGGCGGAGCTCGCCGAGTGGGTGAAGGCGAACGACAGCCGGCTGCCCATCGTCGCCTTCATGGCCGGGCGCTTCATGGACGAGATGAAGGGGATGCGCTTCGGACACGCCGGGACGATCGTCGAGGGCAAGGAAGACACGACCGCCGAGAAGATCGCCCGGATGGAGGCCGCAGGGATCTCCGTCGCGGAACGCATCGAAGAGATCCCGGAGCTGATCCGGAAGCGACTGTCGGAGGCGAAGTGATGCCCGCGCTGTTCATCGATGTCCGGGTCCAGGACGCCGCGTCGAAGGACGCAGAGCTCGCACGCAAGCTCGAAGAGGTCTGCCCGGTGGGCATCTTCGTCGCGACCGATGCGGGCGTGGAGATCTCGGAAGAGAACCTCGACGAGTGCACCCTCTGCGACCTCTGCCTCGAGGCCGCGCCGAAGGGGGCGGTCCGGGTGATCAGGCGCTACGAGGAGTAGCCGGCCGGGAGGTCGGAGAGACCAGGAGGATCGGATCCATGCGAAGCGCGAAGGACTTCTTCAAGCCGAAGGCCATCGGAGCCCCCATGCCGCCCCGGGAGATCCCGTTCCGGCCGGCGCGCATGATCCACTTCTTCGACCCGAGCAATCCGAAGATGGCGGCGAAGCTGCCGGACCTCGCGACGAAATGCGACGTCCTGCTCGGCAACCTCGAGGACGCGGTCCAGATCGACAACAAGGTCGCGGCCCGCGAGGGACTCGTGAAGGTCGGGCGCGAGACGGACTTCGGGGATTGCCAGCTCTGGACCCGGGTGAACAGCCTCGACAGCCCCTGGATCCTCGACGACCTCACCACCCTCGTGACGGAGATCGGCGACCGCCTCGACGTGATCATGGTGCCGAAGGTCGAGGGCCCCTGGGACATCCACTACGTGGACCAGCTCCTGGCCCAGCTCGAGGCGAAGGCGGGGATCACCGAGCCGCTGCTCGTCCACGCCATCCTCGAGACGCACCAGGGCGTGATCAACGTGGAGGAGATCTGCGGCGCCAGCCCGCGCATGCAGGGCATCTCCTTCGGCCCGGCGGACCTGGCCGCCAGCCGTCGCATGAAGACGACGCGGGTCGGCGGCGGACACCCGCAGTACCTGGTCCGCACGGACCCGGACCCGGACGCGCCGGACGCACCGCGGGTGACCGCCCAGCAGGACCCGTGGCACTACACCCTGGCGCGCATGGTCGATGCCTGCACCGCCCACGGGATCTACCCCTACTACGGCCCCTTCGGCGACATCAAGGACACGGTGGCCTGCGAGGACCAGTTCCGGGCCGCCTTCCTGCTCGGCTGCGTGGGGGCGTGGAGCCTGCACCCGGCGCAGATCGCCATCGCGAAGAAGGTGTTCAGCCCTCCGGTGGACGAGGTGCTGTGGGCCAAGAAGGTCATCGCCGAGATGGGTGATGGATCCGGCTGCGTCATGATCGATGGAAAGATGCAGGACGACGCCACGGTGAAGCAGTGCCACGTGATGGTGCAGGCGGCGAAGGCCCTGGCGCGAAACGACGCGGAGCTGCGCGAAGCCTACGAGTTCTCCCCCTCGGACCTCGGCTGATCCACAACCCCCGCTACGAGAGCGAGAGCATCCGCTCGATCGGAACGAGCGCCTTCACCCGGACGTCCTCGGGCACGTCCACGGTGGGCTTCAGATCCCGCAGACAGAGGTAGAGCTTCTCCAGCGTGTTCAGGCGCATGAACGGGCACTGGTTGCAGGCACAGCTCTCGTCGATTCCCGGCGCCTGGATCAACACCTTCTCCGGCGCCCGCTGCGCGATCTGATGGAAGACCCCGTCTTCCGTGGCGATGATCAGCGTCTTCGCCTCGGACGTGACGGCGCGATCGATGATTCCCGTCGTGGAAGCGATCAGGTCGGCCTGGTCGAGCACGGCCTGGTCGCACTCCGGGTGCGCCAGCACCTCGGCATCCGGGTGCTGCACCCGGAGCTGGGCCAGTCGCTTCGCGCTGAACTGCTCGTGGACGATGCAGGCACCCGGCCAGACGATCAGGTCGTCGCGCCCGAGCTGATTCGCGACCCAGCGCGCCAGGTGGCGATCCGGCGCGAAGACGAGCGGCTGCCCGTCGAACTCCCGCGCCATCTTCACGGCATTCGACGAGGTGCAGATGAGGTCGCTCATCGCCTTCACCTCGGCGCTGCAGTTGATGTAGGAGAGCAGCTTCGCGCCGGGATGCTGCTGCACGAAGGCGCTCAGGTCCCGGGGCGGACAGCCGTCGGCGAGGGAGCAGCCGGCCTCGAGATCGGGCACCACGACGGTGCACTCGGGATTCAGGATCTTCGCGGTCTCCGCCATGAAGTGGACGCCGCAGAAGGCGATCACCTCTGCGTCCACCCTGCTGGCGGCCTGGGCGAGGGCCAGGGAGTCGCCGACGAAGTCCGCGAGGTCCTGGACCTCGGACTCCTGGTAGTAGTGCGCGAGCAGGACCGCATTGCGCTCGCGCTTGAGCGCGAGGATGGCCGCCTCGAGGTCCCGGGGGATCCCCTGGGCGTCGGCCGCGGTGGGGGGTGCGCTGGCCATGTCCGAACTTAGCCCTCCCGCCCGGAGCCCGGTAGCGGAGGGTCCCCGCCGGCGGCCGCCGGCTCGATCAGCAGTGTGGGCACCCCGGCGGTGCCGTCGCGCACGGTGCACACCCGCGTGCCCGGCTTGCGGCCCGCCCTCACCTCGCTGACGTCGAAGCCCGCCGCCGCCACCCGCCGCACTCCGGCGTCCAGGTCGGGGATGCGGTAGGCGAGCCCCCAGAGCCGATCGGGCGCGGCCGGATCGGGGCCGCCGTCCATGGGGCCGGCGATCTCCACGGTGGCGCCCCCGACGCGGAAGAAGAGGATGCGGGTCCCACGCGCCTCGAAGTTGCGATCCAGCGCGAGTCGCAGCCCCAGGGCGTCCCCGTAGAGGGCGCGGGTGGCGTCGAGGTCGGCGCTCATCAGCACCACGTGGTCGAGCGCTTCGACGGCGGCCGCCGGCTCGGCGGGGTCCCGCAGCGGCAATGCGTCGGGGGGGGAGTGGTGCTGGATGCCGAAGACGAGGGGCCCCCGGCTCGACTCGGGTGTGAGGAAGGCGTTCTCCCAGCGTCGCTCGGCGCCGGTCTCGCCGTCCCGGCCGTGACCCGGCTGCGGATCCGAGACGGACACTCCACGCTCACGCAGGGTCGCGACAGCGGCGGCCAGGTCTGACGTCCCGAAGGCGAGCCCGAGGACGCCCTCGCCCTCGGTCTCGAGGCGCTCGCGCAGGCGATCGCCGACCGCTCCCTCCCCCGTCGGAGCCAGCAGCTCCAGGTAGGTGTTGTCCAGCCGGAACAGGGCGTTCGCGGTTCCGGCTCCGGGATGCTGGCCGCGCCAGGAGGGCGGCCGCCCCAGCAGCGCCTGGTAGCGCTCCGTGGCGGACCGGAGATCGGCGACGGCGACGATGACGTGGTCCAGGGAATCGAACATCGGCCCAGGATCGCACGAACGGCGTCTCGCGTCAGTCGCCCGAACGTGACGCAGAGCCACTTCGGAACCGCCCTTCCCAATTACGGAATTCGTTTTCCACGCAACTCCACCCGGAAATCGAGCCGAAAACCCGTCGGTGCCACAAGCCTTCGCCCCCGAAGAACTTTTCGCGCCATGGCCGGATTGGTCCAGTTCGGCATACCACTTGCTTGTAGAATTCTACTGGGAAGGGGCCACGCGCATTCGACGTGGAGGCCAACGTCCTTCCCGTGTCTCGAATCCAGCGGAAGCTGGAGTTGAACTGGGAAGGGGAGACCTCCATGGCCTTGGGAAGGGCTCTGTTGTGTGCTGCAGCAGCACTGATCTTCGCCGCCACCGCCAACGCGACCCCGACGAGCTTCACGTTCGTCTCCGGGACGGCGCGAATCACGGCGTCCGCGGGTGTGACGCCGGTGGTCGACGAGGTGGTGGCGCTGGACGGCACGTTCGTGGACTTCGAGATCTCGCCCGTCGGGGTGACGGACTTCGAGATCAGCATCGGGACGACGGCCCCGATCACGATGATCAACGCCTATGGCGGATTCGACACCCTGGTGATCGAGTCGGCGCTGCTGACCCCTGGTACGGGCTACTCGTCGAGCGGCACCCTGGTGGGCGGGACCGAGTACAGCGTGACCATGGGGCCGATCGACGTGGATGCGGTGTACAGCGCCAGCGACTCCACGCTGACGAACCCGCCGGCCAGCAACATCCCGATCTCCCTCACGAACTCGTCGCTGAACGTCACGATCGACACGGACACGGTGATCCTCGAGATGACGGGAATCACGCTGGGCGTGATTCCGGCGCTGCCCGGAGAGACCTCGCCGCTCATCGTGAAGGGCGACATCACCTTCGTGGGGATCGTGCCCGAGCCGACGACCGGACTCCTGGTCGGAGCGGGGCTTTTTGGCCTCGCCCTCGGCCGGCGGCGTGCCTTGCGCAAGTCTGTCAGCCACTGCTAAAGAGGCAGTTGGAGCGAGGCGCGAATTCTACCCCCCGACCGGAACGCCGAGGAGAGTCCCTCTCCCCGTCCGTCTGGATGCGGGGGATCGGGTTTTCACGGTACGCGCTCCAGCGGCGCTCGACGGGGAGGGGATCCACGTGCAGCTCGGTATAGCTCGGTTGTTCTTTGCGGTATTGGGATTGGTCGCTGTGCTCGCCTTCGGCGTGTCGGCCGGTGCGGCCTCGATCGTCGGCGGGGGGCTCGCGCAGAGCATCGCCTGTGCTGACGGCGCGAGTCCGTGCTCCACGGCGGCGAACTTCACCCTCGATCCGCCGACGCCCACGAAACTCACCACCGGCTCCATCACCTTCGGCCCGACCACGGCCACGATCACCCTGACGGTGCCTTCGTACAGCATGACGGGCTCGTCGGGCAGCGTGACGGACCTCGACTTCACGAACGTGACCTACTCGGCCACGGTCGGCATCACGGTGTTCGACCTGGGCGGCGGCATACTGCAGATCGATCAGACGGTCGGCCTCGCGACAGGCACCGTCTCCGGCACCTACGACGAGGTGGGTGGAACCGCCTCGCGATCGCTCTTCGACGACACGGTCTCCTTCAGCAACCTGAGCTGCTTCCTGATCGATGGAGTCGGCCAGTGCGGGCTCGACGTGGGTAGCCTCGCCCAGAGCGCGGATCTCGCTCTGGACGTGGACGGTGTCGGCCACGACATGGTGCAGACCTTCAACGTCATCGTGCCCGAGCCGAGCACGATCGCGCTGCTCGGTCTCGGCCTGCTGGCTCTCGCCGCCCGACGTCGCTAGGCACCGAGTCCGACCGCTACGCTTGCGGCGCCCTCGCCGCCACTCGCCACTCGCGGCGGGGGTGGAGGGGCGTGAGCCTGGGCCAGCGCGGGGCGCAAATGGCGCCACATGGTGCGTTTCGTTAAGGTAATCAGCACCTTGCGGCGCCAATTCCGGCCCCATTCCCCGTGAGATCCGCCGCCATGAGCGATCCCGAAGCGCCGAAGCGCGATCGGCCCTGGGTGTTCCGAACCTACTCGGGACACTCCTCGGCGCGCGCCAGCAACGCCCTCTACCGCAAGAACCTGTCGAAGGGGCAGACCGGGCTGTCCGTCGCCTTCGACCTGCCCACCCAGACCGGGTTCGACTCGGACCACCCCCTCGCCCGCGGCGAGGTGGGAAAGGTGGGCGTGCCGGTTAGCCACGTCGACGACATGGCGCTGCTCTTCGAGGACCTCCCCCTCGATCGCATGAACACGTCGATGACGATCAACGCCACCGCCGCCTGGCTGCTCGCCCTCTACGTCGCGGCGGCGGAGCGGACCGGCGTGGATCCGAAGCAGCTCCAGGGCACGACCCAGAACGACATCGTCAAGGAGTACCTTTCCCGGGGCACCTACATCTTCCCCCCCGGGCCCTCGATGCGGCTCATCAGCGACATGGTGGCCTACTCGGTCTCGGCCATCCCCAAGTGGAACCCGATCAACGTGTGCTCCTACCACCTCCAGGAGGCCGGCGCGACGCCCGCCCAGGAGGTGGCCTACGCCATGGCCAACGCCATCGCCGTGCTCGACGCGGTGCGCGCCCGGGACGACGTTCCCGACGCCTCGATCCCCCAGGTGGTGGGACGGATCTCCTTCTTCCTGAACGCGGGCATCCGCTTCGTCGAGGAGATCTGCAAGGGCCGCGCGATGGCGGAGCTCTGGAACGAGATCACGCGGGAGCGCTACGGAGTGGACGACCCGAAGCTCCGCCGGTTCCGCTACGGCGTCCAGGTCAACAGCCTGGGCCTCACCGAGGCCCAGCCCGAGAACAACGTGATCCGCATCGTCCTCGAGGCGCTCGGCGTCACGTTCTCGAAGAAGGCCCGCTGTCGTGCCCTCCAGCTCCCGGCCTGGAACGAGGCGCTGGGCCTGCCGCGCCCCTGGGACCAGCAGTGGTCGCTGCGCATCCAGCAGATCCTCGCCTACGAGACCGACCTGCTCGAGTACGGAGACCTCTTCGACGGTTCCCACGTGGTCGAGGCCCAGACCCGCGAGCTCAAGCGGGCCGCCCGGGAGGAGCTCGACCGGGTGATCGAGATGGGCGGAGCCATCGCCGCCGTCGAGAACGCCTACATGAAGCAGCAGCTCGTCGCCTCCCACACGCGCCGCACCCGGGCCATCGAGTCCGGGGATCTGACGGTGGTCGGCGTCAACGCGTTCGTCGAGACCGAGGAGTCGCCGCTAACGACGGGTGGTGGCCAGTCGATCCTGGTGGTGGACGAGTCGGCCGAGCGCGCCCAGATCGAGTCGCTCGAGGCCTTCCGGAGCCGCCGCAACGCCAGCGAGGTGCAGGCCGCCCTGAACGGTCTGACCGACGCGCTGAAGAACGGCGACAACGTCATGCCCCCCTCGATCCGAGCCGCCCATGCGGGCGTGACCACCGGCGAGTGGGCCGACCGCCTGCGCGCGCTCTTCGGCGAGTACCGCGCTCCGACGGGCGTCGGTGTGCGCCTCGCCGGAGATCTCTCGCCGGAGACGAAGCAGGTGCGGGAGCGGGTCCGCAGCCTGGCCGACGCGCTCGGGAGACCGATCAAGATCCTGGTTGGCAAGCCGGGCCTCGACGGTCACAGCAACGGCGCGGAGCAGATCGCCGTGAAGGCGCGGGACGTCGGCATGGAGGTCGTCTACGAAGGCATCCGTCTCACCCCCGAGGAGATCGTGCAGTCGGCGCGCGACGAGGGCGTCCACGTGATCGGCCTCTCCATCCTCTCCGGCTCCCACGGCGTGCTGGTGCTCGACGTGATGGAGCGGCTGCGCCAGGCCGGAGCGGGCGACGTGCCCGTCGTGGTGGGTGGCATCATCCCCGAGGCGGACGCCCAGAAGCTGCGGGCGGCCGGCGTCCAGCGCGTGTACACGCCGAAGGACTTCGATCTCACGCGCATCATGGGCGAGGTCGTGGACGTCGTGTCGGAGTCCCGCGCTGCCGCGTGACCTCGGCAAGCGCCTGCTCGCGCGCGAGCGCGACGCCGTCTCGGAGGCGCTGAATCTCGCCGACGACCGCCGCCCCGACCGGCGCGCCGCGGCCGTGGCCGTGCTCGACGCCCTCGAGCGCAACGCGCCCTTCCCCGGTGCGCCCCGGGTCGGCATCACCGGGGCGCCCGGAGCCGGCAAGTCCACCCTGCTCGACGCGCTGGTGCGGGGACTGCGCGCCGCTGGCGAGACCGTCGCCATCGCCGCCATCGACCCCTCGAGCCTGGCCAGCGGGGGCGCGCTCCTGGGCGACCGCATCCGGGTGCGCTCCAGCGGGAGTGACCCGGGTGTGTTCATCCGCTCCATGGCCGCCCGAGATCGGCTGGGCGGGATCTCCGACGTCGCCTGGGCGGGGGTGACGATCCTGGCCGCCGCCTTCGATCGCGTCTTCGTCGAGACCGTGGGCGTGGGCCAGTCGGAGGCGGACATCGCCCCGCTGGTGGACACCCTGGTCTACGTCGCGAATCCCGGCAGCGGTGACGAGCTCCAGTACATGAAGGCGGGCCTGCTGGAGCTTCCCGACGTCTTCGCCGTGAGCAAGGCGGACCTGGGCGCGTCTGCGGAGCGCACCGCGTCGGAGCTCGAGAGCGCCCGCGGCCTCGTAGACCGGGAACCGTCGGCCTGGCGGCCGCCCGTCCTCCGGGTCTCGGCGCGGGACGGCACGGGCGTGGCGGAGCTGCTGGACGCCCTCGACGCACACCGCCGACACGCGCTGGAGGCGGGGCTGCTGCGAGCGCGGCGACGGAACGGGGCCCGGGCCCACGTCGTCGAGTCGCTCCGCCGCCGGGCCGGCAAGACGTAATTACATCATACACTGTGCTGATACCTACTCCAACTCCGTTGACCTCGTAATCTGCATAGTATTGCCTACCTTCTGGCATCCAAGCGGGCGAAAAAAGACACTTGAAAGATGCCAGGCCTGAGCCAAAGGCATCGACGCTTTCCCGCTCTTTCACCAGGATATCGACATCACCTGTTGGCAGTAGTACATCTTGTAGCAATGCAGCTCCAGTGCCTACCAAACGGTATTCTATCTGAGCACAAGCAGGCATACTATGATCAAGTACGATCACGAGTGTCTCT
>Ga0209536_100004689_pt1 | contig 21539 bp, 19 predicted proteins | sample DeeMarSeWOR28_12_FD_187461 | JGI IMG/M metagenome (GOLD analysis project Ga0209536, IMG submission 187461) | Marine sediment microbial communities from White Oak River estuary, North Carolina - WOR-2-8_12 (SPAdes) (version 2) | ecosystem: Environmental > Aquatic > Marine > Intertidal zone >... | reverse complement strand
CTAACAAATATTGGACTGACCAGCGTAGCGCATTATGAGACCCCCTCGCTGCAGGCTAACGTGCGGGGTGGCGACGGCCCGGTGTGTGACAGCTGTCTATGCTGCAACGAGTTCCGCCAGACCCTTCTTTGACCGGCTGCGCGATGGGCTGCGGCGATAGCCGCTTCATAATGTGCGCTCCCCAATTGCCCGCGTCGAGAGCCCTCGCCGTAGCCGGCCAGGCTCGGTCGGGCCGCAGCGGGCAGCGGCTGGACCCGCCGTGCGCCCCGGCCATGATGCCACAGGGCTAGAGCGAGTCGGCCGGGCTGCGCACGCCCAGTCCCGGTCGGTTGAGCACGTGCGTGTAGATCATCGTTGTCCGCACGTCCCGATGGCCCAAGAGCTCCTGGATCGTCCGGATGTCCGCACCGGCCTCCAGCAAGTGAGTCGCGAACGAATGCCGCAGGGTGTGACAGCTCGCCCGCCGCCCCAGACCCGATGCCCGCACGGCCTGCCGGACCGCCCGCTGCACCACGGTGGGATGGAGATGCCACAGGCACCGCGTCCCGGTCTGCCGGTCCCGGTACATGCGGGTGGCCGGAAACACCCAATGCCACGGCCAGGACCGGTCGATGCTGGGAGTGGAGGCGCTCACGTGATGGCGAACGGTTAGATGCGTCAGGAACGCCGAAACCTCGGCGCTCCCGAGCTCGGCCGGGTGACGCAGCTTGTGAAACCGAAGAAAGCGCCGCACCCATCGAACGGAGGCCTCATCGGTCCGCCGACTGTAATTCCGCGCGCGGATCGCGGGCCGGATCTGTACCACCAGCCGCTCCCCCTCATTCGTGAACTCTCAACCGGACGGTTGCGGCCCGACAACCGTGCCAGTGCTGCGATCGGCGAAACCGCCCAGGTCGCGAAACCTCTGCGGGCGCTCGTCCGTTAGGATGGACTCGACACGTAACGCCTTCAATCGGAGATCGCACATGAATGCGATGGCGCACGCCACTGCTCGGCCGGTGGTGCTCGCAGGACTCGTGGTGGGCACCCTGCTGCCAGACCCGACCATTGCACTCCAGCCGCCCGTCGGCAACGTCGTCTACGACGTGACCTTCGATCGAACCTGGGCAGCCGTGCGACAGATCCGAGTGGCGATGTCGTTCGACGTGGCGCAGGCCGGACCGGTCGTGCTCTCACTTCCCGCCTGGACCCCAGGCTCGTACGAGATCGACGATTTCGCGCGGTACGTCCGCGACGTCGATGCCTCACGCGATGGTTCGCCGATTCGTTGGGACAAGGCCGACCACGACAGCTGGCGCGTGTTCCCGGACGGATCAGGGCGCGTCAGGTTCGACTTCACCTACCGCGCGGATACCCTCGATACGGGAATGGCCGGTGCCTTCGACGATCTCGTTTACTTCAACGGCACCAACCTCTTTCCGTATCCCGAGGGGCAGGGCTTCGCCTTCCCTGCAACGGTGCGGGTTCACACCGAGGCCGATTGGCACATCGCGACAGGGATGCGCACGATGGACGCGACAGGCACCTACGCCGCGGCCGACTATCACGAGCTGGTCGACATGCCGTTCTTCGTGGGGCGGTTCGACCTCGACAGCCTCCGGATCGACGGACGCTGGTACCGGTTGGCTACCTACCCGTCCGGGATCGTGTCCGGGCAGACGCGGGCGGACCTGTGGGCCGACATCGCGGCGATGATGCCGCCCATGGCCGCCGTGTTCGACACGACACCGTGGGACGCGTATACGATCCTGGCGCTGTTCGACGAAGGGTATCCCGGCGGGTCCGCGCTCGAGCACGGCAACTCGCACCTGGGCATCTACACGACGGCCGCCGTCGGCAGTGCGACCCTGTCGGCGATTGTCGCGCATGAGATCTTTCACGCGTGGAACGTGAAGCGGCTCAGGCCCGAGGACCTCTGGCCGTACCGCTACGACCGCGCGCAGCCGACCACCCTCCTCTGGGTGAGCGAGGGCATCACGGACTACTACGCGGATCTTGCCCAGGTCCGCAGTGGGATCTGGGACGTCGAGCGGTTCTATGAGGCAGTTGCACGGAAGGTCGCGAGCGTCGAAGAGGCAGGAGCGGTGTCCCTCGAGGACGCCTCGCTCTCGACGTGGATTGATCCGGCGGACGGGACGGGGTACCTCTACTATGACAAAGGGTCAGTGGCGGGCCTCCTGCTCGACATCCTGATCCGCGACGCGACCGCCAACCGCGGCTCGCTCGACCTCGTAATGCGGCTGCTGTATCAGCGGGAGTACGGACGCGGATCGGGTTTCTCGGAGGCGGAGTTCTGGGAGGTCGTCAGCGAGGTGTCCAACGGGCTGGATCTCACCGAGTTCCAATCCCGCTACGTCGACGGGCGGGACCCGTATCCGTGGGACGCGGTGCTGCCGCTGGCCGGCCTGAGGCTTGAGCGGCAGACGACCCGCCGGCCGATGATCGATGTGGCCGTCGAGCCCGATTCGGCCGGCTTCAGGATCACGCAGGTCGCCCCCCGGAGCGCTGCCGCCGCGTCGGGCTTTCAGACGGGCGACTATCTCGTCGCGATCGACGACATCCACCTCGTCGACCAGGCTGCGGTCGGTGAGTTCTTCCGGCGGTACGAGACCGCCGACGAAGGCACACGGGTGGTGGTGCGGGTGCGCCGGGACAATGCCGTCGAGGAGTTGGAGACGGAGCTCGAGTTCACCACGACGGTATCGTATGAGATCGCCGAGGATCCCCAAGCCTCCCCCGGAGCCGTACGGCTCCGGGAGGGTCTCCTCACGGGGGAGGTACCGCGTTGAGCCGCGGAACCGTCGCCGCCCTGACCGTCATCGGCGCAGCCCTGCTCGCCATTCACTGCTCAGGTGCCGGCTCGGCTGCCCCGGCCGCTGAGCGGACCGACTCGGCTGGGGTCGAAATCGTCACCTCGAGCGGCGAGGACATGCGGCTATCGTGGAACTTCACCACGCGCATGAAGCTCGGCGGCGACGACGAGGGGCCGGGTGCCTTCTACAACGTGGGGCCGGGCGCGATCGCCGTGGACGGCGCCGGTCGGATCGTGGTGCTCGATCGTGACAACATGCGCGCCGTGGCGTTCGACTCCGCGGGCACGCCGCTGTGGATGGCTGGCCAGGAGGGTGGAGGGCCGGGCGAGTTCCGTCTTCCGTTCAGTGTCTCGGTACGGGGCGACACGGTCGAGGTGCAGGACGGTGGCGGGGAGCGCGAGCTGTTCCACATCGCCGACGGCCGTCACCTCGCCACGGAGCGGCACGCGCGCTTCGCCAGCCGGCGGATGCCGCTGGCCGGTGGCGACGTGCTCGAGTACGTCGGCACTCCGCTCGATGCGGACGACGCCAGAGTACACACGTTGGCCCTGAGCCGCGGCAGCGACACGCTCCTGATCGCGGAGCTGCCCTATGCAGAGCAGACGGTGGTGCGGTTCGAGGACTGCCCCGTGATGGTGAGCATGGGGCCCGTGTTCGGGCCGGACCTCGTGTGGACGGTGTTCGACGGACGGATCCTGGTGAACACGGAGCCCACCTGGGTGATCGACGTCTTCCGTGACACCACCCTCGTGCAGAGCCTGCGGCGGAGCGTCGAGCCCATACCCGCCACTGCGGAGCTGGCCGCGCTCGAGCACCCGGACGGCTTCAGGGTCGGGGTACCCGGCGGCGGCCTCACGTGCGAGAAATCGGCGGAAGACGTGGTGGAAGACGTCGGCTTCGGTGACGTCGTGCCAGCCGTGCGCGACATCCTCGTGCAGCCAGACGGTACCATCTGGGTCCGCCGCAACCCGCCAGGTACACAGCTGGGCACGTTCGATCTCCTCGCCCTCGACGGTGCCTACCTCGGCACGTTGATCGACGCGCCCGTACCCCTCGCCTTCATGCCCGACGGCGACGTGGTCGGCGTCGAGCGGGACGAGCTGGACGTGGCGAGGGTGGTGGTCTACGATGTCACGCGGTAAGCGAGCGAAACGGGAAGGGGGAAAGGGGTAAGGGTGAGGCGTAGGGCACAACGTGCGACGTGCACGGTGCAATGGACACCATCCCCTTCGACATTCAGGATTCAGTGTTCGTTATTCGATATTCGACATGGCTCTTTTCCTCCTGATCGCCGCCCTCGCCTTGGGCCTTCTGCTCATTCCGCTCGGTCTCCCCGGCCTCTGGGTGATGGTACTCGGCGTGATCGGCTACGGTTGGCTCACTGGGTTTGCCACTGTCGGCGTGGCCACGATCGCGATCGTACTCGCGCTGGCGGCACTGGGCGAGATCGTCGAGGCGTGGGTCGGGTTCCGCTCCTCCCGCCGCTACGGAGGCTCCCGTCGGGCCGGCTGGGGCGCCCTGGTCGGTGGGCTGGTTGGCGCGATGGTGGGCGTACCTGTCCCCATCGTGGGCAGCGTGATCGGTGCCTTTGTTGGTGCCTTCGCCGGTGCAGCCGTGTTCGAGTTCACCGCCGCCCGCCGTGCGGGCACGGCGCTCGGCGCGGGCTGGGGGGCGGTCGTCGGCCGGGCAATCGGTGCGATGGTCAAGGTGGCGCTCGGCCTCGCGATCGGGGTGGTGGCGATCTTCGCAGCATTGAGGGGCTGAAGAGTGAAAGGTCAAGGGTGATGCGTGGCCCTTCACCCTTCACTCTTCACCCTTCACCCCGGCAGTTGACTCCCCCCATTTCCCCCCGGTACCCTACTACCTCTTCCCTCTACGCACAGGACAGGGAGCGATCATGGTGCGGAGCCTCTTCCTTCTCGGCATGGCAGTCGGGCTCGCGGCGACCCCGCTCGCAGCCCAGGCACCAGTCGAGTTCGAGCAGTATACGCTGTCCAACGGCCTGAGAGTCATCTTGGCGCCGGATCCGGCGGCATCGGTGGTGACGGTCAACGTGTGGTACAACGTCGGCAGTCGCAACGAGCGGCCGGGCCGCTCCGGGTTTGCCCACCTCTTCGAGCACATGATGTTCCAGGGGTCGGCCAACGTGGACAAGGGCGAGCACATGCAGTTCATCGAGCGGGCCGGCGGCAACATGAACGGCAGCACCAACACCGACCGGACGAACTACTACGAAACCTTGCCGCCCAACCGGCTCAACCTCGGCCTGTGGCTCGAGGCCGACCGGATGCGCTCACTCGCGATTACGGACGACAACTTCGAGAACCAGCGCGAGACGGTGAAGGAAGAGCGGCGGCTGCGGGTGGACAACCAGCCCTACGCACCGGCGTTCACCGAGGGGCTTACCGTGCCGTACGACTCGACCACCTGCTTCCCGTACTCGCACACGGTGATCGGGTCGATGGACGATCTGAATGCCGCCCAGACGGCGGACGTGCGGGAGTTCTTCAACCTGTACTATGCCCCGAACAACGCCACGCTCACCGTGGTCGGCGATTTCGACCCGGGAGAGACAAAGGCGCTCATCGAGGAGTACTTTGGCGGGATTCCCCGTGCGGAGGAGCCGCCCGCCGTCGAGTGCCAAGTGAGCTACGGCGAGCTCGGCGGGCACACGGTGATGCCCGACCAACACGCCAACCTGCCGGCCGTGCTGATCGCGTTCCTCATCCCGCCCCACCATCACGCCGATACGCCCGCGCTCACGCTGCTCGGCACCATTCTCGGCCAAGGGGAGAGCTCCCGGCTCAATCGCGCGCTGGTGCGTGATGCGCAGTCGGCGCTCCAGGCGTTGGCGTTCGTGGACTCGCGCCGTGGACCCGGCCAGTTCATCGCCGGCGCCATCGCCAACCAGGGCGTCGGGCACGACACGCTCGAAACGCAACTGTGGACCGAGATCGGCACGGTGGTTGCCGAAGGCGTGACAGAGGCCGAGCTGGAGAAAGCGAAGAACAGCTACCGCGCCGACCAGATCTACGGTCGGCAGACCACGATGGGTATGGCGGAGACGCTGCAACACTTCGCGCACTTCCACGATGCTATCGAGGACATCAACGGCGAGCTCGGTCGCTACATGGCCGTGACACTGGACGACGTCAGGCGCGTTGCTAGTACCTATCTCGTACCCGGCAATGCCCACACGGTGATCGCGCAGCCGGCGGAGGCCGCCGGCGCCGCTGATGCGGAAGGAGCGGATCGATGAGGCCGACGAGACGTACCCCGATCTGTGCAGGCCTCGCGGCCGTCGCCGTCGCGGCCACGCTGCTGGGCGCCGCCGTCGCGCCGCTCTCGGCCCAGTACCCGTCTGATCCGCCTCCGGCGGGTCCGGTGAAGGCGCTGCCGTTCCCCGACGTACAGGAAGCGGAGCTGCCCAACGGCGTCCGCCTGCTCCTGATCGAAGACCACGATCTGCCGGTCGTGAGTGTCAGGCTCAGTATGCGCGCTGGCCAACGGGACGATCCTCTCGGGCGCGAGGGGCTCGCGGCGATGACCTCCGAGTTGCTCACCAAAGGCACCGCGTCCCGCACCGCCGAGGAGATCGCCGAGGCGATTGAGCGCGTAGGTGGCAGCCTCAGCGCCGGTGCAGGGGCCGACTTCTTCCAGGTGTTCAGCACCGTCCTGAGCGACGACGTCGAGTTGGCCTTCGAGCTGATGAGCGACGTGCTGCTCCGCTCGACGTTCCCGGAGGACGAGCTCGAGCTGGTGCGCACCCAGGCGCTGTCGGTGCTGCAGCTTCAGAAATCGGATCCCGGCGCGCTCGCCTCGCAGGCATTCATGCGCGGACTCTACGGCGATCACCCCTACGGGCGCCGCCAGACGGAGGCGTCGGCCAAGGCGATTACCCGCGACGACGTGGAAAACTGGGCTGCCACGCACCTGAGGCCACAGGGTGCGCTGCTGACCATCGCGGGCGATCTCACGCTCGAGCAGGCGACGAGCCTCGCGGGGCGGTATCTCGGTGAGTGGGGCGGTGCGGCACCGCGCGTCGAGTATGCGCCGCCGCCGGCCGAAGAGCCGACCGAGATCGTGCTGGTGCACCGGCCCGGATCGGCACAGTCGAACATCATTGTCGGCAACCGCGCCACCCGTCCGATCGAGGACGGCACGTACTACGCTGCCGACGTCGCCAACAAGATCCTGGGCGGCGGCACCGACGCACGGCTGTTCATGATCCTGCGCGAGGAGCGCGGCTGGACCTACGGCGCCTACTCCGGCCTGCCGACCCGGCTCGACGGCGGGTACTTCCAGGCCACGGCCGAAGTGCGCACGCCGGTCACCGACAGCGCGCTGGTGGAGATGCTGCACCAGATCCGCCGCATGCAGACCGAGCCCGTGCCGGACTCCACGATGGCGGCGGCGAAGGGATACCTGGTCGGCTCGTATCCCCTGTCGATCGAGACGCCGCAGCAGATCGCGGGCCGGGTCGCGAACGCCGTCTTGTTCGGTCGCGGGATCGACTTCGTCAGGACCTACGGGCAGCAGGTGGACGCAGTCGCCGCGTCCGAGGTCATGAGCGCGGCGCAGCGCGTGTTCAAACCCGATTCGGCGGTGGTGATCGTGGTGGGTGACGGACAGGAGTTGTACGACGTCCTCTCGGCGATCGCTCCCGTGCGGATCATCGATGTCGAGGGAGAGCCGCTGGCGGTGGAAGACCTCACGCCGACGGCCGCGGCGCTCGTGCTCGATCCCGCGCAGATCGTGGCGCGTCGTGACTCGTTCCAGATCGTGGCCCAGGGCAATCCGATCGGCACACAGGTTACCGAGATGGTCCTCGACGGCGGCGAGTTGACCGTACGCGAGACCACGAACATCGCGATGGCCGGTATGCTGCAAGAGTCGGAGGCCGTGCTGTCGATGGAGCCTGTGGCGATGCGGTCGGTCGATCAAACCATGACCTTCCGCGGGCAAACCGGCGAGACCCATCTCAGCTTCGCCGATGGCCGCGTCACCGGCTCCGCCACGACACCGCAGCCCACCGGACAGTTCGAGGCGAAGGACATCGACGCGACGCTGCTCGAAGGTGTGGTGGACCAGAACGTCATGGCGGTCATCGTGCCGGCACTGGCGCTCGCCGAGGGAGCCTCGTTCACTTTGAACGCGTTCGACGCATCGGAGGGCACGACCACGCCGCTCACCGTAGCGGTAGCCGGCGTGGAGGATGTGACCGTTCCGGCCGGCACGTTCAGCGCGTTCCGGGTGGAGATTACCGGTGGCCAGCAGCCGGTCACGCTGTTCGTGTCCCAGGAAACCCCGCGACGTGTGGTGAAGATCGCGCCCGCCGGCCAGCCGATTGCGATCGAGCTGGTGCAGTAGGATGACGCGAATGTCGAATGTCGACTGGGGGGATGATGAAGTGATGTTGCACGTCCATGACTTCCAGATTCGGTATTCGAGATTCGACATTCGATATTCAGTGGGGATGTCCCGCCCATGAGCAGGAAGAACCGCCGTACCGGCGCAAGGAACCTGAACGCGCAGGGCGCACCCGCTTATCAGGCCGGCACGAACGCACCGCGCGAGGAGAGTGGGAAGGCAAACTCCGATCCGGCGCCTGAGGAGCGCCCGCAGCCGCACCAGCAGCAGACGTTCGGCCAGTGGCTGTGGAGCTGGGTCAAGACGATCGTCATCGCGTTCGCGATCTGGTTCGTGCTTCAGGCGTTGATCATCAAGTCGTTCCGGATCGACTCGGGCTCGATGGAGCCGACGCTCTTCGAAGGCGACTGGCTGTTCATCAACCGGGTGATCTACGGCGCCCCGGTGCCGCTGCTGGGGTTCCGCACGCTCAAAGTGCGTGACCCCGAGCGGGGCGAGCTCATCGTGCTCCGCGGGGTGGAGGAGCCCGTGCTGTCGATCGTGAAGCGGGTGATCGCATTGGGCGGCGATACGGTCGAGTTCCGCAGTGACTCCCTGTTCCGCAACGGCGCGTACGTTCCGGAGCCGTACGTCCAGCACGTGAACCCCACTATGCCAACGGATCCCATGACGGTCGAGCAGATGCGCTCCTGGCAGCTGCTCTACCTGTTGGACACGGTCGAGAAGGCCACGTATCGGCCGACGCTCCGCACCTGGGGCCCTGTGGTGCTGCCGCCGGAACACCTACTCACCATGGGCGACAACCGGGACGCCTCCTACGACGGCCGGCACTGGGGCTTCCTGCCGCGACCGAACGTCATGGGGCGCCCGCTATTCATCTATTACAGCTTCGACCCCAACCACTGGCGCCCGCTGCCGTTCGTCACGGCGATCCGGTGGGGAAGGATGTTTCGGGCGCCGTGGTGAGGCGGGACGATCGGGTTGGTGAAGAGTGACACGTGAAGAGTGAAGGGTGCGGCGGTCGGTACCCTCCACTTGTCACTCTTCACCCTGCACTCTTCGACTCAGCGATCATGCTCCCGGGCCACCCTCAACTCACGCGCCGCCGATGCCTGCGAGGATCCTCCAAGTCGACGCCGACGCCTTCTACGTCCAGGTCGCGCGGCTGATCGATCCCGACGGGGCGGGTAAGGCCGACCTGCTCCTGGTGGGTGGCACGCCGCAGGGACGAGGGGTCGTCACGTCGGCGGCCTACGCCGCACGGCAGTTCGGGGTGCGCTCGGGCATGCCCATGGCGCGGGCGCTCCGGCTGTGTCCGAACGCGACGGTCGTGGGGGTCCCCCGCCGGGCCTGCTCGGAACTGAGCCAGGCGATCGTGCGCGAGCTGGAGCAGTTCACACCGGTCGTGGAGCCCGCCTCCATCGACGAGATGTACCTCGATCTCACCGGCACCGAGGAGCTGTACCGCGGCGAGACGCTCGAGGCATTGGCGCGGCATATCCGCCGCACGGTGCGTGAGGTCACGGAGATCACTGTATCCATCGGGGGTGGCACCAATCGGCTCGTCGCGAAGCTCGCGGCCGGCCGCGCGAAGCCACACCGCACGCCTGAGGCCGACGGGGTGGTCGTCGTTCCGCCCGGTGATGAGGCGGCCTTCCTCGCAACCCTCGATCTTGCCGCCATCCCGGGCATCGGCCCGCGCTTCCAGGAGCGGCTCGCGCATTACCGGCTCGTGCGAGTGGGAGACGCCCTCGGGCACGAGCGGAAGACGCTGGAGGACTGGTTCGGCCGCCGCGCCGGCGGCTGGCTGTACGACCGCATCCGCGGTGTCGACCGCACGCCGATCGTGGCACGGGCCCGGGCCAAGTCCATCTCGCGCGACGAGACCTTTGCCGAGGACATCGACGACGACGACCGGCTCCGGCGCGAGCTGTTGCGGCTCAGTGATCGAGCCGCAGCCGATCTCCGGTCGCAGGGCTATGTCGCCCGCACGATCAGTGTCAGAATCCGCGACAAGGATTTCCGCGATCGTCGGGCAAGTCGCACGCTCGCAGAGCCGGTGACCACCGAGCGGGTCATCTTCGAGACCGCGACCGAGTTGTTCCACAAGCTGAGGCAGGCGCGGCCGGTGCCCGCGCGGTTGCTCAGTGTGTCCCTGTCACACTTCGGCGCTGCCGAGACCGATGAGCAGCTGGGCCTGTTCGAGGAATCGGACGGCGCACCTTCGCTCGAGACCGACCGCGACCGCCGGCTGGCCCAGGCGATCGACGCGGCGCGGGAGAAGTGGGGAAGGGATGCGGTGCAGCGAGGAGGGTGAGACCAAGTGAAGGGTGAAGAGTGAAGAGCTTGGTCCTTCACCCTTGACCTAGCTCGCTACGCTTCACACCAGGCACCGTCCTACCGCTGTGCAAGAAAACGACACCCCCCGGTTGCCCGGAGGGTGCCGCCGTATCTACAGCGCATCGCCAAGAGCGACACGCAGGGGGTTGTACGCTGCAGGCATGCAGTGTCTGCAGCCTACGCGTCGCCTCACATCCACCCCACCAACGAAAGCGCAATCCCGAGGGAAGCACCTTCGATCCCTTCGACGCGCTCTAATCCTATCAACCCAGTCCTGAAGATTTCCTGAACTTTTTTCGAAGAATCACGCTCCGAAACGGGAGCACCGGACTCGGAATGTGAAGAGCGCGAGCATTGCCTCACCGCCGGTGCGTGCGTTTCCGCTCCGCCCGCCGTGCCGCCATGGCACGTGCCACTGCGCGGAAGGAGCGGCCTGCGGCCGTGTTGGGGAAGTCGTGCGGGTCCTCCGGCACCGGCACCTCGACCCGGAGCACGTCACCGTCGGTCTCCGCGTGGCCCCCCAGGTCGTAGAAGATCCGCATCATCGGCGCGTTCTCGTGCAGCACGTACGCGATGAACGTGCTGATACCGTTCGCAGCCGCCGTCCGGGCCAGCACGCCGAGCAGCAGTGTGCCCAGGCCCCGGCCCTGGTACTCGTCGAGGACGGTCACAGCGACCTCGGCCTTGGCTGGATCCTTGTCGCTGCGGACGTAGCGCGCCACCCCCGCGCCGCGTGGCGTGGGTCTGCTCAGGTCGAGCGCACCCCACGCCATGTGGTTCACGTAGTCGATCTCGGTGAGGTACTTGAGCTGCGTCTCGCTCAGTTCGGTCACCAGGCTCATGAAGCGACGGTAGCGCGAGACCTCCGACAGCTGTGCCATGCCCTGCTGGAGCAGACGCTTGTCCTCGGGCCGGATCGCCCGTACCAGGATCGGCGTGCCGTCCTTCAGGGCGAAGCGGTACGACTGGGTGGGCACAGCGTTGCTCACGGCATCTCCGTTCCCGTCATGCGTCGGATGGCGTCGCAGACCTCCCGGGCCAGCCGCGGCACGGCGTCCGCCAGCTCGGGCGACAGGTCGAGCTGCGCGGCAGCTCCACGCACGGTGATACCCAGCAGGACCACGACGGTCCCCTCGAGCGTGCCCGCAACCGACCGGAGCAGCAGGAGCGCCTGCGCGGCCGACAAGTGGTGCGCGTGCCCCTGCGCGTCGACGAGCGCCCGAAGCTCGGCGGGATCGGGGCCGAACGTGCGCAACCGCCCCGGCAGGCCGTCGTCCAGCAGGGCGTCGAGCACGATCACGTGTGCGCGGTCCCGGAGCCGGTCCTCCAGGCGCAACAGATCGGTGCCGCCGCACACCACCTCCGTGCCCTCGGGCAGGTCCGGGTCCCGAGCCAGCGCCTCCGCCAGGCGGCAGCCGATGCCGTCGTCACCGGCGAGGGGGTTGCCCAGTCCGATCACGAGGGTTGGGGCCAGGCTCACGCGGGCTTGGCCTCCAAGGCCGGACCCGCGACCGGAAGGCAGATGGTGAAGGTCGTACCGTGATCCACGCGACTCTGCACCGCGATGGTGCCACGGTGGCGTGTCACGATGCCGTAGGCGATGGCGAGGCCGAGGCCGGTGCCCTGACCGCCCTGCTTGGTGCTGAAGAACGGGTCGAAAACCAGATCGATTGCTTCCGGTGGAATGCCGCGGCCGGTGTCGCTGAACGCGATTTCGACCGTGTCGTCGTCGAGCGTGTGCGCGGTGCGGATGGTGAGGGTGCCGCGCTCGTCCATCGCCTGCACGGCGTTGACGATGAGGTTGAGGAATACCTGCTGCAACTGCGAGCGATCGGCGACGATGGCCGGCAGGTCGGGTGCCCACTCGCGCACGAGCCGCACGTTGAGGAACGACGCCTGCTTGCCGATCAGCCCGACCGTATCCTCCAGCACCCGGCTGACGTCAACCACCTCCATGTGCATTTCTGACTGCCGAGAGAACTCCAGCAGGCCGCGCACGATGTCGCGGCAGCGCTCGGCCTGTCGCACGACCTCCTCGAGATTCGTCCGATCCGGATGGTCATCGGGAAGGTCTTCGACGGCCAGCGAAGTGAGGGCGAGGATCCCGCCCAGCGGATTGTTGATCTCATGCGCCACTCCCGCCGCGAGCATGCCAATCGATGCCAGCCGCTCGGATTGCGCAACCCTGAGCTGCATTTGCACCAACTCGTCGGTCCGTTCGTCGACCTTTTCCTCGAGCGTCCGACCCCACTCCTCGAGGTCGGCCTTCATCTTCCGAAGGCTCTCGAGCATCGTGTTGAACGACTCTGCGAGGAGCGCGATCTCGCCGTGCGCCGGTGCCTCGACCTGCTGGTCCAGTTGCCCGGCTGCGATGCGGCGGGTCGCCCCCACCAGCTCGACGATCGGTCTGGTGATGGTGCGGATCATCACGTAGGTGAACGCGATGATGACGAGGAACCCGGTGGTCGCGAGCGCGAAGAACGACAGGATCACGCGGTCACGCACCGCCGTAAAGCGGCGCTCGAGCACGCCCACGTACAGCATGCCGACGATCCGCTCGCGCGCGTCACGGATGGGGTCGTACACGCTGAGGTACCAGTCGCTCACCACGAACGCCCGATCGCTCCACCGCTCGCCGCGGCCGAGCACGACACTGTGCACCGGTGCCGAGACGCGGCTGCCGATGGCGCGCGCGCCGTCGGCAAGGTGCACGTTGGTGGCTATCCGAACATCACCTTGGAAGACGGTGACCGTGCCGATGCTCTTCCCGTCATGGGTCTCGTCACGGTAGAGTAACTCCCACACACGATCCACCATCTCCACGGTGCCGTTGAGCACCAGCCCGCCGTAGAGCGCGCCGATCACGGCACCCGAACGATCCCGTACGGGGGCCGCGCCCATCATGGCCATGCCGGACGTGAATGCCGTATCCACCGCCGGCCGCGCCCGCGGTGTGGGGACCATCGCGATCCGCGCCCGCTGGGCGAGCATGGGGTCCTCGGCGGCGAGGGCCGCGGGCGAGAGGATCTCGGTCGCGGCGCTCACCGTCCCGTCGAGCGCCAGGGCGACGAGGGGAAGTCCCGTTACGTCGTCGCCCGAACTGCCCGGCGTGGTCCTGAGCCGCACACGTCCGTCGAGTCCGGTCAGCGCGAGGAAGTCGAGCGCCATTTCGGCGCGGACATGCGCCAGATAGCCGACGGCCGCCTCGCAGGCTCCGGTGGCGGCACATCCGGCGACACCCGTGCCCTCCGCGGCGAGCTGGAGCGCCTGCCGCATCGAGGCGAGCCGGTTGTCGTAGATGGTACGCGCGGTGGTGAGATCGTGCTCGGCGCTGCGCTGGGCCTCTCGCATGATCGTGGTGCTCACGATCCACGATCCGAGCAGCGAGGTGGCGAGACCGCCTGCGGCGAGGATGATCAGGTAGCTGACGATCAGCCGCGTCTTGAGTGATAGCCGCCGGAGCCACGCGCGCTGGCGCATCGGATGCCCCTACGACTCGGGAACGCCGAGCAGGGTGCGGATGCGCTCGAGCAGATCCGTCGGATCGATCGGCTTTCGCAGGAACGTGGTGTTGGCGCCCCACATCCGGTCCGGCGGCACGGTGAAATCCGCCTCGGCGTCGTACAGCGAGCTGACCACCAGGATCGGCACGTCGGCGAGCCCCGGCAGCTCCCGGAGTGCCTGCTCGGCGAACAGGCCGTCCGTTCGCTCGTCCATGATGATGTCCAGCAGGATCAGCGCGGGCCGCGCGCGCGCGGCGAGTGTCACCCCCTCGCGACCGCTCGCCGCCCGCACGACGGTGAAGCCGTTGGCTTCGAGGTATGTTGACACGGCCGCGGAGAAGTCTGGATCGTCGTCGATCAAGAGGACGCGATAGCCGCGGTTCATGGCACCTCCTCGCCGGGTGCCGGCTCGTCGAGGTGGCGGGGCAGGCGTACCTGGAACGTCGTACCCTCGCCCGCGGTGCTCTCGACGGTGATCGTGCCTCCAAGCTCGAGCGCGATGCGCCGCGCAATCGGCAGGCCAAGGCCCGTACCGGGAACCGGGGCGCCCTCCCGCGGAACCCGATAGAACTCCTCGAACAGGAACGGCATCGCGTCGGCCGGGATGCCGACGCCCGTGTCGCGCACGGTGACGAGGATCTCGCCCTCGCTTCGCTCCGCAACCACTTCGACCGCGCCACCGTCCCGGTTGTACTTGACGGCGTTGCCGATGAGGTTGTCGAACAGGACGGCCAGGCAGGTCGGGTCGGCGTGCACTGGGAGGGGCGTGGCAGCGTCCAGCGCGAGCGTGATCCGGCGCTCGCCCGCCGCCGGGCGGTAGCTCTCGATCAGGTGGGTCAGCGTGTCGTGCAGATCCGCGTCTGCTCGCTGGCGTCCGAGGGAGCCGCCCTCGATCCGTGACAGGGTAAGCCAATCATCGATCAGCTGGCGCATTTCGTCGGTGCGAGCCAGGCAGCGGCCGATCCACTCGCGCGCTTTGACCGACATGTCGGGTGTGTCTCCCAGCCGGTCCAACACCTCGAGGTACTGGTGCACGGCGACCAGGGGTGTCTTGAGCTGGTGCGACACGAACGACACGAATCGGCGTTTCATCAGCTCGCGCTCGATCTCGCACTGGCGCGAGTCCAGTTCGAGCCGGCGCCGCTCGAGCCCACGCCGCACGATGAGGCGCAGCTCGTCGGGTGAGAAGGGCTTGGGCAGGAAGTCGTACGCGCCGGCCTTCATGGCATCCACGGCGGTGCCGATCGTGGCGTAGCCGGTGATGACGACGATCACCGCGGTCGGGTCGATCTCGCGAATGCGCGGAATCACCTCCATGCCGGAGAGGCCAGGCATCTTGAGGTCGACCAGGACCAGTGCGGGTCGGAGGTCGGCCACGGCCGCGAGCCCGCGGGCGCCGTCCTCGAACGTGTGCACCGCGAAACCCGTCTTGCTGAGGATTCGCTCGCAGGACAGCCGCATCGCGTAGTCGTCGTCGACGACGACGATCGTCTCGGCCGCGTCCTCCGTCATCGGTGCCTGCTCCTTCCGCCCGGTTCCCGCGCCGCACATGGCGGCGCCCACGTCAGCGACGGTGGGTGACCCGGGCGAGGACCTCCAGGAACTTCGGAATGTCGAGCGGCTTGGTGAAATAGCGGTCGGGCCGGATCAGATCGGTTTCAGGCGCCCGCGGGAACCGCTCGTCGGGTGACTCCTGGATCGACGATACCATCAACACCGGCACGTCACGGTATGCGGCGTACTCGTCGTGATGCTTGATGGCGTCGCTGACACCGTAGCCCTCGGTGCTGGACTCCATCATGACATCGAGCAGGATCGCGTGAGGCTTGACCCCGGCCAACTGCCGCAACCCCGCGGTGCCCGAGGCAGCGGTGAACACCTCGTATCCTTCTGCCTCGAGGAGTGAGCGCACCGACTCCGTGAAGTCTGCGTCGTCGTCGATCACCAGGATTCGCTTCGTGTCCGACATGGTGGTGCCCCCTCTCGCGGTGCTCGGCGGTCGCCGGGCGGGCGCCGCCGACTGAGGTGGACCGAGCACGAGATGCACGGGTCGTAGGCGCGGGCGATCATCTCGAGACGTCTCGTCAAGGTCGCGTCGTCCGCAGCGGGGTCCGCCGCCACGGCGGCGCGGAAGTGCGACTCGATACTGGCTGCGTTCATCGCCGTGGGTGTGATGACGTCGGCCGCGAGGATCCGCCCGGCATCGTCGTAGCTGTACCGGTGCGCCAGGAGGCCGCGCGGCGCCTCGGTGACGCTCGTGCCGACCCCCGCCCGCGGCGCCACCGGCACGCGCGACTCGGCGGGCGGACCGTCGTTCAGCAGTCGACGCACGTCGTCCAGCGCCAACTCGATGTCCAGGATCAGCTCGACCGCCTGTGCCTTGTTGTTGTCCATCGGGTTGCGCGACGGCAGCGTGAGGCTCAGTGTGCGCATCACACTGCGCGCGGGTTCCGTCAGCATGGCACCATTCACCGCCAGCCGGGCAAGCGCCCCGACCATGAACGGCACGCCGTCGTTGTGCGAGTGCTTGGCGTGTGAGTGCGGCACCACTCTTTCATTGGTGAGCGCGCGGTAGTCCTCGATCGCGAACCGCGTGGTGTCCCCGTTCCTGCGGAGCACGATTGCGTCGCCGCTGCAGTAGCCGTATCGCGTCGGTGTGTGGAGCGCCGCAAACGCGGTGTCGGCGTCCACGAACTCGGCAGGCGGCAGCGACGCCACCATCTCCGTGGCCGAGAGCGCGTCGCTGACCCCGCTCTCGAGCGCGTCTTCGAGCGCCACCAGCTCGTCGGTCGATGGCAGTCGTCCGAACCCGCCCACCACCGCGTTCACCGGATGGATGGCGCGACCGCCCACCGTGTCCTGGATCAGGTTGCCCAGCTTCTTGAGCCGAAGGCCCAGCGCCACGGCGTCGCGGTGCCGTTCGGCCATCGCGATGGCACTCGGATATGAGAGGTAGTCTGGCGCGGCGAGCAGGAACAGGTGCAGGGCGTGGCTCTCGATGTTCTCGCCCCGGAACATGAGGTCGCGGTAGCGCCGGGTGGTCGGACTCACCTCGACTTCGAACGCGGACTCGGTGGCCTCGATGGAGGTGAGCGCATGTGCCGCCGAGCAGATTGCGCAGATGCGCGACACGATCGGGCTCACCTCGTCGAACCGCCGGCCGCGGATCAGGCGCTCGAGCAGGCGTGCCCCTTCGAAGACGTCGAACCGCACGGATTTCACCCGCTCGCCGTCGAGCTCCACGGCGATGCCGCCATGCCCTTCGACGCGCGCGAGGTGCTCGACACGGACGGTACGGCTCATACGGCCGCCTCCACGGTCACGGTGGGAAGCGGTGCGAACGTGCGCAGCCGCCGCGCGACATCGTCGGGTGCCAACCCCTTGGCGGTCAACAGCTCCATACCGGCCGCGACGTTGGCGTCATCCGAAGGACCGCGGCATCCGATGCACGGGATGCCGAGACTGGGGCAGCGGGCGTGGCATCCTGCCTGCGTGAGTGGCCCGAGGCACGGGACCCCCTGCTCGGACAGCAGGCAGTTGCACTCGCGCATGCGACACTCCGCGCACACGGGGTAGCACACGCGCAGCGGCGCGTTGCCGTTGAGGACGTCGGCCATCGCGGTCAGGAACTGGTCTTTCTCGATGGGGCAGCCGGAGATGCTGAAGTCGACGTCCACCACCTCGTGGAGCGCGCGCGGCGCCATCGCGTCGAACCCGTCGCCCGCAGGTCCGTACACGTCGCGCATTCCCGTGTGCCAGTCCATCCCGTCACCCATGGCGGCGACGCCGCCCCACACCGCGCACGTGCCGATCGCTACTAGCGTCCGCGCGCGGCGTCGGACGTGCAGCAGGGTTTCCTCGTCGCGCCGGGTCAGCACGGCTCCCTCGACGAGCGCGACGTCCAGTCGGGCAAACGGATCACCGGCGGACGACGCCATCAAGAACTCACGGATGTCGATCAGCTCGACGAGCCGGAGCAGCTCGTCCTCGCAGTTCAGGATCGCGAGCTGGTCGCCGGCGCAGCCGGTCAGCCCGAAGATCCCGACGGTCGGTTTGGTGCCGTCCATGCCGCCTCCTAGATCATCTCGGGCAGGTTGATGGCGTCCCAGTACGTGAAGATGGGACCCTGGATGCAGGTGTACTTGTAACCCACGCTACAGTGACCACACTTGCCGATGCCGCACTTCATCCGTCGCTCGAGGGACATCAGGATGCGGTCCTTCGGCAGCTCATAGTCGAGCAACCGCTGGAGGACGAAGCGGTACACCGCCGGCGGTCCGCACACCGCGGCAAAGGCGCGTGCGGGATCGAGCGTCACCCGGTCGAATAGCGTCGGCAGGCGGCAGATCGGGTTCGTCCAGGTCCCCTTCGGATCGGCGTCCACGCACAGCAGGCAGGTGAGGTCGTCCCGGTCCACCAGCGAGACCAGCTCGTCGCGGAACAGCATGGTCTCGGGGGTTCGGGCGCCGTACATCAGCGTGAGTCTCCCGAACCGGTCACGGTGGTCGAGCACGTACCACACCAGTGATCGCAGCGGTGCCATGCCGAGCCCGCCCGCCGCAATCAGGAGATCGTGTCCTTGGATCCGCTCGACGGGGAACCCGTTACCGTAGGGGCCGCGGATCCCGACGAGGTCGTTCGAGCGCAGTCGGTAGAGCGCGTCCGTCACTCGGCCGACGCGACGGACGCACAGCTCGAGCACCTCGGGTCGCGACGGCGACGAGGAGATCGAGATCGGTGCCTCGCCCGCGCCCGGGATGCTGAGCATCACGAACTGCCCAGGGCGGTGATCGAAGCCGCGGGCCCGCCCTTCGTCTGTGAAGCGGAAGGTGAACAGCCAGTTATTGTCCACCATTTTGAAGATGCGGACGAGCCGTGCCTGATGGGGGAGGTAGGGATTGGCGTCGCGCACCGGATTGTACTCGCGCCGGCCATTGACCTCCTGCACGCGATTGGCTGTGGGCGGGGCGAGCGGATCTCCGACGTCGGCCGGACGCTCGCGGGCGGTGCGGAGCTGGCTAGGCCGATGCATGCTCCACCCCCCGGAGCTGGTTCAGTACCTCGATGATGTCGATCCCCACCGGGCACGCGGCGATACAGCGCCCGCACCCCACGCAACTCGGCCGGCCGTACTCGGCGACGAAGCCGCGCTGCTTGTGGTAGAAGCGAAACTTGATGCGGCTCGCGCGGGATGCACGGAAGTTCTCGCCGCCCGCGACGAGTGCATGGGACGAGAACAGGCACGAGTCCCACCGGCGCAACCGGCGGCCGGCCGTGGTTCCCAGCTCCGCTTCGTCCAGGACGTCGTAGCAGTAGCAGGTCGGACAGACCATGCTGCAACTGCCGCATGCGAGGCAGCGGCGCCCCAATTGCTCCCAGATCGCGTGCTCGTACTCCATCTCGACGATCTCGGATAGGTCGCGGATCTCGACCTTGAGCCGGAACTGCTCGTGCTTCTCCTCTGAGCGTCGTTTGTACTCGTCGATGTCGGTGCGGGTGATCTCCTGGAACAGTTCCCGTGCGGCGAGCACCATGTCGTCACCCAGCGCGGTACCGACCATCGTCAGGTAGTGGCTCCCGATGTCGTGCAGGAACAGGTCGAAGCCGGACTCGACGTCGTCGGCGCGCATGCTGCGGCAGAAGCAGTGCTCGTCGGGCGTGCAGTCGATCCCGATGATCGCGATGGTCCGCCGCCTCGTGCCGTAGTAGGGATCGGGGTAGCGACCGCTGAAGACCTGATCGAGGATGTTGAGTGCGTAGATGTCGCAGGCGTGCACACCGAACAGCACGATACGACGGTCGAGGTCCTCACTCGCGGGCGTGTAGCCGCGCTCCGGTCGATACGTGAGCAGCGTCTCGCGAGGCGGCAGGAAGTACTTCTTCGGTGGCAGGATCGTGCGGTCGTAGTCGAGCCGCGCGTCCGACCAGCGGTCGAGATGGCGGAACACGAACCGCCCGTTCTGCTCCACGGGCGCATGAATCTCCCCGAAGCGTTGGAGCACGGAGGCGAAGAAGTCGAGTTGACGCTTCGGGAGCTTGAGGGTTTTCACGGTCTCGGCGCTCCTCTCGCCGTCGGTCCGTCGGTCACATGATTCCGGACCAGGTGCGCGACCGGGCCGCGCACGTGCGAGTGTAATACGGACGCGGTGCGGAGGTCGGCGGCGTCACAGGGGGAGAAAACGCAACGGGCGTCCCCCATCGCGACCGCTCGCTGGGCAGAACGCCACGCCGTGGGTCCGTCGCCGCATGTGGCGACGAGGCATATCGACTGTGCGGTACGCACCGCACGCTTTCCTGACACGTGCACGGCACCATCCTCACGCGTGCACCGGATGTCCTCACCCGGCACCAACCCGACCCCTCCCAGCGACCAGCCGCCACGCGGCCACTCGCCGCACGCACCTGCAACCTAGAACGTCCCTATTGAATTTTCTCTGAAAATTGGGCGAAGTTTCCGCGACCGATGCGTCCCGGAGGATCCATGCCGTCGCTCACCGCCCGTACAGAATCCTGGCCGATCCGCGGTGTGTTCCGCATCTCCCGTGGCGAGCGCACTGAGGCCCGCGTCGTCGTGGCCACCGTGGTGGACGGCGACCATGCCGGCCGGGGTGAATGCGTGCCTTACCCACGCTACGGCGAGTCGGTCGAGGGTGTCATGGCCGCGATCGAGGCGATGCGCGATGCGATTACCGAGGGAACCGATCGCGATACGCTGCGGGAGCGTATGCCGGCTGGGGCTGCGCGCAACGCGCTCGATTGCGCCCTGTGGGATCTCGAGGCGAAGCGCCGCGGCACCCCGGTGTGGCGGCTTGCGGGTCTCGAGACGCCGATGCCCCTCACGACCGCCTATACCATCAGTCTCGACGAGCCCGAGGCAATGGGGAGAGCCGCGCAGGAACAGGCCAACCGTCCGCTGCTCAAGCTCAAGCTGACCGGGACGGACGACCTCGCCCGGGTGCGTGCAGTGCGTCACGCTGCTCCCGAATCGCGCCTCATCGTGGATGCCAACGAGGCCTGGACGCCGGAGGTGTTCGCCGAGATGTCGCCAATGCTTGCGGCACTCGGCGTGGAGTTGATCGAGCAACCCCTCCCGGCCGACCGGGACGAGCCCCTCGCCAACATGCCGCACCCTGTGCCGATCGCCGCGGACGAATCGTGCCACACGAGCACAGACGTCCCGGCGCTCGCAGGCCGCTATGACGTGGTGAACGTCAAGCTCGACAAGACCGGCGGGCTCACCGAGGCGTTGCGCGTGGTGGAGATCGCACGGGATGTCGGGCTCGGCATCATGGTCGGCTGCATGGTGGGTACGTCGCTCGGCGTCGCTCCGGCTACCCTGCTTGGTCCGGTGGCGCGGTACGTGGATCTCGACGCCCCGCTACTGTTAGCGCGGGATCGGACCGAGGGGTTGCGGTTCGAGGGCAGTACGCTGTTTCCGGCGCGGCGGGAGCTGTGGGGGTAGAGACGGGAGTGAAGAGTGAAGAGTGAAGAGTGAAGGGTGACGGGTGAAGGG